>Ga0307509_10003253_pt1 | contig 25049 bp, 19 predicted proteins | sample 10_EM_MG_FD_202245 | JGI IMG/M metagenome (GOLD analysis project Ga0307509, IMG submission 202245) | Populus trichocarpa ectomycorrhiza microbial communities from riparian zone in the Pacific Northwest, United States - 10_EM | ecosystem: Host-associated > Plants > Roots > Unclassified | place... | reverse complement strand
GGGTTGTTGTCTCCTTGGCTTTTGGTTACTTGTCTGTTACCTCAAGAGTGCCTCGTTTGGCAGTGTCTTTGGTCCTGTTGGTCTCTGAGTCCTGTCCCTAGTCAATATACTTAACTCCTAACCCTAAACCAATCACCTAAGCAATGCATATCACATGACTATAACTTCTAACTCATAATATGAGGCATGTGCAAAAATGGTTACCTCATATTAACTTATAATTATGAGTCAACACATCACTTCATCTATAATGATGCAACTGTGAGTGATGTGCCAACTAATGGTCAAATGATATCTTAGCGTAAAATGAAATATGTTTATGACTAATAAATGTTAGTCATGTAAGATCCCTCTAGCTGAGTTATGATTAGTGACATAGATCAAGAAAAAGAAAATTAGGAATAGAGGTCCATGAAGAAGTTTAAACTTGTGACGGAGAACTACCTAGGAGAGGTAGAGGAAACAGTACAACTACAGGGCGGAGAAACAATAAAATAATAAATAATGCAATCCTGATATGGCACAATATTTCAAATTAGAAACCTAATGAGGAAGAATAGATTGCAATGGAGGAAGATACCTAGCGGTATGTAAGAGGACTTTGCTTGTCATCGCTGTACCTGACCTGCTAGTAAATAGTAGGTCTAAATTGGAACTTGCTCCTTTTGGAGGACAATGCCCCATACCAGTACTCAGACTTCACAAACCTAGAGTGAAACAAGGGGGGAATAGAAATGCTTACTGACCTCTAAATTCCTCAGATATCCATTCAATTCTAATTGCACAGCTTTGACACCTACCAAAATTTTGGATTCTCTGTCAGTCTCTGATTTTCACTCTTACCTCATTAAACCAGCCGCTCATATGACAAGAAAGTTCTTCTTGAGTTGCTATGGGTACTGCTTATACTTGAAGAGATTAACCATTAAATTCTAAAGCTAATAAATAGACAATATGGTTTTTATGTACCAAATAAAGAAGATGGCAAACATTCTCAAATTTTAGATAGAGCATTTAACTTGTCCTCTCCTCTCCTCTTGCTGACTCATTTTCCCTGCTACGTTTATCAATTTTCTAATTTCAATCATTAACATATATTAACATATATTTGCTGTTCTCATTACTTGGCTTTCAAAGGAAAATTGTACACACAATCTTGGCACAAACAATTTGCACTACATCTTGATATGTTTGAAATATGGAAGTATGATGTCAGTCTGTAAACTATATCCACAAAGGTGATAGTTACTGTTTACAGTAGCCTCCTATGAGTATGGGCATTACACCTCAACTAGGAAATCACCCACTTTCCTAACATAAAAAATGGCCTGTCATGATCTTGTGTTTCAAATCAAACAAGGTTGGTGGCTCATTAGATCATTAGATTAGATACTTAGTCCTTCTGACTTATATCCTGTCTACCTGGCTAAAGTCAGTACTGCAAGACAACAACACGGCTACTGCAAGACAACACAGCATAAGCTAGGTGCTGCGCCTGGTTGCGTCCTGAGGATTAGGTGCTGCGTCTGGTTGCGTCCTGAGGTTAGGTGCTGCGTCTGGTTGCGTCCTGAGGTTAGGTGCGGCGTCTGGTTGCGTCCTGAGTGTTAGGTGTGCGCCCGGTGCGTCCTGATTCGCGATTGACGTTCGGTGCATCAGGTGCGTCTGACGCACAGGACGCTCAGGACGCAGGCTAGTATTTTTGCTGATGTGCTTTCCTACTAGTACTACTGGATTAGTACATTAGTAGCGATCCCTTATTGTTTGATTCCATTACTTGTTTTGTTAGTTACATCCTGTAGCCTTTATACCTATGTTCTAGAACTTAGTTGTCTGCTTCAATACTATCTCAGCATAGTAAGTGTTTGCGTTAGGCACAGGATATTTGGTTATGTTTTATTTGTATTTAAAGAGCCTGCTATCACATAAGGATTCAGTCTCTCAAGCCTCACAGGAACGCTCTTCTTTAATATACTACAAGTTGAACGGTCACTCTATTTGTTCCTCAATCTATCTTATATCTCTTGAAGATATTCCACCGAGACTTTCCCTCCTATCCTATCAGTATCTCCAGAGTTCCACTTGGGATTCTCGAGATACTTAGGAGTAGGTTACAGTTCAGCATACATTTCCGGATAGAGCAGTTAGGGTTGCAGGTACAACCCAGGAGTTACAGAACTGCAGTAACTTGCAGGGACCTCCCAACACTCTTAGATAGCAGACTTTCCCAATTGGTGGATACTCTTACTCTACAGCACGGACATATACCTAGGACTCTGTTGACCGAAGTCCGGTAGATGTCTGCAGGGTTGCCTGGATGCTTGAGATCACTGGTTAGAACAAGTATTTCTTATTGTCTACCAATGTGCTATATCGTTCTACTGGTAACCATTGCGGCTATTGCATGGAAATGGTGGATGGTAGAACATTGGAAAAACAATAAGAAAGAAAGATCAACTTAGTAGTCTACGTGTCTACAAATATTTGCTGCCATTGCATTGTAATATGAGTACATTTCTCTTACGCTCTAGCCATAACGTTCTACAGGGAACCATTGCGGCTATTGCATGGAAATAGTGGATGATGGCGACTGGCAACAAGAGAAAAGGAAAACCTTACATGTAGTAGGCTTATCTTTGGAAGATGGTAGTACGGCTGCTCAGTGTTCCCAAGCGTCCCGTCCGCCCTGTAGACAGACACCTACAGGACTCCAGTCCCGGCCATCCTGGGCGTCTGTCTCAAGCTGTAGGGCCAGGGCGTCCGTCTTTTGGGAAAGACTACAGTCTAAGAGGTGACTGTAGGTACCTACAGTCCTCTACAGATCGGTAACTCCTGAACCGTATCTGCAGTCCTCACCCGTTATCTGCAGTCTTCGCCCGCCATGTGCAGTCCTGGCCAATTACCGATGGGTCAATTACCTGCAAGGGCCCCCAATTATTTGTTTACAGAGCCCGCCCACCACCTGGAGTACAGTGGCAGATTCTACACCCTGGACGCTTGGGGTGTCCAATTTTTAATCCTGGGCGCGGACACGAGTTGCTTTCCCTACAGGACTAAGCAAAAACTCAGCACACATCATGACTCCCTACAATGTCGGAATTTGGAACGAATTAGAACCGCTGGTACCACGATAAGGAGGAAAACAATAAATTCTGTACGCCGCCAATCCTGTGGTTTAGAATCACTTGTATTCGCTCTTTTTCCTTATTTTGGTGCCAAACTCCATGCAGTCATAGCGCGGGGTTCCATGATACCCGTCGACCCCAGGGTCCTTTGGGGCACGGCCATACATCTTTATAACGAAAGCCAAGAATTCAGGTTCCCTCGCCGTTAGCGCACTGTTTTGGGGGGAGCTTTTCAATGTTCCCAAACGCCCAGTCCTGCAGTCCTTTGCGTAGGACGGGATTGATGTTGGGTTCTAGGACACCACTAGGGACGGATGCCCGTCTTGTAGTCTCTCCTAACATCTGCCCGGGACGGGCGGCAGAGCCATATAGGTCTCTCACTGTGAGATACTCACAGTACCCCAGAGAGGACGGCCGGGCGCTACCAATTACGGCCGGGCCCGGCAGGTGATGGCTCACCCCTACAGAAGACAGCCGGGCCACACGGATGAGTGCCGGGCCCTGCAGGTGATGGCTGAGGCCTAAAGGAAGATTCTATTTGGGCTAAGACTGCTGAGCCCGGCTGCCAACCCCCAGGACGACCGTCATTACGAAAGACAGATGAGGCGCCCGGCGTCCTGCCTACCATACCCTACGTGGGTGCCCGAGACGATTGGAAACACTGCTTCTTATAGCAAGGCCGGTTTTTATCGGAGCTTGGGTGTAAATCCCAAGAAGGTTCATTCGTAATAGCAATATACCTGCATAATGAATTTCGTTATAACGAGCTGCGGCTATAATGCTGTCTGCCCTATCCGGAGCATAGGAGCGGCAAACTGGGCGCGTGGGTTCACTTGGAAATCAAATACAAAGGAGGCCAGGATACCGGGAGAATAAGAAGGGAGCTAATGTTGTGAATAGGGATGGAGCGCAAGAAATTGACAGTACAAATGATCGAGGAATGACAAGAGGATACTGAATTCTTGCGGAAATTGCTCGATCCCGTTGCCACCTACCAGGAAGCAGTTACCTTAATTGAGAAGTGGGGAACTACCTTCATGGTGGGAGAAGACTGGACCTTACCCAGGGAGGGGATGTACACGCATGTGAAGAGTATCGCCATTGAGTTTAACCTTTTAAAGTTTGTTGAAGTACTTATAACCTTAAAACAACATTTCAATCACGAGCCCCAAACGAGGAGGAATCTTTTACGCCAAATGGGGCTGAGCTCACCCGAGCCAGTTGGCTGGTTTTTACAAGCAAATAGCATTCAGATCCATAAGGTTACTATGCAGTCACAAGGAAGCCAATACCCCCCTCATCACAATTGGATTTATGAGACAGAAGAAATTGGAGAGCAGTGGCACGCGCATTTGATTGAGGGCAAGCTGAAGGATAAACGCAACCTCCGCTATCCGCTCCATCTCCTCGATCCTGGCAAGCTCCAACTCGATATTCCAGCTAATGAAAGCGCTATTTTTGTTGATTCAATTACCGGCGCGTTGGTGGGGTTAGTCTTGCATGAGTTTTCTGGGGGCAATGCCGAGGTGCTAGAGTGGGCAACGGGTGTTGCCTTGGAGGCCACTGAATGGCAGAAGTCAGTCCGTGTGAGTCTTCCCCCCTCCCCCCCAAGAAAAAATGGTTGCTTGTGAGGCTACTTAGATACCCCCACAGCTGGGTAACTAAACTTGAACGAGAAAGCTTCCTGTGATAAACTGGATAAAATGTTGCAGCTGCGGAGACCACTCACCAGTCCAGCAGGACCTGATTCAACATTTTCTGGCCAAACTCGTTTTCATGCTAAGAGGCGTAAAGAATATGTGGTGAAATACACGTGCTCCTTTCAGTAGAGTCGATTTTAGGGTAGGACATTCACGAATATTAACCCTGGGTGTTGATATTTGCCCACTATTTCAAGGAAATAGCTAACACGGAAGTGGTTCTCTCAGGATTCGGGCCGTCCAGTACCCTAAAGACTGTAGGGGACTATAGTCCTTGTGCTTCAGCCTCCGGTACTAGCCAAGCCCAAATCAGACACTTCCAAACAAATCATTCCCACATCATGAGATATCACTCTTGCCGCCCCTGGCTGTCCCCCACAGTCCCCGGTAATCCCCTACTATCCAGAGCGGTCAAGTCTTTCCAAGAGTCCCATCAGCCGTCTAAGCGCCGCCAGGACTACAGCCCCGGGCTTCCTGTGGGGTTCTCTCAACCAGTTGGGCAAAGAGTCTGTCATTTGAGAGAGACTGCCATCTAAGAGGGTGATTGTAGTTCCCTACAGTCCCCTGCCAATCGGTAACTCCCGAACGATGCCTCCAGCTCTCATCCAACATCTTCAGTCCTCGCACAATTACCGTTACGCCCCATCGAATACCTGTAGGATCCGCCAATTACCTACGTGGCCCGCCCGTCACCCGTGACCTGGAGTTTCCCCTCAAATTGCGCTACCTGTGACACCTACAGTCCCAGCCAGTCCGTCCTGGGCAGTAATCCGGATGGGCGCAAAGATACCTGTCAATTCCGGGCGCGCTTTGCGGTACTACCGTTCGTCCCGTCTAGACTGGAAGATGGACGGAGTGGATGCTTGGGGGCAAGGAGAAAGCGATTAGCGGTAAGAGGCTGCAACTTCCTGATATTGTGAAAATGTGTGCAGCTGGCACATCTTTAAAGCGCACATTCATCTGCATTGACGCACTGGACGAATGTGTTCCAAGTCATCAACTGGGGGTTCTTGGTGCATTGGGATAGATTCTCTGGGAGTCTCCGGATACACAAATCTTGATGACAGAAAGGTCACATATCCGGGGGGGTGGTTGGGAGGGAAGTTTGTGAAGGCCCACAAGTGTGTTGGTGTTGTCTCGAAAGGATGATATTGTTACATATCAACGGTTCATGGCAACCGTCCTCAATCGTTCTGCACTTTGACCACACTAGATAGGTGGCCGGCGGGTACCCCCCCATCTTGTCTAGGGCACTTGGCAATCCCTTAGTGGCCCTGGCCGGCTCCCCGAAAGGCTGGGAACACTAGTTTGTTGGAAAACGTTCCAGTGGCGTGCACCATATTTCCGCACGCTTAGTGTCAAAGCGAGTTTTACCAGAAAATGTGTTCGCTACTGAGTGGCCCCTATATGAGGAAACGAGTGGCGGCCGCTGCAGTTGTCACAGTTTATCCAAGTAAACCACTTGAAAGTTTCTTATTTAGGTTTAGCTATTCATGCTAGGCGGGTGGTTGGGGGGCTTAGTAGTTTTTTTGGTGGCCGTGTAGAGATCTTTGTCTAGAATCGTGCTAACAACTGGGATGACAGGCTGACAATACCGGATCGATTGTGGTGGAAGGGTTTACTGCTGGGCAACGTAGTTGTCCCATGTTTGATTGGGTCAATAATTTAAATTATCGATCCAAAAATAAGTCAATTGAGCTTATCGATGACCAGCGCTGTCGGGTCGCTTTATTGTTTGGGTTAGGATGGAACTTGATGAAGAAAAAGTCCCACCCAGAGGTTGTCGGTGACTTCCAAGCCTATGTTGAGAAACATGGTCTTCCTCGGATGGCCCCACCGGGACAAGAGGGCTACACTATCAGAGTAGGATCTCAGACGCTCAATTTTCCAGCTGAGGAGAGTGCACCACCCTCGGGGTGCATCTCCACTAATTTTCTCGCTTGATGCATACCAAGCAAAATGGGAACCGATACGTCGCGTTTTGGAATCTCACCTGCACTCATGGGACCGAAGCCGGGGCTAACTTCTTCATTGCTTCCTATGGTATCCATATTTGTAATGCACCTGACTCCCATGTTGCTTTTCGGGCACTGGATAGTCACGGTACATCTCTTTCGATCCACACTAACAACTTCGTGCAAACAGGTCCTGCCTTCCTTATTGGCAACCGCCTCGCAACGCAGTGGAAACAGTATGTAGAAAGGACTATTTCGAGTAAGGAGATTGAGGATGACTTGGTCGATAACCATGCCGACTCTAATGATGAGGTTGAATTCTTTGGGGGTCTTCATTTGTAATATTAGCTATCTTTACTTTTGATATTAGATGTCAAGTGGTGAAACTAAAAATGTTGAGTGAGGTAATGAAATGAAGTCAAGGTTGTTGATACTTGAAATCATATCACAAAATTGAGAAGAGAAATGTGTAGAGTTTGGCAAAGAGGTTTACGGTGAGACAGAAGAACAGATATGAAGGCAGATATATAATCCGGTGACCTACATCTCATTTAGCTAGAAGCAGGCGGAGTCCATAAATACAAAAAGCACGAAGTCTCTTCCGGGAGTCTCCTGACTGATGGCGGCATTTCCCCTTTTCTCACATCATCTCGCTTTCTTTCCTCACTTTTCTTCACCGCTTTCCCTCACCGCTCTCCCATGCGGTAAAACTTCTGCCCCACTGTTCACACCCTTCACCCAGTAGCAGAAGACTCTACAGTGAACTCTCAGACATCGTCATGTCCTGTGGCAACCGGGTGAGTGCTGGTGAGTAACAATAGCACCTCCCTGCCTACCTCATTCCTGCAAGCCGTTGTTGATCACGGGCACTGACCCCAACTTTCATACCGCGCCTTACCCTACACTGTGGGCACTAATATCCTTTGTTAGAATTCCCTGGAAGGATACCATAGGGTTCACCGTTGAGTCTGGTTCTTGGTGAAAAGTCCGCGAGGCGGGGAAGATGGCCTGATATTGCGGTAACGAATCAGGATGAAGAAAAGATGTAAAGAAAAGAAGAGTAAGAGTAGTAAGAACATATAGTGACAAAGAAAAAGAATAGCATGATCTTTGACTGCAGAGTCTAATAGGCGATATGGTATTCATGGCTCCGATTGGATTACGAGGAGGGGGATTAAGTTAATGAGCCATCGGGTACGGATAATAGACAGGGTGTAAAGTCAGTAATTGTTCAAATTGGAGAGAGTACTAGATGCAAACTGCAAGATCCTCTTGGTACAACAATTTAGTACAAAGGTTCACTTCAACTACTTTTCCTATTTCAACTCCAGTTTATCGGTAGCGGCTATTCGGTATGTCAACTCCACCTGAGGATTCCATTTCACGAGAAAGCATTTGAGATTTGATGTTAGCACGGTTCTTGGTATACTTAACACTCCCGACCTCAGCCTAATTCAGAGCATTGATGAGCCTTTGGTCGTAGCAGCGGCCCAACTACGAGTATTATGAGTAGTGCGCCGAGTGATCTCATATTCCGGCTCAATGAATCAAAAAAAAAAAGCCAAACTGAGACATTACAGGGGTAACATCATGGGCGGGGACTGCGGGGCCCGATGTCCTCCACTCTGAATTGTCGGGAAATTTGGCTGGAGGACAGGACGGGACGACAAAAAGTCGTTCTTCCTCGTTCGGGCTGCAGACGGACGGACAGCCCCGTTGGGAACACTGGAAAGTAGGAGGAATGGAGAGTATTTACCAGCAATATGAGAGCGGATGATAAATAGAATCACGTTCCTTACCTTGGTGCACTGCAACCAAAACTTGCACCAAACATTTCTTATCAGACCCACGTGACTGTTATATTTATCGCATGTGCTCGTACCGCTGGTCCTGCTCAGCAGCCTAGGCGAAAGTCAGCACATGATTCTTTGCGATTTGGAATAGCTGGCGGTCCCAATGGGAAAAATTGCTGGTTTCAGGAAAATAGAAAAAGGTCAGGATTGACTTAGTTCTTGATTTCGAAGTCAAGGCTCATTCTTGGAGCACGGACACACTTGTAGGGGGAGAATTCTCAGAGAAGGCGAAAACCGTGCCCTTAGGAGTAGTGGAAACCTGAGTTCAGCCTGGATCTATATCCGGTGAGTGATTTGTAACAGGTTCTTTTTGTCCAAGCTGTTTTGTAATAGGGAGTTGATTGTCTTCTCAATGTAGGAACCTAGGAACCAGGAGCCCTGCATTGTGTTGTTTGTATTGTTCAATTAAATGGGGTCTTTTATTTCCCCAAACTATCTTTTGATCTCCGGGTGTTGAAAGGAGTTTCAGTAGAAAATGTGGTAGTGAAGTATGAGGACAATAAGCAATTGATTCAAAAGCCCATTCCCACTGGGCCCACTAAGCAGTGCGGTGTGATTGACATTCGTGTAACTGAATACAATGTTGTCCTCAATACCATGGTGCTATAATACAAGTCTAAAAAAGCATTATAGAAGAAAAAAAACAAAACAGAAAGAAAAAGACCTCCAGACAGAGGAAGGTAGAAAAGCAAACATGAGGAATTGTTGACAATCCCACCTGAAAGTGACATCAGAACCTGGCAGGATGCTATTTACCAACTACAACTTAGCAACCGACCTCGCTCCTTAGACAAAAAAATGACCTCTCAACAGCATTCAGTATTTGCCCTCTTCCGATGCGAGCTTAGAATACGAAAATTCAGCCGTGTCCTTAGGAATGTTTCCTCAAACAAGCATTCCTCCTATCCGGTTATTTGATAGACCAGACTAGAGGAGAACAAGTCATCTGTCAGCTGAGATCTGCAAAAGATTTATAGTCAACTCAATACCTTATATTACGCCCATTGATAATCGGGTTCATATTCCAAAATAATATTTAATGGTGTCGCCAGCGCAAAGGAATCTTGACAGCTCTTTCCAATTAATATTCCAGCTGCTTTATTGATTCCATTTTCCTTGACGAAAACACACCCTCCAGAGTCCCCCTTGAGGGCAAAGGGGCCTTCAGTACCGATGATCGCAATTTCGTAGGTGATGCCACTTCTATCCCACCGCTGCAGCATTATTTGGTTAACATTGCCACATTGAATTCCTGTTGTGCGTCCGACTTTTTCCACGCTTGCACCAGGGTATAAATCCCCTGTTTGCAGAATAGTAGACCCTTCGTACTTGTTCCCCCCATATCTTTATTGTTTAAACAAAATTAACAATCTTGTTCACCAGAGTTGTAAATGCATATTAGAATTAGCTTACCGATTGGCATGGCATGAAAATAAACACCAATCTACCCGTGTTTTCCAAGACCTTTTGGCAGAAAAGGGAGGTAGATTGTTGGTTCTTAACCTACGGTCGTACTGGTGTAATAACCCGGTACGATTTCCGAACTGTGAGGAAACAATTTGACCGACAGGGTGACCGCTGAGAACGCCAGTTTTCCGTTCTGAGTGGTTTAGATGATCCAGAAAGGTAATTCCCGATACAGTCCGTCGAAATGGAAACCGGGCAACAAGCGACTCTACCTCGGATTGCTTGTCTGGGTTATGGTGTAGGCGTCTCTCCGGTGGGGAAAACGTTGTGTAACGGTATAAGCGGTCAAACCGGCTTGTAATTTCAAGGGTTGAGGGGCTGCAGACCGGGGTACCGGAAGGTACTCCAGGTAGGCAATGGGCGGCAGTGATTCCATAGACCTCAGTGGGAGAAGTAGTCAAACGGAGGAATCCACCGAAGCTGCCTGCCTTATCGACACTCCCTGCTATTCATTAGCGACTTTCCACATTGATTATAGAAGGGTAAGTGAACCTTCGATTCCTACCGAGACTTCTTCAAGGGTTATTTGGGGAACATCACGCACAGGCGTAGTCGCCCAGAGGGTTGAGAACTGGTTGATAGAAACAATTGAATCGACAAAGACTAAACGGGGCAAGTTATATGGGGATGGAGGGAGGATAGCCCCATCAACAGCTTGTCCCGGGAATCCAAAAACAAGTGTGGGCACAAGTGCCCCCCTTCCCACCTGAACACTAACTAGTATTCCATAAGAATTGTTTCTTCTGATTTGGTTAAGAACAGTTCCGATATATTTAGCGATTACTTCCATGTCATAATTCGCCCATTGGTGTAAAGGCTTAATTTGCGGGCCGTTTAAAAAACTACCGATCGTGGGAGGCAAAGGCTCAAAGCTTTCTGGTTGGCTGCCGGAGTGCTGCATTTTTGGATTGGAGTTCTTGCGTAAGTTGTGGTCGTGAGTGGGATTTGCTGGAGGACGACGTGTATGCCTATTGGTGTGGTTCCCGGTCTTTGTTAGCATTCAACTAGATAGTTTACTGGGAACTCATAAGGGGAAGTCAGGCTGCTTTGCAGCAGAAACATACCGCGGGGTCTTTATGACCTTCGGCATCAGTATAAGAGGAAAAAAAAGAAGGATTATAAGGAAGGATTATCACTATGAGTTCGGATGGAGGGTAAGTAGAAAAGAAAAAAAAGCAATCGCAAAAATGGGGCAATGTAGTCTGGAAGATATCATACCTGAAAACTAACTTATACTCCCGGCCGGAACGCTGGAGCTGTGGTCGACGGTAGGAGAAGAGAGTTGCATGGGAGATGAGGAAGGAAGGAGGAAAGGAGAGCATTTACCGGCAATATGAGAGCAGACGATAAGTAGAACAGTCACGTAGCTTACCTTAGCGCACTATAACCAAAACTTGCACCAAACATTTCTTATCAGACCCACGTGACTGTTATATTTATCGCCAGTGCTCGTGCTAGTCCTGCCCGGCAGGGTGGGCGAAAGTCATACCCTATTAACTCGATAAATTGAACATCTCTGGGCAGGGTTCTGATCTCTAGGCCATGACAACAAACTCCTAATCGATCCTAGTGGTGAACAAAAAAGGTATAGGAAGATTGTGTCCCAGTTTCCTAGCCTCACAAAGGACACAGTCTTCCTATTCCTTTTTTATGAACTACTAGGCTTGATTCGAGGGTTGTCGCCATTGCGAGGAGATTAGAACCTCGCGCGGAGATACTCAATTTATCGAGTTAATACGGTATTTGTGCGAGAGAGGAGAGGAGATTTGAAAGTGGCAAGACCCCTCTCAATGACAGCATAGACAACTCCATGACAAGAAACCACCTTCCGGCGCACATCCGATGATATCTAACATCTGCGCGCTTAGATATCCGCTTATGTGATACATTTCACCTCACCACACTTAACATATCTTGCCATAATTTCTACAGAAGTCAGAGAAATAAGAAGTAATTACAGCGAACTCCGGCAATTCTTATTGTTAGAAATATCACCGGAGGCAAGCGCTAAATAAATTGTGAGAAGCAAGACGGTGTTTGCGTTCAGGTTAAGGTGAGGAAGGGGAAGAAAGAAAAGAAAAGGGAAACAAGACAAAAAATCAAACACCAGAGGATAACTTGAGTGCAGGCTAACAAAAAGTGAGTGCGATGATACTAGTGCCGGATACGTAGCAAATATTTCCAACACCTATAGCCTTTTTCTAGCGGTCTCTATTCTAAAGCGTTGGTGAATCACTTGTGAATCACTCCACGGATCGAGTGAGGGTTGGTGACACTCCCGGTGGCACTCCTGGGCTGCTTGAGTGACTACCTAGAGTGATTATGCATGCATCACCAATGCCGGTTGCAGGACACAACATCAGTTCCCAGTGATACCCAAAGCACGCTCGAGTGTTGTACTCTAGGCTTCACTTTTGACTCAGTTACTCCCACCCTATGGAAAAGCAATTTTGTCGGTCACGGGCAGAAACAGACGGGAATAGTCGCGGATATCATCGGAGGAACCAGGAGGAAAGGGACACTGGGTTCAGTTTAGAGATAAAGCCATTAGGCAAGGTAGGCATCACTCTTCATAATTGAAAAATTCAAAGTTTCACCCCCCCCTTCACCCTCAATTGCGCATTTTCTAAGCTACTTCTGAGGTAACAACCTGACGCACGGGCCAGAATTTCTACTCTTGTTTCCTCCACTTTGGATTTAACTGTATTTCCCGGCGGCTTGAAAGATACCCCCGAATCACTGGTTCTGACTACCACACCTTGCAGATCTGCATCTATGAGCATCTACTCGTAATTTTCTGACGTTTGCAAACACGACTGCTATTGCATAACACCAAAATCCTGCGGCTCTAACCAATTTTCTACGCGTATGAAATAGCAGTTGTGTTTGTTTGCAAACGTCAGAAAATTACGAGTAAAGCCTCAATCTGAGGGCAGTCAGGTCTGGGAGACGGTTTCTGAATAGAAGATCTCCACGGAATACCGGTATATCCTATTCAAATGAATGTTGTCAACAGAGCAGAAGAGTCAACCATCAGAACTACCGTGTTTCCGGAACGCCGCTAATCAATTCACCTGGCTTCAAGGACCAACGCGAGGATTTTTCTATCCGCCATCGCGAGTCAAGTCTTGTGCTCCGTGCTTATTACTTGTGTGGATTCTATTAAAAGTAACCCTAAACAACAACCCAATAGATCTGGCCTTAAAGATACAAGGAAGGGCATGTTCTAACTGCCCCGACGTCATGCAGAGAACCTACTTTTATCATAACCGGTGTGAAGGTGACCAGTTATTCTTGGTATTCTTCCTGTTGCCTGGAGTTCGTATGGTACTTTTGACTCACATTGGAGATTTCTGTAGCATTTTCAGCTGGCCGTTCAACACGGCCATGGATTCCGCTTCATCTTCAGCTCCCCTCTGCTCCCAGAACCTGGGGAGTGGAGTGCATAACACCGCAGTTTAGAAAAAGCATTTTGCTAGGATTATCGCTATTATTTGGTAGCGAGTTTTCTCGTGCCTCTTGGGTACAAGTACGGTAATTGGGGGGGCTTGTTATCCCCCCAACAGTGGATGGGGCCTTCAGCCCCCTCTTGTGTTGCCATGGAAATCTTAAGATGGGAACATATCGCTCAGTCATCAGAGGGTTAGTTCCTGACAAACCCCTGTCGCACGGTGAGCCGATGATTATCTCCAACGTTTTAGGATCAGTGACAGGGATGATTTTTTGAGCCTCATGAAAAAAAAAACCCTGCCCCCACCCCAGGGGTTACACTGAGGGGTTAAGGTACTAGTACGGTCGCCCATCGCAAGTGTGGTTGCATCCCACTTCGTTTCCAAAATAACGTTTTGAGTGCCCCCCCACCGCTACGTCGATTGGTAGGCTAATCCTTCCCAGGCACATCCTTCTAGAAACACTTCCAGCTTTTCTCCAACCGGCGCGCTATAAGCCCCATGCCCTTATAATGACCCGACCTGGGGGCTGGTATGATATCTCATCTGCAGCTGTGCTACGAGAAGATTGCCCGGCACGAGCTAATGGGTCCTTGGTCAAGACATTACAAAGGCTGCTCGAATAGCCCTAGTCGGAGAAACTTTGTCTGCTCGCAATAGCAAAGGTGCCCTGCCAACTAATCACTCTTGCCAGATGGGTGACTGACGGCGCACGAACGCATGCGCGCAGAAACCCAAAGACTCATAGTCATTAGGATTCTAATCTCGTGATCAAAAAAAACATAATTCAAAAGTCTCCGTCGTCGTCGCCTGCTGAATTACGGCCTGGATTCGGTGACGCCCGAGTAAACGTAGAAGTCCAAATCCTTGGAACCTTCTTGTGCCGATCTCGATCGGTCCAGATCTTAATACCATACCAGGGGTTTTCCAGGTTAATAAAGTTGGAAGAGCCGATCCACTTCTTTGAGTTTACTCAGCCTCTCCACGCGGCCCTGACACGCACAAAAAGTAATTCACTTACTGTCACACACACTCTCTCTTACCACATGAACACGGAAGAAAAGGAAGAGGAAAAGCTCAAGATCCCCCGGCGCTGGTAATATCTAATGTAACCTACAAAATTTGGCTCTGGCTACCTTGGTGTGCTCAAACGTGCTATCAAGGCGTGGGGATATCATCAACTGGCACAATGCTAATGCCACTTCAGTTGTTAGGCAGTTATTTGAAGGGGAAAAAAAATGATATTTTCAACTTCCGATCCCCTCGCAGTATTAGGAATGTCTAACCCCCCTCCATCCATTGCAGATTATCGACTCCCGAAGGGACACCGGGGCACCCCGATCTCCCCTGGCTTGTAATATATAGCCTTGACTCGGGGGTTACATTACCAAAAGCTTCGCTCCAAAGAGTGAGATACACCATGAATTCTAAAGTCCAGTGGTTCGCCAAGTGCAAATTGAAACAAAAAGTCCTGAAGAAAAAAAAGAAAAGAAAAGCAATGGGCGAGGAGATCGGCAACCCCCTCCCTTGCCCAGAAACCTTCCTTGCAACTCCCCCCACTGGAATCGTGAATTATTAAACCATGTTCGATACTCGTTGGCCCTTTCCTTTCTTAGTAAGGCCTAGCAAATTTAATTAATATCTCTCATCCCGATCTCGCAAGGGGGAAAAGAGAGAACTACGTTTTTGCCGTATTTTTTAGCCTACATTCCCGTGAACGGAGGAGCTTCTAATTAGCACACAGCTCAATTATCCAAGTTTTTCTACAATACAAGCGCGGTACTCGAGACGCCAACCCAGAACACGTTCCAACAACAATTGGCGAGCTCAGCCACCTTCGCCTAGTTATTATATAACAAAAAGCGGGGTGGGAGGTGAGTTCCCCCGTTCCCAAAAGCCAGACCCTGCCTCGAGTGGCAGAGGGAGCCAAAAAGAAATTCGCAATTGAGAACCCCCTGAGCAATGAGATCTCATAGGCAGTCACATTCTACCAATTGTTCAGCAGTGTTTTTTTTTTTTTTTTTGGAATCCAGGAATCCTCAAACGCATGCTTGAATAGCCGAGTGCTGTACCGTACCATAGCTCGTGTACTATATCCCTGCAGAAACCCCGGGCTATCTTGCTCCCTCTCTCTCGATACCGTACTGTATCACAAATTTATCCTAGCTTCTCTCCTACCGTAGTCCTTGCGCAACGAGTTGTTTTGTAAGCGTGGAGCACACATCCAGCTGAAAATGTGAACCAAGCCAGGCACCGCAAGTGAAAAATACACACATTGTGCAGAATTTCTCCCTTGCAGAAAAAAAAAAGCTTGTTCCCAATCTGTTGCACCTATGGGAGGAGCAGCGTGTGCTGGGCTGACCCGCATCGTGCAGTTATTTCAGCCAGAGTGCGCCGTTGAGGCTCCAGCTTTGCATTATTATTTTTCGTACTATGCAGCGGCGATGGGCCGTGTGGTCGAATACCGTATTGTGGAACGGCAGGGCGAGGGCTTGTGTTGGGTGTGTGTGTGTTGTGGAAAATGCGGGGTGAATGGTGTGGTGTGTGGCGCCCGCGGCGTAGCGGGAGAGTCTCAGGCTGTCTAAGCCCCATTGGACTTTGCCGCCATCGTGGAAAGCTCCAAACCTTTTTGTCAACGACGTTGATCTGAAAGTCCGCTTATTGTAGACACAACATTTTCAAGAGATCAAAATAAAGTGAGGTATATATTCAAAGATCATAAACAAGTTCTCGAGAGTAATATCTAAGGGAGATGCTGATACCCGTGCCTCAGGAATCGCTGCGCCTGCATAGAATTACTAGAACTAAACGCTCCACCCGCTCAATTGGTTCCGAGTATCCAGTTATGGTGGGAGATTCCTGGGTTCAATCCACCTCGGTCTTCAACGATTACTCAAGTTTGGATGACAAAGGTCCCTCGGCAACGCATATCGGAGGTGCTTTATAAGGCCACTAGACCATGGACTAGAAGTTAGGGAATAAGATAATCAAAGCGGATTTAAAAAAATTAAATCTCAGGTGACAATGCAGCCACGAGGAGAAGAAGAAAAACAAGACACGGGCGGTCTGCGGGATAATATCTCTCCAACGATTACTGTTAATAGCACGGTTAATACACTGCTACAATAAATCAACTCTGATGAGCTCAGAACTTAACCTATAATCAACCTACCATTATAGGAAGCAAAATCGAATCCCACTGGGCAAACTCCAAGGCGTCCCCACCGTGAAGTGCCGAACTCCCAGTCTCAACCAAGTATGCAAGATCAAATCCGTGCAGATAATTTGCCGTACAGTATGATACTAGTACAGATCTCTTATGTAATCCATTATCTCCGCAGCAGGAGTTAATCTCTTGTCCACCCACAAACAGGTTTAGTCAAAACCTGTTACCAAAATTGCGAAAATACCAGTTAATGAAATCCAACATACTCAGCCCACTCATGCTCTGACCTTGTGAGGAAAACACTACGGTAGTCCTTCCTTTCGAGAGGTTTTTTTGTCTTTGAATGCGGAGATTAACCCCCTACTACGGATATAGTTTATAATACAAGATTTTATGGCATGTAGTAGGAACGAGAAAATTCTTTGAAAATAGAATAATAATAATATTATAGTCACCGGCGGAGGGTGGGAGGGACATGACATATACCCGCTAGTGACGAAGGCGGCAGGGGTACCTTATTTGGCGAGCGAAAAATAATGAATTTGTCAAAAACAGGGCAACAAAAGAAAAAAAATGCCTATCGTACTGCTACTGAGCCCTGTTCGTCGTCACCGCTGCTTTTTGTCACGTTTCCGCTAAAAGAGAGTTGCACAATTCGGTATTACCTCAGTATCGGAGGCCCCGCGGTTTTCGGGTTATCAGTAAACCAGCTTTCACCGGCTAACCTTCTAGGTTTTTCTTCTAGGCCACCTCTTCTCCCGGTCCAAGACCCTCCCTCCCCCCTTCGGCTATCTATCACTTGAGGGGGGTGACAGACCGCGCTCCAATTATCCAATTAAAGCACAACACCTTGTGCTTTGAGCGTATTATTTCCTCCCCTCATTGACCGGCTCGATCTCTTTTAAGGAATAGCGGACCTCGTGCTATTTAAAACCGGGGTAGTCATATGCAGCGATCGAGAAGCTTGACCTACAAACGGTAGTATTTTTGGGAGTAAAACACGACTCAACTGCCTAAATTCTATAAAGGGAGATCTTCAGGTACGGTAAACTGCCGATCCAAATACTTTTTTTTGCTCCGTAGGCAAAAGGTGCGCTGCCTAGTATGCTGAGTCAAAATAGATACCTGTATTCGAAGGTATTAACATACGGTACTGAACCCCGGACTCGATCCCGCGATATGTATCCGCTACAGGAGCTAAGCATAATATGGTGCTCTAATCCCTTAGGGAGGTGGAGCTCCGTGAATCGTGACCTAAATATGCGAGGTGAATTTGACAAGCTATCACTCGCTCGGGAAACCTAGAGCCAGGGATCACTCGGTTCGCACTGCAAGGGAATAGTGCTCTCGACCAAACTTTTCATCAGTTAGTCACTGATGCAGGAGGTAGCATGATATTAGTTAGCAGCACCCGCAGAAATGCAATTGAGCGCCAAAATTCAATCAAGTGACATGCCAAAACGTGGTTGATAGCAGGATTTCCAGGGCAATGCCTCGGATCTCCGGTCCAGGGCGACAAATATTCCCGGTACAATCCCGGAATCCCATGACGGGGTAACGCATAAATTGTTTCCGCCAGATCTCGTCCACGGATATGCGCGTACGACTCTTTCCACTCCATGCCTTCTCTATTTTTTTTTTTTAATACTAGGACGTCTAGTCACCGGTAGGCCAATGGGTCAAGCCCGGTGACTCATGGGACCTGCTTTATTCAAACGTTTTTGAGTAGATAGGAACTCTCCTAGCTGAAAATTGCAGGCTGGTTGGTTTTAAGAGAACAGTGCGCGGGAACATTCAGTTCCAAATCATCCCGGGCACAGCCACTTTGGTGGTTGAGTGCGGTTTCTTTTTTATTTTTTCTTCCGGTTGTTGCACTTGAGCACTTTGGCACGCTAACCCAAACGAATGAGACGGCGACGTTGAATTTAGGTTGCACGAAATGAACGATAACACTGCGCAGCAACTGGGGCGCTTTTTTCCTGTGGCGGTGCCACGAGTGATATTTATGATATCAACCTCTCAGCAGTCGCTAGAGCGTAATAGCTAGCCAACACATCACTACGTTCACTTCTCGCCCTGATATAGTGCTCCGCTAGATGCTGGAAACATTGAGCCGTCGCATTTATTTGCGCTTATCTCCTTGGCTCAAGTATCCCGAATATCACATACAAGCCACAGATGTGGCTGGTGACGGGTAAGCAATCCTCCGGATTTCAGATGCGGCAAGGAATCAACGCGTGAGAGCAAAAAAATGGCTGCTGCTGGCAGGGGTAATTCTTGCATTAGCCCATCATAGACTAGTAGTTAAGCACGCATCCCCGCACGAGGCGCATGCGAGCACTCCACATATTGTGGACAGGAAGGGAGGTAAATGTGGTGTTTGAGCTGAGTCTTCTCACAGCCCTTCTCTTTTCCGTGGGACAGAGCAGAGCCTGGATCGCTAGTGACCCGGCACTAGGGTTTATGATTTTCCTCATATGCGGCACCGCCGTCAAGTTAATGATTGCACCCATTTAGGCTAGTCCTGATTTGCCATGGTCAAGATTTTCTGCTAGATTGAATCATTATCACAGGTCAACTGACGTAGGCACCTTATGCGTCCTACCTCAGAGGCACCTTTCCCAGATCCGTGCCTGATGTACATAGATTTTTCGACTGTTTGTAGCTCGTGTGTCACAAGAGAGACGCGCCTATTGGTGAGAAAAGGATTCTGCCCGGGTGCCTGTTCCAACCTGTTGGGCCTGGTTTAAGTGCTCTCTGAGTGGTCAATATGTTAGTGACAACCGCCTTTTAACTAGATCTACCTTGGTGAATTCGAAACTCCCAGCGGGTGGCAAATAGGCCAGCAACTTGAGCCTTCACTCATATCTCGTGGCCCAAGCTTTGTAGGATGTCAATGTTACTCCATTCCTAATATTGGCGAGACGGCGATTACATGGGCCGACTGGAGAATGACTGCATACGGCGAGCCAGGCGTGAGAAAGCTTAATGCATAGAGGCAATGTTCCTAGGAGAGACCCCAGGGAAGGGATGTATGGAACTTTGTTTTTCTTCTTTCGCGTGCCGACAGATCAGGTCCGGTTATAGCTTCTATTTCTATTGGTCAAGTGTAAAGAACCGTGTTAATAGAAATAAGTGTAGGATCTTTGGTAAGATTAGAGGAGGGGCAGAAATTGGATTGGTGACAAGCTGTCAGTCCCGTCGGAGAAGATTCCTCAGCCGCCAAAAATATCCCCTAACTATAGGGAAGTACCGACTATGTTTAAGGCCCAGTAATCTACCGTATGTTGGAATGTGTATATGCAGGCCCCATGCTCCGTCTGTCAATGATTATTGGCTCCAGTTAGACATTGGAGGTAGGCAGATCGAGTTGCCCACACACCTTTCTAGCCTGATTAAATTTGAAACTGATATCTCTATTCTAGGACTTAGCCTTGTGCCATGTTTGCCTAGGTAGGTTATGTCATACCGAGACGCGAGGATCCTATTAGATCACCCCAAAATGTATTTGCCGGTCAGTCGGTGATTCACAAGATTACCCTCCCTCCAGTTTTGATAAACACATCGATTTCCGGACTATAAGATATCTATAATCCTGTCAATTGAGTACTTCTTCATCGCAAAGAAACATTATCACACCACCGCTCGACTCAGCGCATACTCAGAAATAACACTCATCAGGCAATTCGACAGATTTCCTTCCGGCCCTCCAATACTCCGGAAGCACGCCGCCGCCAAATACGAAGATCTCCGGGATCCACAGAATTATTTCCAGTATCTAGTAACACTCTAATATTCACCAACCTCTTACAAGAGCGCCCCAAAAACCCATTGAATCACCACCACCAGACATGTCCGGTTATAACCACTACGGCTCCTCGAGTGTTTCTACGCCGATGGACGAGGACGAGCGCGAATGGTATGGGATCTCTGACCCAAAGGAGCGTAGAAGAGTCCAGAATCGGATAGCCCAAAGGAACTATCGTGAGAAACAGAGACGCAGACTTGCGGAGCTGGAGCAGCGACTAGCGGAAACAAATGTTAGAATCAGCAATCCCATTCTGGAGCCTTCTAACTTTTCCAGAGAATATGCCGAGCATCTTCTCCAGGACCCCCAATCTTGTGACAGCAGCTGGTCCGCTAGCCCTAGCTTCCCTATTGCCAGCACTATGGAGCGCAGCTACAGCCCTTCCCCGAGGCCAAATCCTGTCATACCTGTTTCTTCGTGGCTGGACGCAACGAGGCCAGTCCAGAACAGCGAACAGTTCCTCGCACTTCACATGTTGAAGCTCTGCAACGCGATTGAAATCCACCTCCGGCATTTGAATATTAGTAAGGCGCAGCTGGCGAACCCACGATCATGGTCACCGTTCGTAATATACCGCGACGCCTACGGAAATTGTCATGGCCAAGGTTATGAAATGGAGCAACTTGTAAATAGCATCCGAGTCAGCATGCCTAGCCTCACCCCCATCGACCTTCAAAAGTCAGTTCCCCACCACCCATACATAGACCTAATCCCATACCCAGGCCTCCGCCGCGCCCTTCTCGAGATCCTCCGGGAGCACCCCAACTCGATAAATCAGGTAGAGCTCTGCTACGACATCGAAAGCGGAGGGCTCAGGCTTTGGGGACAGTACTCTTGGCTTCCAGACAGCTACGAGCTAACAGTTGAATTCGCCGCGAAGTGGGGATTCCTCTTCCGCCGCGACCCAGAAGCCCTCACCGCGACAAATTTCTGGCGCCGCCAGCGCGGTGAAGCTCCCCTTCGCCACGAACACTTTGGCTCCACGCATGGCCATGGATACCGGGGCGGGTTCCGAGATCTGAAGCTGGTCGGACTATTGCGGGATGATTTGTAAAGTGCAACATAGCCACTCCTTTCTGACGCTATCGAACATCAAACCTATATCTCAGATTGATGCCAACGCTGCCCACAGGATCTTTTTTTTTCCACCGGTGCGGTTTTTTATCCAGCTCACGTATCATTCTGATTGATAGGAATCGAACCCGATGCAACACGACAATTGAACACCCCCCCGCCCCATCCGCATAACTGAGCCTCCACAGCCCTCTTCGCTGCGATACGGGAAAATTGTGATGTATGGAATGAGGGCCCTTGCGGGCCGTTGATAGAGACCTAGGAATACTCCCACCTGAGCAATCAGTCGCTCGGGTGGGAATCAAGGCCCAGCCTCGAGGGAATTTTTCCACCCTCTCCCTCCTCCTCCGGATGACTCATTCGATATTCGCATTGTTTCTTTTTCAAAAAAATAAAATAAATCAGAAAGAGAGAAAGCTATCACGAAAGAAGCCACCCCTATATACATCTGCAGTATATATAGGGCCGCGTTTGTCTGTGTGCTCCTGGAAACAGATATCTGGCTTCGATTCCCCCGGTAGATTCGACATTTTTCTTTTTATCCCCTTTTTTCCAAAAATCGTACTGTTGGCTATTTTCGCTGGCTCCTTCGGAATTGCGGAGGATCCGGTCACAGGATTCCGGATCTGGACGTTGATTCTGAATCCTTTCCTTCTTTTTCTTTTGTTTGTTTTTTTGATTTTTGTTTTCTGAGCTTCTTGATTTTGTTGCGCCCTTTTTGTTTGGTTTGTTCTAGAGTATGACACTCTAATAAAATTGGTTAACCTCATAGATTTCAATTTGTGAATTGATTGTGGTATCATGTAGTTACCTTATTGCTTCTGATAGCTCCGTGGATCTATTCGAGATTGGTTGATGCGTGTTGATGGGGGTCAACGACGAAGTCTTCTTGGGGGGTGTGACATGGTGCTAACCCCCCCGCCTGATGAAGAGAACCCTAACCCATGATGTAGTCTACAGCTGCCCCCCCAATAAGGGCCGCCGAGTAACCAGGCAGAGGCCAAAACGCCAAAATTGCAGATTTTCGAGCTATTATATTTCCACAAACGAAAAAAATGAACCTTAGCTTTGAAAAATTTTGCAAATTTTTCCATGTCTAAAGTATAATATTTATTTATTTCAGTTTTTTTATCCGGAGTTTGTCCGGAGCTCTGGGCACATGACTAGATATGGCGTGTAACAAAAACCAGGGTCTTGGCAAGCACCTTACTAGGAGAATCCAAGGGAAAAATCCCACACACTTTTTTGTATGTGTGCTATGATAACAAATTATTTTTTATTTTTTATTTTCCCATGCTGTTTTCCACCTATAGTGTTGATACATAGCTTGAGAACTAGCAATTTTGGAGTGTGTTTTTTTTGGTTGGCGTCCGTCTGGTTTACTAAACGACCTCATGAAACCGCCCCCACACATGATTTGAATGATACCCAGGGCAGTGTTTGATGACAAGAGAGAGGGCTGGATAAGAAATTGTCCGGACAAATTCTTGTACACAGTAACGTGCTCTTATATAAGAATATTCAGCCTCGATACAAGGCGGCGGCAATTTTTTTGATAGAGCTGGAGTCTCGACTGGTATCTTACGAAACTACAGGATTGAATCACCTCCCATCACTCGTGTTTTCGTTTGGTTCCACAGCAAGCTGTGGTAAATTACCATACGACAAGCGAAGGCACAATGGCAAGGTACATACAGTAAGCTTACCGACCGTTTGGTGCCGTCCAATTATAATCTGGGATCTTAGTATGATACTCATTTCATTACGAAGAATGCCATACGAGTGAAGAAAATATCTCATAGGACAAGCCCGATTAGACACTAAAATATCCAGATTTCACACATTAATATGAACTTGGAGTTTGGGATTTGAATAAGAATAATTCCACGCGCTGATCTTATCGCTTCTCCACTTTGCCTCTACTTGTTTTGGGAACGTACATGCGATTTTTGCTCTACTAGTTATATTGAATAGGGTTGGGGCTTGGATATCTCTTCTCATTGCGGAAACCAAAAAAAAAGCTGCCTAGTAGGCTGTGTTGTCGGGTGATTTCAAATCAAGTGGTTATAGACAGGCATTCCTTTTACGAGAAGAAGATTCTGAAATCTAGGAAGGTGATTCTTAGAGATGATTAAGCTATCTATTCAATGTCTTGAATTTTAAATATTTTGGGGTGGTTGATCATTATTCGGAATATCCTAGTTTTAGATTGTTTTTTTTTGTGGGGAATCCGGTTGTCCCACAGTTTTCTTCACTCATGTGATGCTAATCCTAGCCGATATTAACCGTATATACGACGAGAAGGGAAACAGAGAAGTAGTTATCTTGATTTCGTATGAGGGAACGAATGTATTTTGCTTGAATATAGAGAGAATATAAAAGAGCGAAGACGTGAACAATGATAGACTGATGATCGAAATAAAACAATAAGGGAAAAGATCCTGCTTTAATCCCATAAACAATGTGTGACAAGAAATCCACTAGAAAAACTTTTCCTCCACATGATGCATGCAACTAGTAGTCGGTAACAAAAGTGCTCCAGATACTGTTGATGAGACGTGGAGAAACAAAAACTAATACACGATAGAAGTGAAGCTAAAGATGAATCAAGGGCTCCGGTCGCGAGTTTCGACAAGTTATTTGTGAAATAAACGGACGGAACTATATTATTAAAATGGCAATATCAATCTATCATTTTCAGTGGGGAATGGGGGAGGGTAATCCAAAAGGCATAACAAATAAAAAAGAGGGATGATACATGAAAGAGAGGATCTATAATTGGAGGTCGAGACATGGGTCAATGAAACGCAACCAAAGTTTCGAGGGCGAAAATTAAATAGGAAAATACCCTCCGACCTCTCTATTCCACTTCGAACAGAAACTGGAAATTCTTCACTTGATCACTGAATTAAATATCTGAGAGATTTCCGATAATTATACATATGCCCTATATACGGAAGACACGACAGGCTCAAAGCCGAGAGAATTTGCTAACTTGGGAATTAGGACCAGAGCAGGAGGGAAAGAGGGAGGACCTGAAATAGAAGTGCCAAGGGGGGATAATAGACTTTAGAGGTTGGGGGAAGCGGTGGAGGAGGGGTGACAAGGGGGCTATAGAGGAAGACTATGGGCGCAATGGGGGGATAGTGGGTGGCCGTGATTAAAGACTCGGAGGGGGTGGGGATGGTAAATTCTCGTTCGGAAGACAGGCTGAGGTGGGGGGTTTCCAGGCTCGCAGCAGATCCGCCGCACCACTATGTCCATTTGTAGACGCATACCAGAGTGGCGTGTGATCACTTTTGTCTGGTCTGCTGGGGTTGACGTCTACTATTCAACAACAGGCTGGAAGCTCGCAGTGGATTGCACTTCTGGTTTGCCGGACGACAAAGAACTTTTATTGTACGAACAAGAATATAGAAAGAAGGTGTAACTAAACAAAAAGATGATGATGAAAA
>Ga0307509_10003252_pt1 | contig 25069 bp, 9 predicted proteins | sample 10_EM_MG_FD_202245 | JGI IMG/M metagenome (GOLD analysis project Ga0307509, IMG submission 202245) | Populus trichocarpa ectomycorrhiza microbial communities from riparian zone in the Pacific Northwest, United States - 10_EM | ecosystem: Host-associated > Plants > Roots > Unclassified | place... | reverse complement strand
GAGAGCAAAAGCCAAGGCCCCGGGGAACGGCGGCTGCTTGGGTGAGTAGGCAGAAAGAGTTAGGTTTTTAGGGTTTTTGTGGTTTAGGGTTTGTTGTGGTTTTTTCTCTAATATCTCAAAATTACCCCCCTCTTGTTTGAGTTGTGGACCAGTATTTATAGGTAAAATGTTGCATGGATCTCAAAATTGGTCCCTCAACTTTCTTTCTTTTTTGTAAATTTGATTTTTCTTAATTTTTTTGTATTTTTTGAAAACGAGCAATATCAACGTCGACTCAATGAAGAAAATCAATGATTTTAAAAATAACGCGTTAAAAGTTGAACGCGTTTCAAATGTCTTTGAAAATTTAAATTCTTTTGAGACGATGCTAAAAATGCTAAAAACGATGCAAATGTATTAAAAAAAGTATTTTTTGGATTTTCAATGTTTTTCGCTATTTTTGGATTTTTCTGAAAATTTATCAAAACATGGGTCAAAAATTGGGTAGCAACAATTATTATCATTATTTTTTAAAATTACGAATTTAGATTGATCAATTATCAAATCTCAATTATTATCCAAAAATTTGGTAATTAATCATTATTTTTTATGAGTTTGCATGAAGAATCATTATTTTTTTACAACAACAATTGTTTTTACACTAATTTTGAAAACAAATCATGGAAAATAATAATAATTTATTGATGAAGATTATCGCTACTCGACATCGTGATGATCTTAAAAAAAAATATATATGAAATCTTGTTTTTAGAAAAGTAATGTCTTATTTAAGAAATCATCATCTAATATTATAATCATTAAAAACTCTAAATGATTAACAAAGATTTCATGATATAAAACTGGTTACGCTAAGAGGAAGATACTATTATCCTTAAAGTAACTTTTCTAAAATAAATTACATTGCTGATTTTGTCTTAAATTAATAAGTGTCTGTTGTATTATGTTATCGATAGTCTGCCTATAATATTCTCGACTCTAGCATAATTAAAAATTCATCTAAAAATACTTTCAACTCTAGTGTTGCTAAGTGTCATATAAAGAAAATGTATAATATTCATGGCTTTTCGAATTAGTGACTATTAAGCTAAGAGTTGTTTCTAAATCTATTGCTACTATTTTTATTTCTTCCATTAGTGAATATTAAGAGTATTCTCAATTTTGACATAAATGACTATAAATATTCCCGACTCTAATATCAATAAACATTAAGAAGATATTCCTAATTTTAGCATTGCTTGATATTAAAAAATTAGTATTCCTGACTTTGCCGTTAATAAATATATATTCAATCCTTTCGAATTAAATTTTTTTATTTTTCTTGAAAATTTTGGTACTGTGTTGTTATTTTTTAATGTTCAAGGTAATGGCTCACTATGAACCTCATGGGTAACAAATATTTTTTTTTCGATTTAGAAAGACAATGTTGATGGTTTTATTATTTTTTAAAATTTGAAAATGTTGGCCCAATGAAATAAAGTCCAAAATACACGCAACAAAATATTTTTTATGTTTTTGTAAAGATGCCAAAAAAATGCTTAGATATGCAAGAATAATAATGTTTTTGCTTTTTTTTTTGGTACATAAGAATGTTAAAACAATGCTTTTTTGTACAAAGCTAAAAACATGCATGAATGATTTGTTTTAGTGCACTTGGTCATAAAATCTTTTTTTATATGAGCAAAGTCTAAATTTAAAAACCCAAGTAGAATGCACAGCCCATGTAAAAAAGCATATATAAAGCCCATCAATTTGCAAATACAGGCCCAAAAAACAAAACACAGCCCACATGCAACCCTGGCCCACACGAAGTCAGCCCAGCACAGTAACATAGCCTACAAAACTCACACAAGCATAAAATGAGAAGCAATCAAAATAACCCAACGCCTAATCTAAAATTCACTCACGCCAGCCTGCACAAAATGCCACTCTCCAATTTAAAACCTCTCATACCACACGCCCGAACCCTTCATTTCTTTATTTTTTACATAGCAGGTTGACCCGGGACTCGGTCGCCCGGTGGCTGGACCGGTCCGGGTAAAACAAAAAACCATTCATTATAAAAATCCGGTTAGATCTGGCAAGCCGACCCGAGACCCGGTCGACCCGGCCAAACCCAGACAAGACCTGAGGTTTTTTTTTTAACCTGTCTAGAAGATCCGCATATACCATGCCATTCTACTCTGGCTATAAATACATGTCCGTAATTTATGGAGTACTTTGCATGTGTCTCAAAACTCCCATCACTCACATGTTACATTCGAAATGATATTTGTTTCCTTTTCTTGTCTTCCCCTTCCTTCAACTCACTCGGAGTGAGTACTATTAAAAAAAGAACTTGAAATATCTTTTTATTTATTTTGGATAACGTGTCTTAAAAATTATGAAAAATGAGTAATTTTTCAAGTAATTCAGATATTATTAAAAGAATTCAAGGCTACCTGAATTATATTATATATTATCTTTTTTAAAAAAATATTTTATTTTTATTTTAAAAAATATTAAAAAAATATTTTATTTTTTCAATGTAGAATTTATAATCCTTTAATATATATATATATATATATATATATATATATATTCTATGTTAAAAAAAATATTTTTTCTCTTTTTGTATATATACTCTATGTTCAAAAGAAAAAAAAGTTAAGTATTTTTTAAATGGGATAATTTTTTTTTATTTAAATACTTCAACTTAAAAGGATAACATAATATCTTTTTTCAATATAGAATTTGAAACCTTTTAATATATATACTCTATATTCACAAGAAATAAATTATTTTTTCAATGTGGGATTTGAAGCTCTTGAATATATATACTCTATGTTCATAAGAAAAAAATTATATTTTTTCAATGTGGAATAATTTTTTTTAATTTAAATACTTTAACTTAAAAGGATAATATAATATCTTTTCAATGTAGGATAAAAAACTTTTTAAAATATTCTTTTAAACTTCATTATTTACATTATAAAATTTTATAATTATTTACATGTATGGTCTATATTCACATGAGTTATTTCTTAATTTTTTCATATGAAATATTAAAATTTTAATTTTTTTTTTAATTTTCCGGGTTGACCCGAGTTGACCCATGAAACCCAGGACCCGGCCCCTTGACCGGGTCAACCTCCGGGTCGGGTTTGATAACTATGATTTTTTAGGTTTGTTTTTTTTTTTGTATTTTAAAATTATATTTTTAAAAATTAATTATTATTATTTTTATTTTAAATTAATATTATTTTAATGTTTTCAAATCATTTTATATTTTAATATTAAAAATAATTTTTATAAATAAAAAAATATTATCTTAATTCATTTTATAAAAAAAAAACTTTGAAAAATATTAGTATTACCATTAAAAACACCAATTCATAGTATAATAAGAGCTAATCCTGAGGGGTACGAAACTAAACTAGTCAGATTCTTGATTTGTTCTCTAGAGATTATTAATTTGATTGTTACAAATATCAAGGTCATTGAAAGCTTACATGGTCGTTAACTTCAGGATCTTGAAGAATTAGTCGAGATACACATAAGTAAATTGGCTTGGATGATTAAAAAAAAAAAAAGAAGAAAAAAAGAAAAGAGAAAGACCTCGAGAAACGTTGCCCCTACACCCTTACATACCGACACGCACGAAAAGGAAACCTGTGGATCATCATGCATGTTACAGTGGGGATGTCTGGTTTTTGGTTCCAACGGGTATAAGAAATAAAAGCATTCATGGAGAACAGGGGGTCTCACCTCATCAAGAAAGGAACCGCCCATGGAGAAACTTAAGAAAAACTTACAGTGCAGAAAGATAAGGAAAAGAAAAGGCCAACTTCTGATCATATCAAGGCAGCATACTCAAAATGACCCTAGATTTACATGATGAAGTGAGGGTTGCGTTGCGGGGCTCCATGCCTACCACAACAGTGAAGGTTTTCCGGTTATTTGATTCCCACACGACGCCGGAACTTCCCATAAAAAAACCGACGACTTGAAGGCTCAGTGGAGAGTATCAATAGTAAGCCTCCAGTGTTTTTAGCCCAGATGGAACCAGGGCTGCAAAAGGATGAGCACTCCAGTCTTTCTCAAATGTGAAAATATCCAGTTATTCCCGGACAATTTCATAACTAATATATCATATGCAGAGACCGGATTAAATTAATTCCTTGATTTTTTTTGGAAGGTAAACTTGTAATTATATTGTAATAGTGAATAATAAACTAATTAAGTCTATTAACAATTGTTTTCCTCTTTTGTTCTAGCTTTTTTATTTATTTAAAAAAGCATGGTGAGAAAAAAAAACATCCACATCAACATGACACTTGTCATAAGTGCATGATGTGTAAAAAAACGCAAAGTAACTATGATATTTATCATGTTTCGGATGCAATTAAAATAAGGATTACAGTGAATATTCAAGATTTAAATTTTTACTCTATTTAAATTTTATTTATTATTTAATATATAAGAAGTTTAGGTATTTGTGTATTGAGTGCTATTAATATTTCTTAATATAAATATTATTAAATAATAAAATTATAAATGTTATACTTATGTCAATATTGTGCTCAATAAAGATAAATGCTTTACGTGCATGTATGTGTATATTAGGTTAGATTTCAGTCAAGTTTTGAATTGAGTTGAACAATATTCATTACCAAATAAATTAATTATACAAAGAAAAAAACCTACTCATTCACGTTAATATTCAAGTTATTCAAGTTAGTATCTTTCATATTAGAATTAAATTGCCATCCCAAAATTAATAATAATAATAATAATAATAATAATAAAACACTACATCCGAATCTATATATATATAAAGAAGTAAACAAACTGTAACCAATGAAGTGTTGGTCTAGCAATTAAGTCACTGCTATATCCCTTCAAGGATGAGAATACAAGTTTAATCTCTAGAAAACACGTTTATTAAAAGGAACAACCACGAATCTCGAACGAGATCAGTCTCATCTTTTAAAAAGATATAAACTGAACATTTTAACCCTAAACAACCTATCCCAATATCTTCTGGACAAGACAACAAAGAATAAACACCCTCAAGATGTCAATTATATATAGAACTCAAATCATGGACTTATGGTATGATTTTTTTTCCTGTTTTTTATTTATTTTTCAATTTTGGATACGATCTCTCCCATTTTGTTATTTGTTTATAGCCACTTTCTTACAACAATGTTTTCTTTTCTTCCTTTTATTTCCTTCCTCGAGCAATCAAAACTTAAAAAACACAGCTCTCAAACTCTTATTTTAATTTTAGAACTAGTTTGTTTTTTCATTTAAAAATGCTTTTGAAAAAAAAATATTTTTTATTTTTTCTTTCCATTAAATTATTTTTTCTTGGTGTTTTCAAATCGTTTTAAATGTGTTAATATTAAAAATAAATTTTAAAAAATAAAAAATATTATTTCAATACATTTTTAAATAAAAAATATTTTTAAAATCACCCTAGCAATAAGCTTAATCCCCTGAGTTCTAAGGATATTATCCCAGGACTTTTCCAAGATTTGTTGTCACTCTATCTCTATAACTTCCATTAAAAAACAACGAACTTGTTCTGTTCACAACCTGACCATGAGTCACATGTTATTCGAGTACGCTTGTTGTACTGCAATTTGCAAAGAGAAGAAAGATTTATCTTGTCGATTAATCAACAATGGCTAGATAGGTTGATAAGAACCACTATCCACTTCTATTGGAGAATTGTATGAAGAAGAAGAAAGTCAGTCAATAAAATGATCACGAGAGCAATATTGCCTTTTAATCTTACATATATACCCCTCTCAATCCCCTTTCCAAGTTGAACACAACCTTCTGATGCTTTTTGAATGCCAGCCCGTGATTTTGAAGGGAAAAAGTAGTCTTCATCTTTTGGCATTGATCAAAATTGTCACGCAGCAGGTTTTGCTATAAATATATTTTGTTCCAGACGTTCTTTTCAGATAATATACATCTGAATAGAAGAATATATAACAAGTCTAGATATTAGTGTGCATAATTCATGTCACCTTCACTAGATCAAGCCTTAGAAATGGTAGGAATTACTGATTATCTTGAATGGGGTATGGATGTTGAAGAATGGGAGGATGATGACTTGGAGCTGCGTCCACCTCACTTACAGGTGGAAGAAGTTCGGGATCATAAGTGTGGTTTTCCTGTCACCTACATTAGTTTTCCATGTCACCCTCTAGAAGATCGTTGCGATGGCGATGATGATAGTGATGGTGATCAAATCACCAAGCATTCTCATCCAAGATCAGAGGGAAAACTGGTTAAGAGGAAGCCAAAACTGTTGAGTTCTATAATACTGATGGTGAAGGCCATTATAAGGTTGTTGATGATTGCAGGAATGGATAGGAGATAGAGATATACATGCTTTAATCAAGATTGATGATCTCCACATGATCTTACATTTCTAATCTGGAGGTGTTCATTAGCCAGTTTTTTATGAACCCTGTCTGTATAGAGAAGTTAAGTTCTGCTATATATTTTGCTTTTAACGTGGTGTCTAAATCAACCTGCGTGTACTTGATTAATTTTTTACGGGTATTAAAATTAACAATTATATAAATCTCATATGCATAATTATTGTCTTTACTGGATTTTGTTGAAACTTGGAAAGCCGAAAATATAGATATGTTAAAGTTTCAGATAAATTAAAACCGACTTCAGATGCATAAAATATTACTTTCAAATCATTGAACGATCACTTGCAGTCATGCAAAATTATGGAAGCTAATCGGGTTTTAAGAGTGCTTAAAATATCAGTCACTATTCTGCATAATATGCTTCATTCATAATTATATAGGTTATGCATAGGAGTATGAAGGTTTCTAATCATCACAATAATTATCAAGGTATTAAGAACACAGCTCCACGACAGAAGCATTGGCGATAGCCATCAAGCTTGCGGCATGTCTTTATGCTCATAGATTATCATATAAACTCTGGTTCGTGGTTAAATTGCAGTTGTTCATGGACGGGGAAAAAACTTAAATAGTGTAACTAGCAGAAAAATTCAAGATCAACGTCCAAAATGGATATCCTGCTGAACCAGCAAATAAATTTGAGAATTTACTGTCTTTCTTGGACACGGTTATGATGAACAACACGAACCATAGATGGGAAAAACTATGGGATCGTGACTTGAATTCTATCGACCAGGAGATAGAACCTTGCTTCATCATCGTGGAGCAGCTGCTTGTCAGCGTCGTGGATTATATAGAGTACGGGTAGATTTAATCAGTAATCAAACATAAATAAATATTAAAAATAAAAATCTTTATTAATAATAAATATATTTTATATAAATAAAATCAACACCGTATATAACTATCCGATTTGTTAAATGATATATTCACTGACAAGATGTTGATTAGATTAGTGGGGAGATTTTCATAATTGCAAGCAGTGCATCCTACCAGTCCTAACTTCTGCCTGTATTGGCAAGATCCCGTCACAATTGAACAGGAAAATTACTTCGTAGCACAGATTTTTAGAAACACATTTCTTGTATTTATGAAGAAAAAGGCTAATATCCTCGTGAACTTCACACTCTGAACCTCGCTAGATTTTCTTACGTACGTCTTTTAACAAACATGAAACCTATGCCCTGCATTCTAAATACAGTCACGAAAATATATGTGCATAAACCTTTCCTTGGGGATTAAGGCTGATAAAAGTCTTAAATTTCAAGCTCTCTAAATATTCAGCACTTTTAACCCTTCAATTGGGTGAAGTTGGACCATCAAAACTGAGTTCCAGGAGATGGCCTGCCAAACTGAAGTTGACAGATAATAATACTTTGATACTCATATTCACTGCATCTGCTTTTTCGATAATTTAAGGCCGTTTTTTTCTTCTTTTGTAGGGAAAATTAAATCTTCAATGAGAGACTCAATGTTTTGACAAGTATGCGTCCCGTTGCCTACGTACAAAGATTCAAACAAAAAACAAGTAGACTCTTAACGGATTGCATGTGCCACTTATGTTTTCTTTCTTAATTACAACAAAAGTATAGTAATTTTTCCATTTTTTCCTTGTGTAGACATACTTAAAATAGAAAACAGAAAACACTTCTGAAATGTGGTGTCGAATATTAAAGCACAGATGTAATTAACCAACTGTCTGGAACTAAAAAGGAAAGATTCAATGAATATCACATGTTCACAACTCACAGAAGATACTTTTGCAAGTGCATAACCTTATTTCATCAATGCACGCATCATGAAGAAATGAAGGACTTATCGACTTATCAACGGAGTTGACCGCAACTCGATGCTCTTAAAAACATCATATTCTTGTGATCAGAAAGTTCAGAACATAAGTAGTCCTATAATTTCTGCCTGTGTGAATTAAGGTTCTGCCCGGCAATGTTGAATGAATGGCTATGTCTGCAACTCCTGACAGATCATATTTTTGTTCTACAGTTATTTCTAGGAAACATCCTCCATCCACAGCTTTCGTTATCGACACTGGTACATCTATATATTGCACGTTCTAATAGGACCGATCGAGGCAAAGTATAGAAAGACATCACGGATATAATGATAAACTTAATTAGTACTAATCGGAAGTTTCAATTACGTGCTTTTAGAGAAGTAGACAGCCTCTTAGGACCAATGCTTGTATAAAAACGAAGCCTGTTATTGTTTCGACGGTATCAAATTCTGGGCTCAGCTAAGTACTTCAAACATTCTCTAAGTAGATAAACTGTGGATAAGAGTCTGTCAAAGCTCTGGCAATGAAAGACACTGATTATCTTGAACGGGGCATGGATGTTGAAGAATGGGAGCATGATGACTCTGTGCTGCCTCCACCTCACCTACTGGTGGAAGAAGTTAGGGATCATAAGTGTGGCTTTCCTGTCACCTACACTAGTTTTCCATGTCATCCTCTAGAAGATCGTTGCGATGGTGGTGATGATAATGATGGTGATCAAAGAACCTTGCATTCACATCCCAAACCAGAGGAAAAACTAGTTAGGAGAGAACCAAAACTGTTGAGTTCCATACTATTGATAGTGAAAGCCATTATAAAGCTGTTGACGATTGCAGGGATGAAGAGATACATGCCCTAATCACGACTGCTGTCGACATGATTTTATATTTGTAATTGTAACTAGCTGTTGTCTTTCTTCTATTTCTTGCAAATTGAACCTCTCCATTTGAAGTTCTTCATGGTTTCCCTGCTAGCCGGTGTACCCGTGTAGTTCAAAGTTTGTTAATATATTAGATGCAATTATACCTTGTTTATCATTATAATTAAAAAATAATTAGTATGAACTAATAATTAATCGTTATAAAAAGATGCTAAATAAAACATATAATAGAAAAAATTAGAATTTATACATGTTTAAATCTATAAATTAAAGATAAAAAAATTTAAATTAATTATATTTAAATTAAAAAATAATATTTACTTGTTCAAATACTTTAAAGTAATAAATCTTCTATTGTTGTCATCAAGGACAAATCTTTTATTTCTAAAGTTTTATTATTCATCACTTACATAACTAGGATGCATGTAATATGCCTTCCAAAATTCCAACAACACCATCTTGATTTAGATGTATTTTTAAATCAAGATTTTTGAATTAAAAAATATAAAACTTAAATATCTCTCAATAATATAAACCTAAATTCTAGATTTTTTTAAAAAAATCTAAAATCTAAAATAAAAATAAAAATAAAACACTAAAAAATAAGGTGAGAAAGAATGTATAAAAATCTAAAAAATTCTAGTAATAACTCTTCATTTATTTATTTTTAATAAATTTTAAATTTTAAAAAGTAAAAATATTAATAAAAAATAATTCTGAATTGATTAGCTACCATTGATTAGTCACAACAACCCGGAACAAATGCATTAATTGAATCCTTAGTAGTCACGGGATTAAAAGGAAAAGAAGTTGGATACTGAATATAATGAATAAATTTTAACAAATTATGTATGAATAAACAAATGAAAAAGAAATTCATAATAGAATAATATTGATTCTTTCCATCATGGTTAAAAAATACCTTTTGAGTTAGGTTTGGTCTAAAATTATCTTCCAAGTAGTTTCATGAATTTTTTTTTTTAATTTTTAAATTATTTTGCATATAATTACGTACAACCATTTGTATTCCAGTCTTTTACCTCGTAGCTTTGCCTTTGAGGGCTAGAACAGTCTAATCCCACTGACTCGAACTCTTGGTGGTAAGGTTCGAACGTATAAATATATGTGCACAGTTAATAAATTGACATCTAGTTTCATACAGCCTTAGAAAACACACACACACACACAAAAATAAAAAATAAAAAATAGAAGTCTTGAATTCAGGAACATGTGAGGTTGATTTGAATATTTTTAATATTATATCATTAACATTAAAAAAATATTAAAAAAACATTGGTTTAATATATTTTTTTAAAATATATTTTTAGAAGTGTTGTTACGATTCTTTTTATAAAGTGTTTTTCATTTAGAAATATATTAAAATAATATATTTTTTTTATTTTTTAAAAAATTATTTTTAATATCAACGTATTAAAATGATTTAAAAATACTAAAAAAAATATTCATTTTATGTAAAAAAATAAAAAAAATTTAAATTCTTTTAAAAATATTTTTGAAATGTAAAAACAAACATGCCTTTAAATTTAAATTGCTGAAAAGCGCTGCCAATTACCCATTAAACAATAAATTTAACATTGGCTTCCTATAAAATAAAAATTCTCATTAAATCTAAAAAAAATCAGTTAATTAAAGCGCTCAACAGTCTTCACGAAAAGAGAAAGTTCAGAAATGAGTCCATTGAGGAGGTAATATGTGATTGAGATTAGCGACATCATGAAACCATTTAACTTTATTAAGAACGTCAGCCATGGCATCACTAAAGAAAGGGCTACTTCTACTTCTACTTGGTAGTGGATCATATGCTCTCGCCTGTAACCTTATCCACAGAGATACAAGGCTAGTTTAGGTTCCCCTTATAAATACCTCGTATGTCTTGATGCAAAGAAGCACACAAAAACACTCTTAACACTTGACTGAAGCCATGCCATCAATTGAAGCTCTAGCAATGGCAGGTGTGGACTGTGTGGACTGTGGCATCAACTTCGAAGAGAGGGAGCGTAGAGATGTTGAGAAGACTCCGCAGTATCTTCTAGCCGATCAAGGTGAAGAAGGGGATCTGAGAAGTCATGAGAAGGATAAGTTGATGGGGGAGCAATGGCAGGTCAAGACCAAGATGGAAAGTTTAGTTACTGATATCGTTTCAACCATTCATGGTCAATATAAAAAGCTGTGATATTATGTTTACATCTACATATATGTATTTAGTTTGCAGAATTCCGCTTGTATTATGGCCGCATATGAAAGGAAAATTTCTTGATGTAATATTTTCAAAAAGAAAAAACGTCAAAGAGAAACACTTCTAGGCTCTAGCTACATCTCTGTGTCTATACTCATTAAAAATAATTATTAACAATTAAAATCACGCAAAATTAAACTACTTACGATCATTATTGGAAAAGAAATTCTGGGTTGATTTACAAATATTATGGTGTTATTGTTAAGGAAGTTTTTAAATATTCTGCCTTCTTTGTTTGAATTCATACTAGAAGAACCAGGTCCATTTCTATGTCTGCTATTTGTCTTCAGGTTCCATACAATCATGACTGCAATCGTGAAAAGGTTGATGCACCCACCGCCTACCAGTGGCAGTGTCTTGCGGCTTGCATAAAGCTTTTCTTGTTCGATAAATTCTTCGTTTTCCAGGCTCCAGCAGGGAAATTATGAGAGTTTAGTAGATAATTCAGTGAGTTGATTGTGATCTCAAGTAAAAAATTTGCAACATCTTGTCGCAGCTCTTTCCAATCACAAAATTTCAACCGCATCAGGTTTTCCATGACCACTCTTGGCTTGTAAAACTTGGTAAAATCTTGGAGCTTATAGGTGGTGCCATTATTAGTCAAAGCATCAACAATAGCACAGAGCAACAGTCCTGGAACTATGGACCATTGACTTGGAAGGGGGACATTTGTTGATGCAATGAAATGGAAATAGAAAATCTCCCCTCTTATGCTTTATATATTACTTTCAGTTATATTCGACAACATATTGCTGCAGTAGTCTGATAGAGCAAGATTCTTGAAAACAAGAGCGAAATGACGTGGAAAACTTGGTGGAAGCACGGCTGGCATAAGCCGAAGCTGGAAGCGCCGAGTTCATATGCCATTTTCTTGGGTTAAATAATAGAGCTATGAGCATTAAACTTCAAGTACAGAGTCAATATCAGCGAAATTTAAACGGTGGTGGGAGAAACCTTGCAGACGCCCACTATATTAACATCAAAATATGTTTCATCTTAGACAAGATGGGAACACACAAAGGACGACCGAGGAGCTTATATAAGCAAATGTAAATTATGAAATCACAATTTTTTTTTACTTCATATATCTGTTTTCATTCGAGGAAAACATCAAGCTAATGTGAAAGGAAACTGCATATTTTAAATGCATTGGGGAATTTGTTATCTCATCTTCCACCAGATAACTCAATAGCATCTTGGTTATAAACCGAATCTTCTCCCCAGTCAAATCGTCTCTGCAATCTTTCGTATTCTTGCATGCGTGTAACTTCAACATGCTGCCATTCTTCCCACCTCTCAGCTAGCCCCTCTCCTTCCAGCATCCGCACAACCTCTGACATTGCTGGACGGTTCTCTGGTGATGCTTGGGTACAGAGCAAGGCGACTTGTATCATCATCTCCACCTCCTGGATGTTGTAGTTTTTATTTAGGTTGCGGTCGACAATAGCATCCAGTCTTTTCTCCCTCTCCAGCTTCTTGACCTTCATAATCAAATATCCCAGTACAACGAAGAGCAAGTCAGAAAGGAGCAGAACGTGAATTAAAACCATGCTAGAAAGCGTAGAGAGCAGAGACATCTTCAAATGATGTCATAACTCCATCCAAATTAAAGTTACTTACAGGGTTTTTGACATTTGAGTCATGTAAGAGATGGATAATTTAGGTGGGGTCAAGAGAGTTGAGCATGCAAAGAAACCAATACAATAATGTATCACTGTAATTAGCTATGATTATCTTACATGGTCAAGCAATAAGACATCATCCTCTTCTTCCAGACGTGAAAAGTCAATTGCCCGTTGACCTGTAACAAGCTCTAGAAGCATAATACCATACCCAAAGACATCGGTCCTTTCAGATGACTTGCCAGTGGACAAGTATTCTGGTGCTATGTGGCCCATTGTCCCGCGAACTTGAGTTGTCACGTTGGTCTTTCTCACATCCACCAGCTTCGCAAGGCCAAAATCCCCAACAACTGCTTCAAAATCTTCGTCCAGTAGTACATTAGCTGCTTTCACATCACGATGAATAATTTTAGGATTGCAGTGCTCATGAAGGTATTCCAGCCCACGTGCTGCACCTAAGGCCACTCTTTTTCTGGTTGTCCAATCTAAAACAGGCTCCTCGGGTTTACGTTCTGCAGGTCAAGATCAAAATTCAAATGTCGCTAGAAAATAGAAATGTATTGCAAAAATAATTGTAAGACCATATATAGGCCTATGAATTGTATTTTCACTAGTTGACATTAGATATTACAAGAGAAACAGGTACAATTAATTCATCAAACAGACATGATACATAAACTCTGATGCTATCTGGATGTTCATAGGTATCAGCTTATCCTTATCCTACTCATTGGTTAAGGAGTACCAGATTCAATGCTGCCAATGATCATTACAAAATGTCAAACTCTTTTTTTTTTCCTTTTTTTTTGTCAAATATAGGAATTTCATAGCTAATTATTGATGAATGATTATTGAGAATTTGCTACTAGAGTTTATCCCCCTTTTTTTTAAAAAAAAGGAGGCTGCCAAGCAACTGCAAGGGCTTACTTTTAGCTTCTTTGTTCTATCATCTTGTCCTGAATCATGCATATAAAATTGGGATTAAAATTCTCTCATGTTCGGATCATGTTCCAAATTTCACAATTTATTATGAAATATATAGGCCAAATTTCACAAATTTCACTTTAAGATACGTGAGAAGGAAAAAAATATTAAAGTGATTATATTCTTTTCCATTTTTAACATGTACTAAAATAATGTGCATTAATTCTGAATTTAGTGGTTTAGATTTAACAAACATGACCAAACATGAGAGGAACTCAATCTATAGAAAATGATTAATGACAAATACCTCAGCTGTAGATGGTAGAAGAAAACAGTTAAATATATTAACACTTCCTCTCAAAATCCAGCACATAAATAATTAATACCTCTTAGACAATAGGCCACACTTAAATTCTGCATGAATGGATACACCAAGAGGCGTTCTGTAGTTGTTGTGCAAAACCCTATCAGACGTAATAGGTTCCTGTGAACAGCTACACTTATCATCTCAACTTCACGTTGGAATGCTGCATCACCCCCAGGACTTTCAAAATCAGTTAAACGCTTAACCGCAATTTTGGTATTATCAGCAAGCACTCCCTTATAAACTTTTCCAAAACCTCCCTGTCCAAGGATATTTTTTTCACTGAAGTTGTCCGTTGCAAGCTGTAGTTCCCTCCATGAAAACCGTTTTAACTGACCGAATGCTATTCTTTGATCCACTTCACCTAAACAAATGGTAAGAAGAGGGTTCACGGAAAAAAAATAGAGTGAAGTAACTTCAATTCTTCAATCATAATTGTAAAAGATAATAAAAGGTAAGCAAATATTTTTCATTTTGTATACATTCTCAAACTTTCACGACTTCTAGATAATAGAACCTATGCTCACCGATAATTCGAATCAAGAAATTTGCACCAATCAATCACAAATAAACACAAATATTAGATTCCATGTTTAGCCAAAAGTCAGAAATGTTTATATAATTAGAACAGTTTTCAAGCAGGCAGGATTTTTCAACAATTTAAACCTTTGAGAAATTATCTGAATCAAATCCAACAACAGGATGGCTATAAGTACTAGATTTCATTTCATGATAGGACACAAACTGATTACTAAATTTCATCCAGATGGAAAAGTAGTTACTGTGGTACCCATAAACACATTGAATTATACATGTTATAGCAAACATCATATAGTATCATAGATCACAACATCATAAGATATACATGGATTATTTACATGAGGAAAAAAACAATCATAAGATAAAAATCAATCCAGCTAAACCTCATTCTCCTTGGATTGCAATCTAATTCATCCATTTATTAAAAAATGAGTCAGCCAGGTTACAACATGTTGACAGTATACAGGCTTCTGGGCTAGATTTCAAAACTATCATAAAAGCATCTTTATTTAGATAAAAGGAAGCTCATTTCTTTTCTTCTCATAACATGCTCAGTGACTCTGATTCGGATAAGTGGATGAGGTTGCATTAGCCAAAAATATGAACCCAATAAAGTGGCTAAAAGGTATGCATGTTGCATGTGCTCATCAACCATTAACTACTAAGTAAAAAATATCTCCCAATGCGTAACAATAAAATTCAGTTACAGGAAAAATATGCGACAATGTTAAACAGTATTTTTCACTAATCCTTGTTTGTCTTCGGTAAATTGTATAAATTAGCTAGAGGATGGGTACACAAGATAAATTCTAAAGCCTGTTATTTAACTTACAAATATTTTCCAAAAAGTGTAAACTAAATGTCAAATTCCATGCTAGTGTAACAAAAGTAAGCTAGTTGAGCCATAAATTGAAGCTTCAATGAAATGAGAATTTTATCACGTCAACAACAAAAACTTGGCCAAGTCAAGTGAGTTCATCAGAATAGAAATGAAAAAACAAGACTGGCCAAAATTGTGACATGATCTATTAAATCTATTATTTCTATGCATGTAGCAGAAAGTAGCTGCAATGCAATTATTTTGCTATGTGCTTAAAGCAACTCAAACCTGCAACATCTACAAATACTTCACGTTTGTAGCCTTTGTGTCTACCCTTGCAAACAAAAAATAGCAAGCCTCCAAAAAGAAAAAGAACTGTGAATCCTCCCACAACTCCAATTATAATTCCAGTCTTTGACTTATGTGAACCACCTGCTAACAGATTAAAGGATTAGCAATTAGCTTCACAAAAACATAACTTTAATGGATGTAGTTCAAAAAACATCTCCAATAAATAAAAAATACTAGTTAATTACCTGAATCGCTATTATGAGACTCGCAGCTATGCAAATTTGGCCCGCTACAATTTAAGTGGTTTCCTGTGAAACTGAAATAAGTGAATGCAATTCAAATTAAGTCAAATGTTGACAGTTGCAAGACATACCACGCAAGCACGCACACATCCACAAAAGAAACAAATGAGAAATTTAAATGAAAAAATTAGGAGTTGAAATAGCACTAATTCCATGTTATTCATACTTGTATTTAGGAACTTGGAATAAATGATCTGGAATTTGACCACTGAGATTATTTGAATCGAGCAGACTGCAAAGAAAATTTCAATCATGCCATTAAAATCTTGAAACACAGCCATGGGTTACAAAGCTATATAATTCGAGAGTCAATTATTGAAAATGTGGGACCATAAGAACAATTTAGGAAAATTCCCGTCTGGATTCATAAACAAAACACTGCTATCTCGTATCATCTAGGCAATGTGCAGGACATCATTACTTACATGTTGATCAAGTTTTGAAGACCAGCAAGTGATTCAGGGATAGCTCCACTGAGATTATTTTGACCCAATGTCCTGGTTGCATGATAAGAAAATCTTACTGATCATGAAAAAGTTTGGAAGAATGCTGAGATATATCTCATATACCTCAAAGAATAAAAAGAGCAGAAGGTGTCACTTACAAAAATTGTAGCCTTTTAAGATTGCCCAAGGAAGACGGTATTTCACCGCTTAAACGATTATTTTCCAAATCTAAGCTGGTTAAACTTGTCAAATTTCCAAACTCTTTTGGTATCCCACCAGTTATGCCATTCCCTTTCAATGTTCTGCATTATGAATGCAATCTAGTATATATTAGTATCCACTTTAAACTCAACACCTCAGAAAGTCCATACAAAGGGATGTAACTAGAAGCTTTATGAAGCACAAATAAAAATATCCTGTCAACCATATCATCTTGAAAGCATTTCCACAATATATTTAACGTTTTGCAAGGCTAATGCGAAAACATTGAAGCTTCAAGTTGCAGCTATCTACATATATATATATATATCTATCAGAGTCTGAGTCTATTATGGTATGGGCATGGTTATGTGTATTGGTTATCTAAATGCAATGAGTGTGTTAGCATGCAAGAGGAAAGGGGAAAAGGTCGTGTAGATGAAAGTTAAGAAAGCAAAGGTTGTTGTTGTAATGCAGGATTGAGAAAGGGGCAAAAACACCTAGAGTGGCTGTAATGACATGACCCAAATGAAGTGATTACCATAGATGGAAATCTAAACTGGGAAGATTTCTCTACCACCATCCCAAAGTAATCAAATTGAAAATCTGCTGCCCATCAAAGTCCAAAAGGTTGAACGAACTCTTTCCCACAATTACCACTTAAGTTGTAGATCCTCTCCAATCATAGATGTTTGTATACAATAAGAAGTGTCCACACTGATAACTTTCCTCTCACACCCTAAGTTGTTTCTATCATATACTTAGCTTGTCAATTACCCATAGATTTCCAACAATTCCAAAATGATCCAACTGCAGCATCTCATCCTTCTAGCAATCTTATTGTTTGGTGAGGCAAAGTCAAAGCTTAGACTATTTTCCACCAAGTAGATATGCATTAAATGAAGTCGATAGCAAGCAAATTGGGCAGATATTTGCGAGACAAGAGATAACAAAAGATAACATATAGCAACACACATGATAGAGGAAACTAGTTTCAGCTTTCAAATAGAAAATGATATGATAACTAAAGTCACAAAGCTGTTTACGAGACAAGTTCACATCCCCGTGTCATGGTAATATCTGCTAAGACAATTGAAGACCGGTTTCTGTAACCATTTTTAGCCTAACAATTCCAGGAGAGGAGGGGAAAGATAGGCTGCATCTTCGAAACTAACAATTTCTTACATTGTTAAGAAAACAAACTTAAGTAGTATTAATGAATAGTTTCTGTAACTCCATTAGAAATGCCATATTATTGGGGATTAGCTTTTGCGCATGTGCACACAGGGCGCTAGCATCTCATGTGTGATTCAAGTTTTTTATCACTACTGATTAAAACTCATAAAATTGCTTTTGAGAATGAAATGCACCTAATTTAAAAAAAATTGAAAAAATGCCCTGAGAAAAAAAACAAATTCATCAAAAAACAATTCTATAATTAAATCTTATCTGCTGATTGTTACAACATGCACAATACGTACAGTGTATTAAGAGTCTTTAGAACTCCTATCTTAGGAGACAAGGTCCCAGAACAGTTGATGCCAGACAGCGTTCTGCAAATGGGTGAAAATATAAGCATATCCAATGTGAAAGATAAAATGTAATTCAACCAAAGAACAAAATATTGCAGGAATACTAAATTATTTTATATGAATCTATCATCTGGAAACAGCTGAAAGAAGAGGTAAAACCACATCAAAGAAAACATACACAGAAATGACATGTTCGTTACTGTCACAGATAACATTCGTCCAAGTACATGGAGTAACTTGATTTGGGTTCCAATCTTTCAATTGATTGTCTGGAACATTCATCGAAATCTTCAATGCAGATAGGGCATCTCCTGTAACCAAAAGTACAATTATTTAGCATCTAACCAGGTTACCATCTTAACTATTCAATCAGTAAAGGAAAGTAAACTTGCAAAAGCTTAGTGCAAAAATTAAATCAAAGAAGAGGGTAAATGGCAACATTCTCAACTTCCATTATATGTTCATTGTATCCATCTAATCATCGAGGTCATATTTATTTATATCTAGAACACGCGTGCAGATGCACCCTAAGAGAGAGGTCATATTATCAGACAAAGTGGTCATGGATTGAGAACCCTTTCAACCACAGATGGATATTCAGGTGTAATTTAGCCTTTTCATCCTTCTCACACAGATTCTGCATAAACAAATATTTCTCAAGCAAAAAAAATACAGATAACAGGAATGGCATCAGTCTGGATGTTTGTAAGTGTCAGATCAATTTGAAGAAAACCATTGACCAGATTGTGGTTTGCTTCATTTGTCATTTATCATTGTCTTAATGATGTAGAAATGGCCCCAGCAAGTAAAAACAGTAAATTAGCTTATCAAAGAAGGACAACATACCTTGCAAGTTGGACAATACAAAAGACTGCAAGTAAGCCAATACTAAAGCTGCAAGAACCAGTTCCATCTTCAATGACATCATCCCAATTGCTCAATCCATTGAAACACATGAACCCAAATGAAGATACAAGAAAAACCCATCTGTGCAAAAATGTCAGCATTTTGAGTCATAAATACTTGGATTATGAGATAATGAATGCATTGGGCGAGAAAGTTCACTAGTACATAAGGAAACAATTAAGCTGATCAAGTTTTTTTTAGATACTGATGTAGTTCATATGATAATAGTGAATTAGCTTCATTGGTTGTTTCTCTAATTTTTGTAAATGGGCACTACTGCCTTGGTGCTTCCATCTACAACTCAAAATGGGCACTTGCGTGATTCCATAGATTCCCTTTTAATGGATTCCTTTCTTATTCTAATCTTAGCAGGAATCTTTTTTTTCTCAATTAATTAGTCAACAAGGACAATGGCTTGTTTATCATTTGCAATCTCTCGATGACCAAGGTGGACCAATGTGTATGTAACAGTAAACTTTACATGCGATCATTCCAATTATCAGACAAGATTTCTTCAAGATTTTTCCAGAAAAAAAAGAAGACTTCATGACTAATTTAAGAAGTGATTAAGTCAAAACAAAAACAAGGAGGCAATCACAAACAGGGTAAGAGACCTTATGACTTCAAATAATATATACCTAAGAGGCTAAGACTAAACACGAGTTTGACTAATTTAAGACTTCATTTTTCACATAAAAATTCTAGATTGCAGTTAAGTCAATGAGTCTGCTCTCAGGTCATAACATAATTTCAATGGAATATAACTAGTTCCAGAGAAAACAAAGCAAGGTATCATTTCCATTTCCCAACAAAACTTCCTCTGATTCCCAAAGAAAATGCAAAGAATCATCCAAATAGAACTCTAAATCTATTAATTATGGCTTTTAGCACTTAGTACAACACAATTAAAAAGTGGAAATAAAAACACACAAAAAAGGAGAAGCATGAACTTTCAAACTAATCCTAACCATTCTATTGAATTCAAAATCACAATTTCTTTCTGTCCTCACATTTTCTCAGAAACCAAACAAAGCTTCAAGCCTCAAGCTTAGGAATCAAAACAAAAGAATCCAAACCCAAAAAAGAAAACATACCAGAGTCATAAACCATGTATTTGAAAGAACTGAAAGGGGCCTCCTTTAAGAGAAAACAGAACCGAACTTTAAGTGGAGGAGGTATCAGGAAAGGTAAAGTGCTTAATGGTTGAGAAAACGAAACAGAGCTAGGGCTTCTTGTGAGTCTCAGAGATTGAGCTGGCTTGATTTGCTATAGCCAAACTAGTGGGTCTATATCTGTCTGGCTGTGCTTGTTCCACTTTACAAACTAGTGGGTCTAGCAACAAAGTTTTTAACAGCTAAAATCTACACAGAAAGTTGTGTCCTTTTGCTCTCTCTGTGGGTTATTATGTTTACAGTTGTGTAATTTTGCCATTAGTTTAACTTGAAGCAAACTTTTGCAATTATTAGTGCTCCCTCTCTTTCTACATAAGACTCAAAAAAACAGAGAGGGGCCCTTGGGGGTCCTATTTTGCCATTAGCACATTTGACTATCGTTGTACAGAGAACACCTTCTTGAACGCTTGGCTTAGATGGGAAATGATATTTGTTCCTTGTGCTCTCTCAGATTTGGGTTCCATTTGATCTTTATGTGTTTATAACTTCAAACAGAATTTAATTCAGTTCTTAAAAATAGAAGTGTCTGGTAAAGATTTTGCTTTCAGAAAACAGACAGATTATTTCATAAGGACATATAAATGCTAATTATGGCTCACGTTTGCGTCGGGGATCTGAATAATTTTTATAGTAAAATATTTAGATGTTACAAGTACATTTCAAAAAAAAATCAGTTATAAATAAATATACATGAAAAAATTATGAAGCTAAATCTTTAAAAAATAAAATGTTCAAAGATGAAATCAAAAAAATAAAATCACAAAAAAACCTAAAATAAAAAATAACAATTAAAAAAATATAGTTTAAAGTTGAAATAAAAAATAAATTAAAGGTCAACAACAAATATTTAAATTTAAAAGAGTAAAAACATTAATAAAAAAAAACAATCAAAAGAATGAAGATAAAAATAAAAAATATACTATTAACTTGGATTGAATGATGAAATTAAAAATAATAAAACTTTTATAAAAGAGTTAAGGAAAAAACCTTAAAAAATCAAAAAAATAATAATCAAACTGAAAACACTAATACAAGATAAAAAAAAATTGAACATGTAGAATTTCTCAACGTGTTTTTTACAAAACAAAATCATAAATATAAATCTAAAAACTTATGTAGCATCTAATTAAACAAATCACGAATAATTATATAAATAAATAAATAAACAAAGTTATCAACAATAAATAAAAATGTAATCGAAAAAATTAAGAGATAAATGTAGATAAAGATATTTAATATTGCAACACGGGTTACTTACCAAGTTGTGTTTAATGAATTTTTTTTATTAAAATCAATTTGTAATAGAAATAGACACACACATAAAATTTATTGAATAAAATAAAAGGAAAAAAAATATTATGTAAGACTACACATATTAAAAAAGTATAAAAAATAAATGTTTTTTTATTTTTTAAAATGCATTTAATCTATATATATATATATATATATATATATATATATATATATAAAATTCATCCCTTGCTCCTTGATTGCCTCCAAGTTGAATTTTAAAATTATAATAATAATCATTTTTATCTTTATACGTCTTAGTTGAATAATTTTGAAATTGAGAGTTTTTTACAATGATATTTTAAAAATAACAAATAATAAATATTTTCTCTAGAGATATATTCTTTTTGTACCTTGTGTTTTGAAAGTACAAAAATTCACTCCAAAATTGTTTCATTGAGAGATTTATTTTCATGTTTCTATTTTTATCTCTTTAACAAAACATATTTATATCTCTATTGTTTTTGTTTTTTCTAGTTGCGAATAGTAATCAAACACTACTTAAGAATTTTTAAGTTATTATCCTTTAATTCAAATTTAAAGAAAAATGGTGGGGGGAAAAACTCTTATAAATACACCGGTGAGGAAAAAAATTGGATGGTTTTCCATATATGTAGTATATATGGAGAAAAAAAATATGTATATATGTTTAATGTTTATCAATAAGTTCTGTAGTGATGAACACATGAGATGGCATTGCAATACTCCCAAGGCATTATTCTTCACACGGTGTATACTTTTCCAGTTTTTTTTTTTTGTTCTATTCAAATTTAGTCCACGGATTCTATTGAAAGAGAGAGACAAGTAGAATCCAGATTCAGCCCCCTTCAATCTTTTCTCTTCTAGCTCTTGGGTGTGTTTGTTTGCACGTGTTCTTGTGTCGGTAGAAATTGGAGAACAAGGTTGCAAATTGTACTTTTTTGGTGAATGAAAATAGTCACTAACTAGTTATATCACCCGCGCGATGCCACGGATCAATGATTTTTGCATAAAAAATATTAAAAAAAGTTAAAATCTAAAAGTATTAGGTCTTTTTGCAAAGCTACACCCAAGAGTCTTGGGTGTGGCTGCAATGGCTGACTCCAAAGTAATATTTATAATATTAATAATAATATTAAACTTGCATGACTCAAGTTTAAGTGAGTCTGACTGCAATACCAGACTCAATAGTCTTGGATGTGGGTCTGGTTGCAAGGTCATATCATAAAAGTGTGATAATTAAATAGATTAATTAAAAAGAAAAAAATTAATGAAGAAAAAGAAAAAAAATCTGAATTAACTGGATTAACCCTTCAAACCAGGTTAACCCGTCAAACCTTGGATTCATGTCGTGAAAGTTTGATAACTAAATAGAAAAAAAAATTTGACGGGTTAACACAAAATTAACTGGGCTAACCCGTCAAACCCGGGATCCGTGTCATGAAAATTTGATAACTAAATAGAAAATAAATTAAACATTAACAAACTAAATTAAACAAAAAAAATTAATTAAAAAGGAAAAAAACAAACAAAAAAACTTCAGCTTTTTCACCGTGGACTACAGTGTGCGGTCCACAGTTAAAGGCATAAAAACAGCAAAAAAAAAAAACTAAAGGCATCAGTCAATAACTAAATAGAAAAAAATTTAATACTGATGAACTAAATTAAATAAAAAAATATTAAATAAAAAGAAACAATAAAAGAAAAAAAACTTATAAGAAGAAAAAAACTAATGAAGAAAAAGAAAAAAAATCTAAATTAACTGGGTTAACCCGTCAAACCTGAGATCCGTATCATGAAAGTCTGATAACTAAATAGAAAAAAAATTAATATTAACAAACTAAATTAAAAAATTAATTAAAAAGAAAAAAAGAAGTCATCAACCTTTTTACCATAGACTGCACTGTGCAGTCCACAGTGAAAGGCATAAAAAAAAGCAAAAAAAAATACTAAAGGCTTTAGCCTTTTCACTGTGGACTGCATACAATATTAAAAGATGAAATCGGAAGAACAAAACTAATGAGGAAAAAGAAAAAAATTTGAATCAACCCGGTTAACCCGCCAAACCAGGTTAACCCATCAAACCTGGAATTCATGTCATGAAAGTGTGATAATTAAATAGAAAAATGATTTATTATTAATAAAATAAATTAAAAAAAGATTAATGTCAAAACTGGGATCCATGTCATAAAAGTCTGATAATTAAATAGAAAAAATTTAATATTAAAAAACTAAATTAAAAAAAATAATTAAAAAAAAAAAAAAAACTAAATGCATCAGCTTTTTCACTGTGAACTGTATTGTGCAATCCACAGTAAAAGGCTTATAAAGGAAAAGAGAGAGAGAAAAAAACAAAGGCACTCGCCACGGGTTAATTTTTTTTCTTGCATAAAAAATATCAAAAAAGGCTAAGATCTAAGAGTGTTGGGTCTTTTTGTAAAGATATGCCCAAGAGCCTTTGGTTTAGCTGCAACGCTTGATCCAAGAGTAATATTAATAATAATATTAAACTTACATGACTCAAGTTTAAGTGAGTCTGGCTACAACACCGGACCCAAGAGTCTTGAATGTGGGTCTGGCTGCAAGGTCGTGTCATAAAAGTGTGATAATTAAATAGATTAATTAAAAAAAACAAAGAAAAAAAACCAACAGGAAGAAAAAAAACTAATGAAGAAAAAGAAAAAAAATCTGAATTAACTGGGTTAACCCTTCAAACCATATTAACCCGTCAAACCTGGGATTCGCGTCATGAAAGTTTGATAACTAAATAGAAAAAAAATTGACGGGTTAACCCGTCAAGCCCGGGATACGTGGCATGAAAGTCTGATAATTAAATATAAAGAAATGTAACATTAAAAAACTAAACTAAACAAAAATCAATTAATTAAAAAGAAAAAAAGCAAAAAAACAATCTAGGTTAACTCGTCAAACCCGGGATCCGTGTCATGAAAGTCTGATAACTAAAAAATAAATTAACATTAACAAACTAAAATAAACAAAAAAAAATCATTAAAAGAAAAAAAACACAGAAAAAAAAAGCAACAAAAAAAAAACTCATAAAGGCATAAAAAGCTAAAAAAATAAATAAATAAAACAAAAAAAATTAAAAAAAAAAAAAAACAGTTTAGCGTTTCACTGTAGACTGCACAGTGAAACACTAAACAATTTTAGTATATGTTATTAATTAAAAAGAAAAAACAAAATTCGGGTTAACTCGTCAAATCAGGTTAACCCGTCAAACCCGGGATCCGTGTTATGAAAATTTGATAACTAAATAAAAAAATTAACATTAACAAACTAAATTAAACAAAAAAAAT
>Ga0307509_10003251_pt1 | contig 25079 bp, 19 predicted proteins | sample 10_EM_MG_FD_202245 | JGI IMG/M metagenome (GOLD analysis project Ga0307509, IMG submission 202245) | Populus trichocarpa ectomycorrhiza microbial communities from riparian zone in the Pacific Northwest, United States - 10_EM | ecosystem: Host-associated > Plants > Roots > Unclassified | place... | reverse complement strand
GGGGCTGCGGCTGGTCGCCGTGGCGCTGCCGATCACCGGCGAGACGACCGAGTGGACCGCGGTCAGCACCGTCGATGTCAGCCTCACGCTCCCCGGCGGCGCCGCGCCGGACAAATGGGCCGTGAAGACGGCCTCCCCGGAATCGGGGCAACTCACCGACGACCGGATCGCGATCGGCGGCGGCCGGATGCGGATGACCGGCGTGGCGCAGTTCGCCGAGCCGCTGGCGGCCAGCCGGACCTTCGTCGCGACGGCGTTCGCGAACCCGGGTGCGGTGCCGGTCGCGATCTCGACCGGGCTGGCCGCCGATGTGAGCGCGCATGTCGGCTCCAAACTCAGCCTCACCTACGGCGTCACCCCCGTCGACGCGGTGGTCACCGAAGTCGTGCCGAACATCCCGTCAGCGCCCGGCGCCCCCGCCGCGATGGCCGATCTGGACACCCTCTCCCGGGCCCTGATCACGCGGGGCGACCTGGACTCGCCGGTGACCGCATGGTGGGTCGGCAACCCGCGCGCCGACGCCGCGTCCCGGGTCGCCGGGCTGCATCTCGGGCCGACGGTCACCCGGGCCGGCGAGACCGGACGGCTCACCGGCAGCCCGCTGCGCGCCTCGGTGCCGGCCGTGCTGCGGGTGCTGGTCGCGGCCGCGGTCGCGCTGCTGCTCGGCGGGGTGGTCCTGCACGTGACCTGTGACATTCAACTGCGGGCGCTGGAGGTGGCCCGGTTGCGCGGGCTCGGCGTGTCCCGCCGGGCGATCCGCCGGGCGCTGCTCGGCGAGCACGCCGCGGTGCTGCTGCCGCTGCTGGTCGCCGGCGCGGCGGTCGGCGCGCTGGCCACCCGGGCGATCGCGCCGCTGATGATCCGCTCGGACACCGGGGGCGCGCCGATCCCGGCCGCCCACGCGCACTGGCCGTGGGTCATCGAGGCGGTTCTGCTCGGGCTGCTGGTGGCCGGGACCGGGCTGGCGGTGTTCGCGGTCGTCACGGTGCAGGCCCGCCGGGCCGACGCCGCCCACCTCCGGGTGGCCTCATGAGACTCACGCCCGCGCCGCATTGGCCCAGCATCCGCGGCCGGGCCCGGGCCGACGCCGGGCCGCTGCTGCTGGTCGCGCTGGTGGTCGCCGGGGTCAGCCTGCTCGCCGCCGCGGTGCCGCCGCTGATCCGGCACACCGCCGACGACGCCGCCCGGGCCGCGATCCGCGACCACCCCGACGAATCAGCCGTACGGGTCGACGCCCGCTGGACGGAGGACTACGGCCCGAACGGCGGCCGGGTCCGCGACTCGCACCTCGCCGACGACGTCGAGTCCCTCGGCGCCCGCGCGATCACCGGCCTCGACCCGGCGCTCCGCGACGCGCTCCGCCCGCCGGTCACCACGGTCACCAGCCCCTCCCTGCAGATCACCGACGGCAGCGTGCAGCGGCACTTCCAGATCGACTACCTGCGCAGCGGCGCGGACGGCCCGCGGGTCACCTGGGTGGCCGGGAAGGCGCCGGCCGCCACCCGGGCCGGCGACCCGGAGATCGTCCAGTCCATCGGGCCGCCGTGGGAGATGCAGGTCGGCGTCTCCGAGGCCGAGGCGAAGCTGCTGAAGGTGGGGCCGGGCGATCACCTCCCGGTCCAGGACGAGATGCGGACCCCGTACAACGTGAAGGTCTCCGGCATCTTCCGCCCGGCGGACCCGGCCGATCCGGCCTGGCGGCAGCTTCCCTCGCTGCTCAAGCCGGTCGCCGGGCAGGACGGGGCCGGCGCCACCCGGTTCGGCGGGCTGCTGTCGGCCGACTCGCTGCCGGACGCCCGGCTCGCGTTCCAGCAGGACCAGCTCCGCCGTACGGTGTGGTTCGCCGCCGAACCGGACCGGCTCACCTGGCAGTCGGCCCAGCAACTCGCGGCCACGGTCGCCACGCTCAAGGCCGGGTCGGCCTCCTCGGCCGAGCGCGACGACTCGCTCAAGTGGCAGACCGGGCTCGACTTCGTGCTGCGCGAGGTGAAGGCCCGGGTCGACGCCGCCCAGGCGCAGGCGTCGGTGCTGCTCATCGCGGTCCTGGCGGGCGCGGGCCTGGTGCTTCTGCTGGCGGCCGACCTTCTCGTACGCCGGCGGTCCGCCACGCTGATCGCGGCCCGCCGGCGCGGCGCCTCGCTGCCCGGCCTGGCCACCGAACTGCTGCTCGAGTCGGTCGCCGTGACGCTGCCGTCCGCCGCCCTCGGGATCGCGCTGGCCCTCGCCGTGGCCGGCGACGCCGCGATCGGATGGGCGGTCCCGGTGGCGGCCTGCGCCATCCTTGCCGGACCGGCGTTCGGCACCGTCGCGGCGGCCCGCGGCACCCGCGACCGGCGCGCGCCCGCCAACCGCGCGGCTCGCCGCTTCGCCCAGCGCACCGCCCAATTGCGGCGCGCCGCGCTCGACGTCGCCGTGGTCCTGCTAGCCGTCGGCGCGGTCGTGGCGTTGCGCCAGCGCGGCGTCGGCGACTCGGCGCTGCCGGCCACCGCGCCCGCGCTCGGCGTGGTCGCCGCGGCCGTCCTGCTGCTGCGGCTGATGCCGGCCGGCACCGGGCTCGCGCTGCGGCAGTCGCTGCGCTCCCGGCGGCCGCTGGCCGTCTTCGGGGCCGCCCAGGCGAACGCGACCGCCACCCGGGCGCTCCCGCTGCTGGCGCTGACCACCACGGTGGCGCTCGCCTCGTTCGCGGTCACCCTGGCCGCCACCACCTCGGACGGCCTGTCCGACGGCGCCTGGCGCGCGGTCGGCGCCGACGCCCGGCTCGACGTCGCGCCCGAGGAGACCGGCTCGACCCCGGCGTTGACCGCCGAGCTCGCCGCGTCGCCCGGGGTGACCCACGCGGTCGCCGGCGACTTCGTCCTCGGCGCCCGGATCGTCGCCGACGACACCTCGGTCACGCCCAGCGTGGTGGTCGTCGACGCGGCCGCCTTCCAGCGGATGCTCGCCGGTACTCCGCTGCCGGCCGCGCCCGGGCTGGCCTCGCTCGGCCGGGGCAAGGCGTTGGTGCGCGGCAGCCTGCGGCCCGGTCAGTCGCTGAAGCTCTACCTCGCCGACGAGGACCAGGGGTACGCGGCCAACAGCTACACGACCGACAAGAACGCGATCGCGCTGACCGCGGTGGGCGTCGCGCCGGCGATCGACGGGCTGGACGACGTCGTGGTGCTCGACGCGTCTGCGCTTCCCAGTACGCCGGACACCATCTGGGTGACCGGGCCGGGGGCCGCTCAGGCGGTCATCGCGCTGGCGGCTAGCGGTCAGGTGGTGGTGGAGCAGGAGGTTCTGCATGCCCGGCAGAAGTCGCCGCTGACGGCGGGGTTGATGGCCCTTGCCCTGGCCGTGGCGGGGGTGCTGCTGGCGCTGGGGCTGCTCGGGTTCGCGCTCGGCGCCGCGGCTACGGCCCCGGAGCGGTGGCGGACCCTGGCGCGGCTGCGGACGCTCGGGCTGCGGCCCCGCGACAGCCGACGGGTGGCGACCGGGGAGTTGCTGCCGCCGGTGCTGGTGGCGGCGGTGTGCGGGCCGCTGTTGGGGGTGGTGGTCGGGTGGGTGACCTTTGGGGCGCTGTCGCTGCGGCTGATCACCGGGCAGAGTGGGTCGCCGGTTATGGTCGTGCCTTGGTGGCTGCTCGGGGTGGTCGCGGTCGTGGTGCTGCTGGCGCTGGTTGTGGTGGTGGGGGCGGAGGGGGCTGTGCGGCGGCGGCGGGGCCTCGGCGAGGTTCTGCGCGCCGGCGGCGACTAGGCTCCACCGCCTCATCGAGCCGCTGCCGGCCCGCGCTAACCGCCGGGGGCTGGAAAGTCACCGATGTCGCGGCTCTCTTCGCGGACGGGTGGACGCTTCGCTGCCTCGACGGGCGGCTCGGCTGGTGGGGCGAGTGTCGGGGGGTAGACCCTGGGCTCTGCCCAGACCCGGCCATCGCTGCGGAGATCTCCCTGGCGTATTGCTTGCGCTGGGGCGCTGCCCCCCAGCTCTCCACGATCGAGCCGGGCGTCCCGATCTTGGAAAGCGTGTGTTCGCTCCGGACGGGTTGGCGTCAGGTGATGGGGCGGCGTGCCGGCTGCCGGACCGAAATAGGCGAAATATCAGGAAGGCTGAGGCTGCGGCGGCCCGGCAGGTGGGACGCCGCGCCCGGCAGGCGGGAGGGGTCCCGGTGTCTGGAACCCGGGTCCGCGAGCCGGGAGGTCCGGCCCACTATCCGAGACCGGCCATGCCACCGGCCCATCGCATTGCCGGCAGCGGACCGCATGCTGCGGATCGCTGCTCGGGCGGCGGCGGCAATCCGGTTGCCTGGTCCGGGTGGCTCGATAGACTGCGGCGCATGCCCGGGCAACCGCCCACGCGCTGACACGTCCCCGTCATCGCGTGCCGCACCTGATGAGTGCGGTCCTCATTAGGGTGTTGCCTTTCCGTGCCTGCGTTTCGCCTGGCCTGTCTGGCCTATTTCGGCGCCGCGCTGCCCAGCTCGATTCTGGGTCTGCTGTGGCCGTCCATTCAAGTAAGTCTTCGTCAGCCGGTCGCGGCGCTCGGCGTTCTGGTGGTGTTCGGGGTGGCCGCCTCGGCGGTGGCCGGGGTCGCCGCCGGGCGGCTGCTCGCCCGGTGGAACGCCGGGGTGCTGCTGGCCGCGGGCACCCTGCTGACCGGGGTCGCGCTGGCGGTCGAGTCGGTCGCCTCGTCGGTGTGGGTGTTCGGCGGCGCGATGATGCTGTTCGGGCTCGGTTTCGGGGCGGTGGACGCGGCGCTCAACGCGTACGCGGCCGCCCGGTTCGGGGCGCGGCAGATCAACTGGATCCACGCCGCGTACGGGCTCGGCGCCACGGCCGGGCCGGCCCTCGCGACGCTGATGCTGGGCGGCGGGATGTCCTGGCGCTGGGTGTACGGGTCGATGGGCGCCGCCCAGGCGCTTCTCGCGGTTGCCTTCGCGCTGACCGTCCCGGCCTGGGTGGCGCCCCGGCCCGAGCCGGTCGAGCGGGCCAGGAAGCCGGCGATGGTCGGGTCGCTGGTGTTCACCGCGGTCGAGGCCGGCATCGAGGCCGCCGCCGGCATCTGGGGGTACCTGTTCCTGACCGAGGGCCGCGGCATCGAGGCGCGGGTCGCGGGGCTGGTCGTCTCGGCGTACTGGGGAATGATGTTCTTGGGTCGGGTTTTGTTCGGCGCGGTGGCCGAGCGCCTCGGCGTGCGCCGGGTGCTGGGCGCCGCGGTGGTGGGGGTGAGCGCCGGGGCCGCCCTGATGATCGTGCCCAGCGCGCTCGCCGCAGCCGCCGGGCTGATCGTTCTGGGACTGGCGGCGGCGCCGGTGTTTCCGCTGTTCACGCTGACCACCGCGGACCGGGTGGGCGGCAGCGCCGACGAGGCGGTCGGCCTGCAGGTGGCGGCCTCGGCGGTGGGCGCCGCGGCGCTCCCGGCCGGCGTCGGGCTGGCGATCGGCGCCTCGACCGCGACGGCGCTCGCCCCTCCCCTGCTGGCGCTCAGCCTGGCGATGTGCGTGGTCTATCGGCTGGTGTCACCCCGGCGCCGGCCCGGAGGCGACTCCCCGGTCAGTCATCCAGACGGTGCACCACCAGGAGAGCCACGTCGTCGGTGGGCTCGTCCTGGCCGACCGACGTCATGATCTTCTCGCAGAGCTGCTCGGCCGGGGCCGGGGTGATCGCCTGGGTCAGCCGGGCGATGCCCTGGTCGATCAGTTCGCCGCGCCGCTCGACCAGGCCGTCGGTGTAGAACACGAGCACGGCACCGGGCGGCAGGCCGACGGTGGTGGTGTGCCTGGTCCGCCGGGTGATGTCGACGCCCAGCGGCGGGTCGGCCGGCAGCTCCAGCACCCGGGGCGCGGCGCCGGGGACGGCCAGCACCGGTGGCAGGTGGCCGGCCGTGGAGATGTGCGCGGTGGACCGGTCCGGCGAGATCAGCGCGTACATGGCGGTGGTCAGGCTGCCCGCCTCGAAGTGCCGGACCTTGCGGTCGAGCAGCCTCAGCGCCTCGGCCGGGTCGTCGGTGATCAGCGCGTACGCCCGGAGGGCGCTGCGGATGCGGCCCATCACGACCGCCGAGGCCAGGCCGTGCCCGGCGACGTCGCCGATCACCACGCCGAGCCAGGCCGACGGCAGGGTGAACACGTCGTACCAGTCGCCGCCGATGCCGAACGCGTGACCGGGGACGTATCGGGCGGCCAGGTCGACCCCACTCAGCTTCGGCAGCGTGGTGGGCAGCAGGCTGCGCTGCAAGGCGAGCGCGGTGGCCTGCTCGATCGTCGCGTCGGTGACGGCCTCGGGACGACGCAGCCGCTCGTCGTTCCGCGCGCTGTCGACATCCATGGGCAATAACCTACTCAATGTCGCGCGCCGGGTACTCGCCCCGGGACCACCACGACTCGTGCATGGACGTGACGTTTCCTCCCTCATCGGCTGGATGTCCGAACGTACCCGGGACCCGGGCCGCCGAACCCCCGGATCCGCCCGCGGACCCGGCCGGCCGTGCCTAGGCTCGGGTGATGCTGTCGGAGAGCGCTCGGCCGGTCGTCCAAGCCACGCTGGGGATGGTGGCCGGCCAGATCGAGGAGATCGCCGGCCGGTTCTACGCGCATCTGTTCGCCGCGCACCCGGAACTGCAGGACGGCCTGTTCAATCGGGGCAACCAGCGGGAGGGCTCGCAGTCCAAGGCCCTGGCCGGCTCGGTCGCCGTCTTCGCGTCGGCGCTGATCGCCGACCCGCCGCAGTTGCCCGACCGGTTGCTGACCCGGATCGCGCACAAGCACGCCTCGCTCGGCCTGCGCCCCGGCCAGTACCAGATCGTCCGCGACCACCTGATGTGGGCGATCGGCGACGTGCTCGGCGACGCGTACACCCCCGAGGTCGCCGCGGCCTGGGACGAGGTCTACTGGCTCATGGCGTACGCGCTGATCCACCAGGAGCGCGGCCTCTACAGCGCCCGCGGCGTCACCGCCGAGCGGGTCTGGCGGCGCTGGCGGGTGGCCAGCAAGGTGCCGGAGACCGACGACGTGGTCATGTTCGTGATGCGCCGGATGGACGACCGCTCGGTCAGCACCTCACTCCCCGGCCAGTATGTGAGCGTCCTGGTCCGGATGCCGGACGGGATCCGCCAGCCGCGCCAGTTCAGCCTGGTCCGCGCCGACGACGGCGAGCACCGCTACTTCGCGGTCAAGCGGGTGCGCGGCGGCGGCAAGCCGGACGGCGAGGTGTCCAACCTGCTGCACGACGACATCCAGCCCGGCGACGAGCTGACCATGAGCGTCCCGTACGGCGACGTGGTCCTCGACGACTCCGGCCGCCCGGTGGTCTTCGCCAGCGCCGGCATCGGCGTCGCCCCGATGGCCGGCATGGTGTCCCACCTGGTGGCGGCCGGCTCCCACCTGAATGTCACGGTGCTGCACGCGGACGCCGAGGAGGCCTCGTTCCCGCTCCGCCGGCAGATCGCCGACGACCTCGCCCACCTGCCCAAGTCCCGCCTGTTCCTGTGGTACGAGAACGGCGCCGACTCCGACCTCCCGGCCGACGGCGTCTTCGAGGGCACGATGGACCTGGCCCCGATCGAGCTGCCGGAGGACGCGGTCTACTACTTGTGCGGCCCGATGCCGTTCCTGCAGTCGATGCGCAGCACCCTGATCGACCGCGGCGTGGTCCCGGCCGACATCCAGTACGAGGTCTTCGGCCCCGACCTGTGGCAGGCCGACCGGGAGTGACGACTTCTGACATGTCGCATGCACGGCAGGACCGATGCCGGAGCCCCCGGCGGGTATCAGCCTCGGCTCCGGGTAACACCGGGCTCGGGCGACACGAGGGGGAGCAAACGTCATGGTCGGAACCACCGGCGAACACGCGCTGGTCCTGGGCGGAAGCATCGCCGGCCTGCTGGCCGCGCGCGTGCTGGCGGACCACTACGCCACTGTCACGATCGTCGAGAGAGACCGCTTACCCAGCACGGCGACGCAGCGAAGGGGTGTACCGCAGGGGCAGCACGTGCACGCCATGCTGCCCGGCGGTCTGCAGATCGTCGAGGGCCTGCTGCCGGGCTTCACCGCACAGGTGACCGCCGCCGGCGGACTGACCGGCGACATCCTGGCCAACGTCCTCCAGGCCGTCGCCCACGCCCTGGAGGCGCCGTGGCGCCTGGCCGTCGGCGCCGACCTGGCCCTTCCCGGAATCTCCGGCCCGGCGTTGCCCGACTCGCCGCTCACCCCCGACTACCTGCGCCGGCTGCAGGTGGCGGCGACCGAGGACGCCGGCGTCGCCGCGGCCCTGGTGCGGGTGACCAGCCTCATCGACCCGCCGCCGGCCCTCCTCCGACCCGAGATCGCCGAACGCGTCGAGCGGGCCACGGTGGCCGCCGCACCTCGGCCACGGTAAGACGTACGAACGCTAGGGTGTTCTCCCGTAGACCAAGCGCAGGATGGCGTCGGTGAGGGTGTCGAGCAGCTCGTCGTCGGAGTAGCGGCCCGGTTTGGCGAACGCGTCGGCGAAGGTCACGTTGCGCAGGTTGAGGACCATCGTCGCGACCAGTTCCGGCGGGCCCCCGACGGTCAGGCCGCCTCGCAGGTCGCGCTCGATGCGGGCCCGGAACAGCGTGCACCCGTTGTCGAAGAGTCGTTCGCGGACCTGCAGCATGTCCGGCCCCGGGTCCGGGGCGATGAACGCCTCGCGCAGCCACCGGCCGTCGACCATCCAGCGGGCCAGCGATCGTTGCAAGCCGCGCCGCAGCGCCCCCCGGTCGAGGCCGTCGGAGCCCAGCCACTCGGACATCTCCGCGTCCACCTGGCCGATCACCTGGTCGACCAGGGCGGCCAGCAGCGCCTGCTTGGACTCGAAGTAGAAGTAGAAGCCCGACCGGGCGATGCCGGCCGCCCCGGCCAGCTCGTCGATGGTGACCTGGCTGATCGTCTTCTCGCGGAAGACCACGCGGGCGGCGTCCAGCAGGGCTGACTCGCGCTGGTCGCCCTTCGTGGGGGCGCGGCGGCTTCCGGTGGCTGGCACGGAGCCGATAGTACATTCCCGTCGTCGGGTGCAATCGACGTCACATCTTGGGTTTTCGACACAGTGTTGAGAATTGTCGGCAGCGGATCTAGCGTCGGCCCATGCGTACCCGTTTGGCTCTGCCGGTGGCCTGCTATGCCGTGCTGCTGGTTTCCGCGCTGCAGACGCTGGTCGTCCCGGTCGTCGCGAACATCCAGGCCGACCTCGGCGTCTCGGCCACCTCCGCGAGCTGGGTGGTGACCGCGAACCTGCTGGCCGCCGCCGTGTTCACGCCGATGCTCGGTCGGCTCGGCGACCTGCACGGCCGGCGCCCGGTCATGCTCGGCGTGCTGGCGGTGGTGCTGGCCGGCTCGCTGCTCGCGGCGCTGACGTCCAGCCTGCCGCTGCTGGTGGTCGCCCGGGTCGCGCAGGCCACCAGCTTCGGCCTGTTCCCGCTGTCCATCGGCATGCTGCGCGAGGAGCTGCCGCCGGCCCGGCTGACCGGCGCGATGGCCGTGGTCAGCGGCATGCTGGCGGTCGGCGCCGGGCTCGGCCTCACGGTCACCGGGCTGCTGATGCGGCACGACGGCGACTACCACCGGCTGTTCTGGCTGGCCGGCGTGCTCAGCGTGATCGGCCTGGCCGGCGTCTGGCTGCTGCCGCGCCGGGCCGGGGTGGCGACCGGGAAGCTCGATGCCGTCGGCGCGGCGATCCTGGGACTCGCGCTGATCCTGCTGATCCTGCCGCTCGAGGAGGGCAACGCGTGGGGCTGGGGCTCGGCCCGCGTTCTCGGCTGCCTTTTTAGCGCTTTTATTACAGCAGCGGCATTTGTCGCAATTGAGCGCCGGATCGGCCAGCCGCTGGTCAGCACCAGGATGCTCACCCACCGCCCGATCGTGATCGCCAACGCGGCCGGCCTGTTCCTGGGCTTCTCGATGTTCGCGGTCTTCCTCGGCGTCTCCGCCCTGGTGCAGACCCCGTCGGCGGCCGGCTACGGCTTCGGCTCGACGGTCCTCGCCGCCAGCGTCGTCTACCTGCTGCCCGGCACGCTCGGCGGCGTCGTCACCGCCCCGCTCGGCGGCCGCCTGGTCGGCCGCTTCGGCGCCAAGTCCACCCTGGTCATCGCCGCGCTGCTGGCCTGCGCCGGCTTCACGACGCTGGCCGCGCTGCACGGCATGACCTGGGAGATCATCCTCGGCGCCGCGATGGTCAACACCGCCGTGATGTTCGGTTACGCGGCCCTGCCCGCTCTGCTCATCGCCCATGTCTCGCCGGCCGAGACGGGCATCGCCAACAGCGTGAACTCGATCGCCCGCTCGGTCGGCATGTCGCTGGGCACCGCATTCGTGGTCACCATGGTCACCCGCAACCTCATCCCCGGAGCGCCGCTCCCCCGCGAGGCCCAGTACGTCTGGATCTTCATCGTCGGCGCGGCCTTCGCCCTGGCGGCCGGAACGCTGGTGGCGCTCGCCCTGCCCGGCAGCCGTCCGCCCGCCCTGACCACGGCCGAGGTCGAGGAGGAGGAGGTCTTCGGCGCGGCCGGGCTCCCGATTCCCGCCGCATTGATCCAAAAGCAGATCCGATAGTACGAGTGGGGCCAGGCACCCGGTTTTGCGGGCCGCTGGTTGCCTGGCCGGGCTCCGCGCCCGGCCGCCGGGCGGGCCCGCGTGGCCGTCAGTCCCCGGGTGACCAGTCCGTGTTGGCGCCGCAGAGGATCAGGCAGGGCAGTTCGCCGCCGACCCGGCCGGCTCGCCACGCCGCGAACGGTACCGCCGCCGCCGGCTCCACCGCGATCCGGAACTGGTCCCACAACAGGTCCCGCGCGGTCAGCAACTCCTTGTCGCTGACCAGCACCGACTCCACCGGCGCGGCTCGCAGGACGGCGAACGGCAAGTCACCGACCCGGGTGGCGCCCAGCGCCGACGCGGCCACCGAATCGACCTCGCCGTCCACCGGCCGGCCCGCGGCGAGGGCGTTCGCGAAGCACTGGCAGTTCTCCGGCTCGACCGCGACCGTTCCGCGCGGCCCGGCGGCGAGCGCGGTCCCGGCCGCCAGCCCGCCACCGCCGACCGCCACCGCGATCGTGTCCACCGCGGGCACCTCCTCGACCACCTCGGCGGCGACCGTGCCCTGCCCGGCGATCACGTCCGGGTCGTCGTACGCGTGCAGGTAGCCGCAGCCGGGCCGGGCCGCCGCCTCGATCGCCGCCGCGGCCGCTTCGGCATAGGTCGAGCCGTGCCGGATCAGCCGCGCCCCGGCCGCCTCGATCCGCCGCGCCTTGCCGGCCGGCGCGGTCACCGGCACGAACACCGTGGCCGCCCGCCCCAGCAGTCCCGCCGCCGTGGCCACCCCCAGCCCGTGGTTGCCACCCGACGCGGTGACCACGTGCTCGTCCCGGGGCCGGGCCAGCATGGCGTTGACCGCGCCGCGCAGCTTGAACGACCCACCGAGCTGCAGATGCTCCAGCTTGAGCAGCAGCCGCCGGCCGTCGATCCGCGCGTCCAGCAGGGGCGTGCGCCGGATGTAGGGGCGAATCGCCCGCGCCGCCCCGGCGATGTCGATCGGGTTCATGCCTCGATGATCGGCAGACCTGGTCGTTAAGCACCAGCGCGCGATTCTGGTGCCCGGTTAGCATCGCTTAATGGCTCTGGACGTCGGACGGCTGCGAGTGCTGGTCGAGGTGGCCCGGGCCGGCTCGATCGCCGAGGCGGCCCGGCGGATGTCGTACACCCCCTCGGCGGTGTCCCAGCAGCTCAGCAAGCTGGAGGCCGAGCTGCGGGCGCGCCTGGTCGAGCGCAGCGGCAGCGGCGTGCGGCTCACCGAGGCCGGCGCCGTCCTGGTCCACCACGCCGAGCGGGTCCTCGGCGAACTCCGCGAGGCGGAAACGGCCACCGCCGCGGCCCTGGGCGCCGAACAGCGCCGGATGGCGATCGGCACCTTCGCCACCGCCGGCGCCGCCCTGGTGCCCGCGGCGCTGATCGAGTTCCGCGAACGCCACCCCGGCGTCCAGCTCTCGCTGCGCGACCTGGAACCGCCGGACGGCTACGGCCTGGTCACCTCCGGCGACCTGGACCTGTTGATCACCCATCGCTACCCGGGGGTGCCGTCCGTGCCGACCGCCGGCCTGGTCCGCCGGCCGCTGCTCAAGGACCCGCTGCGGCTGGCGCTCCCGGCCACCCGCCCGGCGACCGCGAAGCTGGACCCGGCCGCCGAGCACTGGATCTCCGGCGGCCCCGGCGTGCCCAACCGCATCTGCCTCGACATGCTCGCCGCCCGGCTGGGCTTCACCCCGCGGATCAGCTACGAGACCGCCGACTACGCCCTGACACTGGCCCTGGTCCGGGCCGGCCTGGGCATCGCGCTGGTCCCCGCGATGGTGCTGCGCGAGCACCCCGGGCTGCGCGTCCGCGAGTGGGGAACGGCCCGCCCGGCCCGCGAGATCTGCGTCGTCCACCGTGGACGCCCCACCGCGCTGGTGACCGAATTGGTGACCCTGATCCGGCAGGCGGCGCAGGCCCTGTCATGATCTTCGCGGCGGAGGAGGGAACGATGACCGTACTGGTGGTGGGCGCCACCGGCAGCGTGGGCGTACACACGATCACGGCGCTGCTGGATCGCGGCGCCGAGGTGCGGGCGCTGGTGCGCGGCCCGGCCCGCGCGGCGGCGCTGCCCGCCGGCGTGACCCCGGTGCTGGGCGACCTGCGCGACGAGGCGTCGGTGACGGCCGCGCTGACCGGCGTGACCGCGGCCCTCTACACCACCCCGCACGACCCGGACGAGGAGCGCCTGGCCGAGACCTTCGCCGGCGCCTGCGAGCGGCTCGGCACCCGGCTGGTGTTCTGCGGCGTGTACGCGGCAGGCCTGCGCCGGCTGGTCTACGAACTGTTCCTGCCGCATTACCGGGGCAAGGTGCGGATCGGCGCCCGCATGCGCCGCTCCCCGGTCTGCGACGTGGTGCTCGCCCCGACGAACTTCTACCAGAACGACGAGATCATCAAGTCCGACATCCTGGCCGGCCGCTACCCGCTGCCGTTCCATCGCCGGGGCGTCAACCGGGTCGACCTGCGCGACGTCGGCGAGGTGCTGGCCCGGGCGCTGACCGACCCCGGTTTCCCCGCGGTGACCGGCACGCTGGCCGGCCCCGCCTCGATCAGCGGCGACGAGGCCGCGCGGACCTGGGCGGACGCGCTCGGCCGGCCGATCGACTACCAGGACGAGGAGAGCGCCTGGCTGCCGGCCCTGTCCCGGGGCATCTCCGGCCAGAAACTGCGGGACTTCCATCGCACGTACCGCCTGCTCTCCCGGATCCCGGTGCCCACCTCGCCCAAGGACGTCACGCTGATCACCGGGCTGCTGGGGCGGCCGCCGCGCGCCTACGCCGATTACGTCCGCGACGCCGCCGCCGAATGGACCACCACGCCGTAGCTACCAGCCCCGCCACGCGGTGGAGACGCAGGCCTCCTCGTAGTCCCAGGCGCCCTCGGATCGGCCCGCGCGCAGCCGGGCGACGATCGCGCGGAGGTCCGCGTCCGGCGGGATGTCCAAAGCCGCTATCGGGTACGCCGGGGCCGCGCTCTCGCCTCGGACCCCGAGATCGGCGAACGCGTCGAGCACGGCGGCCGGGTCAGGGTGCGCCACCCGTACGGTCAGACGGCCCGACCAGCCGGCTCGTCGCATGACCCAGCGGTTGCCCTCGTACTCGACGGCCTCGACGACGTCACCGGTGGCCAGGGTCATCGCGAACCACGGCGTGTTCTCCACCCGGTAGCGACCCTCCCCGACCGGGGTCGCCCACAGCCCCTCGCTCTCCACCGGCGGCGGCCAGCCCTCCACCGGCGCCCGGCCGTCCTCGTCGCGCACCAGCCTGAACCGCACCATGACCAGTCCCTGACCCGCCGGCCGCGGATGATCCGCCGTGGATGCCACGTACGCAGACTAGACACCTTTCCGGGTTGAGTCCGGCTTGATCCACTGTGATGCTTCTGGCTGATCGACCAGGTCTGGGCGGCGAAACTCCGTATGCGGCCACGGCCGGATCCGGCACACTGCTTGCCGATGAGTCGTACTACCGATGACTGCGTTGACTCGTGGCAGTACAGCAGCCCACGAACTTTGGCCGGAGCGCTGCAGCGTGGGCTCGGTCGAGGCGCGTACCAGGCAATGTCCGACCCGGCGGCGCCGGAGTTGGTGGCGGACTGCCTTCGCCGTGACTACCGCTGGGACTGGCAGGTCGACGAACGTGAGATCTACCTGGCACGGTTGGTTCGCGATCTGCGAATGCCGATCGAGCAGGTCGCCGCGGGATTGTTCGATGCGCCCGCGCCGGCGGCCGACCGAGGCCATGCGTTCGCGACGGTCCTGGGGGTCCTGGATGTGTTGGGCCGGGCCGGCGTCGATGGGGCCGCCGCCGAGGTGCGCCGGTACATCGCCGCGGGGGACCGCTGGCTGGAGGCGCTCGACACGGTGGCCGGGTCGTGGCCGGTCGAGAGCTGGGACGACCTGTGCCCGGCGGTGCTCGGCCGGCTGGACGTGGCGGTGCGGGAGGACGCCGTATGGCGAGGACTTCCGTGGTCGCGCTGGGCCGAACGGGAACCGCGCATCGAGGCGGCGATCCGTGCTGTCGAGGCGCGGGCCCGGCCGGTCGTCCGGCGGTTCGCGGACGAATCCGACGGCGCCCTGCTCGCCATGCTGGCCGAGCCCGCCCGCGCCGGCGACTGGGGTCCGGCACTTCGGGAGCTGAATCGCCGCCCGCCGGACCCGCACCTGATCGACCTCGTCGACGGCATGCTCGCCGCCGACCGGGCGGCCGTCGCCCGGTCCTCGGTGCCGCTCGGCATGGCGCTCGACCGGCTCGGGCCCCTCGCGGTGCCGGCCGCACGCGGCTGGGCGGCCGACCCCGGACATCCGCTGCGCTGGACCGCGTTCCGGCTGATGGCCGCGTACGGCGACGCCATCGACGCGCCCCTGCTCATCGCCGGGCTGGACGGGCTCGACGGCCGGGCCGACGACCTGTGCGGTTACCACGAACTCGTCACCGGTTTGGCGCGGATCGGCGGGCCCACCGCCGCGACGGCGCTGCCCCGGCTTCGCCGACTTTGGTTCAGCCCGCATTCCTACGAGCGCCCGTCCTACCTGCGGGCGCTCGTCGCGCTCGACCCGGCCGGCGCGGAACGTGTTGTGGTGGAAGGACTGTGGGACTGCGAAACCGACGTCAGACTGCTGGCCGCCGAACGTGCGCCGCTGACTGCCGGGACCCGGGAACGGCTGCGCTACCTGCGCGACGACCCCGTCGAAGCCCAGAACGTACGTGCTGTTGCCGCCGCCCGCCTGGAGTAGATGCAGCATGTCGCCTGGCCTCGACCGCACAAGGCGTCCAGAACGTCCGTCCGGCTACACCACGCCGCTCTGGTACGCGTAGATGACGGCGTGGATGCGGTCGCGCAGCCCGGCGCCGTCCCACGCGGCCACCGCCCGCGGACGCGTGTGTTCCTCCCGCTCTCTACGCGCTCATCCACATGCCGCTCGACGACCAGCCCCGGCTGATTTCGCGAATCGCCGCCTGGCTCCGCCCCGGCGGCCTACTGCTCGTCACGACCGGCGCCCAGGCATGGCGGCACCGAAGAGCACTGGCTCGGCGCGCTTGCCCCCGCTGCACCCGCCCGGCACGAGGTCGGCCCGGTGCGACGGCTGGTCGCCCACTATGCATACCCGGACTCGACGACGTCATCTCCTGCATCCACCGCCGGCTCGCGCAACGCTGAACCGACAATCATTTGCTCAGCTGCGAGTCGCTGGTCAGGGCCTAGATCATCAACACCCACCACGCCTGCCTGCAGGCAGCCGCGGGTCCGCGGGTGGCCCCTTCACGCATCTGGCCACCGTGCCGTCCACCCCGCCAACGCCCCAGCGTCCACCCGCTCGACCAAGCGCCGCCAGGAGGCCCACGTCAGCGGCGTTTCAGCCCCGTTCCAGGCCCGGCCCCCAAGCTCTATCGGGGGAGTCAGCTGCACGGCTGATTGCGTGACGCCGCGGCTCACGTTGGCGACTGCTCAACGGTCGATCCCCCACAGATGTGTGAGGGGGGACCGTGAGACGAGGACCGATATGGGTCAGCCTGGCGACCGTGACCGCCGTGGTGGGGCTGCTGACGGCGGCGCCAGGCGCCGAGGCCAATGTCACCGCCCAAGGGGGTGGTGGAACAGGCGGCGCTACCGCAGTCGTATCCGGCGTGCGGATCGGTCCGGACGGTGAGGTCGTCCGGACGCGGCGAGAGGTACCCATTAGGGTCAGCGCCGCCGTCACCGGCGACAAGCCGGCAGAGCCCGCCCCGAAGCCGGCCGTCAAGCTGGATCCGAGGCTGGCAGCGGCGGCGACAGACCCCGCGGGGGCGAAGGGTAGGCAGCGCGTCATCCTGACGTTCCAGGAGGACCAAAAGATCCCACGGCTGCCCGACCTTGATCCGGCGCTACCGCGTACCGCACCGGCCAACGGGCAGGTGCAGGCGCAGGCCAACACGCTCGTCAGCGGCCTCGCGGCCCGCCGCCAGCCGGGCTACCAGGCGCTGCGCTCCGAACTCGCGCGCCTGGACATACAGACGCTGGACACCTATTGGCTGATCAAGGGCATGGTGGTGGACGCGCCCGTGTCGGCGCTGCCCGCCCTCGCGCAGCGCAGCGACGTCAGCTACGTCGAGCCGGTCGCGACCGGAGCCCGCCCACCCGCCGATTCCGACCCGGACAACGACGAAGCTGACGCGCGCGCCCTCATGCAGACCGACCCGTTCTTCGGCCGGCGGGGCGGTTACGTCGGGATCCTGGACACCGGCGTCCGGTCCAGCCACACCCTGTTCAACCCGCCGCGGCCGTGGATCCGCGAGGACTTGACCAATGCGACCAGCCCGAACCCGGAGGACGACTGCTGGAATCACGGCACGTCCACGCTCGGAATCCTCGGAGGTAACAGCAACCTGGGCAGCGACTTCCGCGGAATCACCGACCTCACCGTGGACAGCTTCAAGGTCTACCCGACCAGCCGGGACGCGAGCGGCAACTGCAACGGGTTCCTGGACGCCGACGCCGCGGTCCGGGGCTTCCAGCGCTCGGTTGCCGTGCTCGACCGCGTGATCGTGGCCGAGATGCAGGCCGGCGGTACCGAGACCAGCGCCATCTCCACCGCGGCGGACAGCGCTTACGACGCCGGGGCCGTGGTGATCGCCGCCAACGGCAACAACGGGCCGAACCCCTCGACGGTGAACGTGCCCGCGGTCGCCCAGAAGGTGCTCGGTATCGGTGCGGTCGACCTGAAGACCCTGACGACACCGAGCTACCAGAGCCTGGGCCCGGCCCCCGACGGACGGACCAAGCCCGACCTTCAGGCACCGACGAACGTCGAGACCGCGAGCAACGCCAGTGACACGGCGACCCAGGTGTTCACCGGTACCAGCGCGGCAACACCGCACGCCGCCGGCGCCGCCGCGTTGCTGCGCGGCTATCTTGGCGACGCGGGGACCACCGATCCCGGGCAGATCTATGCCCTGATGATCGCCAGCGGCAACCGGACCTCGTCGTTCGACAACACGCACGGTGCCGGCCTGATCTCGCTGCAACCGCAGGGAGTCTTCTGGTGGTCCAACGTCACCGTCGGCAACAAGCAGGTGGTGGACATCCCGGCGGTGGACGCCGCAGGCGACGGCAACCACCCGTTCAGCGTGGCGATCTGGTGGCCCGAGCAACCGGCGACACACAACGACATCGACGTCTCGCTCGTCGACCCGAACGGCGTTGTGCGAGCGCAGAGCATCTCGGTGAACGGTATCTTCGAGCGGTTGTCCTTGGCCGGACCGGTGACCCCCGGCCGCTGGACGGTCCGCATCACCGGCTACAGCGTGCTCACCGGCTCACAACAGGTGAAGGCAGCGTGGACTTTCTAGTCGCCGGCCTCCGCGCTCCAGCACCGGCCGCGGCAGGAAATGGGCGTCGGCGGCCCTGGTGTGCCGGGCCAGTCAGGATGGAATGAGGGTGACCAGGGTTGGGCCGCGCATCGGGGAACCGGTGCGTGGCCGGCCGCACTCGCATGCGGCCGGGGCTGGCGGTGACGTGGTGGAGCCGGCGCCAGGAGCGTCCGTCCGGCTACGCCACGCCGCTCTGGTACGCGTAGATGACGGCGTGGATGCGGTCGCGCAGCCCGAGCTTGGCCAGGACGCGGCTGACGTGGGTCTTGACGGTGCCCTCCGAGATCGTCAGCCGACCGGCGATCTCCTGGTTGGACAGGCCCTGCGCGATCAGCTCGAGCACGTCGCGCTCGCGGGCGGTGAGCGCGCCGAGCGGCGTGGTGTCGGCGGTCCGGGGTGCGGTGGCGACGAAGTGCTGGACCAGCCGGCGGGTGACCGTGGGCGCGGCGACGTTGTCCCCGCCGGCGACGGCGCGGACGGCTTGCAGCAGTTCGCCGTCGAGCGAGTCCTTGAGCAGGAATCCGGCGGCGCCGGCCCGGAGTCCCGCGTAGACGTACTCGTCGAGGTCGAACGTGGTCAGGATGATGACGTGCGGCGGGTGGTCCGGCGGGTGGGCGGCGCGGAGCCGGCGAGTGGCCTCGATGCCGTCGATGCCCGGCATGCGGACGTCCATCAGGACCACGTCGGGCCGGGTCTCACCGGCCACGGCCAGAGCAGTCAGCCCGTCGGCGGCCTCGCCCACCACCAGCATGTCGTCGGTCCCATCGAGGATCATGCGAAACCCGGCCCGGACGAGGGCCTGGTCGTCGGCGATCAGGACGCGGATCACGGGGCGCGCTCCGCGGCCGGCTCGGCGCTTTCCACCGGGAGCACGGCCGGCATCCCGAAGCCGCTTTCCACCGGGAGCACGGCCGACACCTCGAAGCCGCTTTCCGCCGGGAGCACGGCCGACACCTCGAAGCCGCCGCCCGCCGCGGGCCCGGCCCGCAGGCTGCCGCCGAGCGCGTGGACGCGTTCGGCGATGCCACGCAAGCCGTTGCCGGGCGAGGGCTCGGGGACCGGTTCGCCGCTGTCGAGGACCCGGATCCGCAGGCCGGCCGGGCCGAAGTCGAGGTCGACCGTGCAGCCGGCCCCCGGTGTCGCGTGCTTGAGCGTATTGGTCAGTGCCTCCTGCACGATGCGGTAGGCGGCCAGTTCCACGATGGTGGGAAGCGTCGCCGGCTCGCCGGTGACCCGGAGGTCGACCGGCGTGCCGCAGTCCCGGATCCGGTCCACCAGCCCGGGCAACGCGGCGAGGCCCGGCTGCGGCGCCAGGTCGGCGTGCGGCTCGGTCCGCACGAGGCCGAGCAGCCGGCGCATCTCGGCGAGCGACGCGCGGCCGGTGGTGACGATGTTGATCAGCGCGGCCTCGGTCCGTTCCGGTTGCCGGGTGAGCATGGTCTTGGCGCCCTGCGCCTGGACGACTATCACGGACAGGCCGTGTGCCACGACGTCGTGCAGTTCGCGGGTGATCCGGCCGCGCTCGGCGGCGACCGCGAGCGCGGTGCGCTGGCGCTGCTCGCGTTCGAGGTCCTCGGCCCGGGCCTGCAGGGTGGCCAGATGGGCGCGCCTGGTCCGGGCGCTGTCGGCGACCGCCCAGGTGACGGCGAGCAGCAGGCCGGGCAGGGCGGCATCCCTCGTGGCCGACACCAGGGGGTTGCTCTGCCAGGTGCCGCCGACGAGCGCCTGCTTCGCCTCGGCCCAGCCGGCCCGGGCCAAGGTGTGCGCCCACGGCGCCAGCATCAGGCCGTACAGGGTCGCCTCGATGGCGACCAGGACGGTGATCGAGGTGCGGCGGGACCGGACCGTGCCGGCCAGCGTGTACATGGTCACCAGCGCGGCGATGTCCATCGGCAGGAACGGCGCGAACCCGTCGACCAGGTGCGCGCCCGCCGAGCCGGCGGCGACGACCGTCGCGGCGAGCGGCCACCGGTGCCGTAGCACGATGGCGCCGGCCGCGGGCACGCCGGCCAGCCACCAGGTGACGGTGTGGCGCTGCCAGGCGCCGGCCGATCCGACGATCTCGAGCGCCTTCTCGCTCGGCGAGAGGAAGAGGTCGGCGGCCCAGAACAGGCTGGCGCCGAGCAGCAGCAGGACCAGGGCCACGTCGAGCCAGCGCCGGCGCGCCGTCACGCGGAGTGTCCTCGGCTGCATCGGCCCAGCGTACGTGCCGTGATTCGGTTTGGGGTCTGTCGTACGACAGACCCCGGAGATCGATCGACGGACAGACGCGGAGCAACCGTCGAGGGCGCCAGCCTGTAAGGCATGACTCGCAGATCGCTGCTCATCGTCGCCATCCTCGCCGTCCTCGCCGCGGGCATGGCCGCGTGCTCATCCGGCGGCGCCGCCTCGCCCAAGGCGTCCGCCGGCGACACCAGCTCCGACGTCCAGAAGGCACTGGACGCCGGCCGGCGCTTCGCCCAGTGCGGGCGTGACCACGGCCTCCCGGACTTCCCCGACCCCGAGCTCTACGGCGGCCGGATCGGCTACTTCCACTCGCCGCCGGAGGTGAAGGACCAGGAAGACCAGGTCCTCAAGATTCCCGAGTGCAAGGCGATCCTCGCCGAGGTCCCGGTGCTCCCCGACGACCGTCCCCCGCCGAGCGCGGCCGACATGCGGAAACTGCGGGACTTCGCGCAGTGCGTCCGCGAGCACGGCATCCCCGAATGGCCGGACCCCCGGAGCGACGGCACGTTCCCGATCGCCGGTACGCCGATCCAGGCGGAGGGCAAGTCGTCGGGCCGCCTGTCCACCGCCGTCGACGCGTGCAAGCAGTACTGGGACAACGGAATCGAAGTGTCGTAGTGAGGATCAGGTTGTGGGCGATCGCCGGCGCCCTCCTCGCCGCGGCCGGCGTGGCCGGCTGGGCGGTCCGGCGGGCGCCGCCGACCGCACCCGTCGCCGGGCCGCCGGTGCGCACGACGACGGCGCCGGTGGTCCGCGGTGACGTGACGGCCCGCGTCCAGGTCGCCGGCGTGCTCGGCTTCGACCGGGCGTACACCGTCGTCAACCAGTTGCCCGGCGGCGTGATCACGGCCGTGCCGGCGCCCGGGACCCGGGTGGTCCGCGGCGCCGGCCTGTACGCGGTGGCCGGCGTGCCGGCGGTCCTGCTGTACGGGACCACGCCGGCGTACCGGGAGCTCGCCGCCGGCATGTCCGACGGCGCCGACGTCCGGCAGCTGGAACAGAACCTCGTCGCACTGGGCCTGGACCCCGGGCACCACATCACGGTCGACCGGCACTTCAGCCACGCCACGGCGGCCGCGATCCGCCGCTGGCAGGCAGCCCGCGGCGTGCCGGTGGCGCGGCGCACCGGACGGCTGCCGCTCGGGCAGGTTGTCTTCCTGCCCGGCGCCATCCGGGTAGGGCAGCCCCTCGCCGAGGCCGGGGCGTCGGCCGCGCCGGGCGCGCCGGTGTTGTCGGCGACCGCGACCGCCCGGGTGGTGCGCGTCGCGCTCACCGCCGACCGGCAGGCGACGGTCCATCCCGGCGACCGGGTCAGGGTCGACATTCCCGGGCTGGCACAGCCGGTCGGCGGCACCGTCCGGGAGATCGGCGCCGTGGCGACGCCACCCAGCCAGGGCACCGGGCCCGCGACGGTGCCGATGGTCGTCACGGTGACGCTGCCGGCCGGCACGCCGGCGCTCGACCAGGCGCCGGTACAGGTCGCGGTGACCGGAGCGCAGCGCCATGACGTCCTGCTGGTACCGGTGACCGCGCTGCTCGCCGGTGCGCCCGGCGGGTACCAGGTCGCGGTCGTCGACGACGCCGGCCGGCGGCTGGTGACCGTGCGGCCGGGGCTGTTCGACGAGGACGCCGGCACGGTCGAGGTCACCGGCGACGGGCTGACCGAGGGCACGCGGATCGAGATACCGGTGTCATGAGCGACGTCGTGCTCCGGTTGGAGAACGCCGGCCGGGCGTACCCCGGCACGCCGCCGGTCGAGTCGCTGCGCGGTGTCGACCTGACCGTGCGCGCCGGCGAGCTGGTGGCCGTCGCCGGCCCGTCGGGTTCCGGCAAGACCACGCTGCTCAACCTGGCCGCCGGCCTGGACCGGCCGACGAGCGGCACGATACGGCTGGCCGGGCAGGCCATCGACGGCCTCTCCGACCGGCGGCTGTCCGGCCTGCGGGCGTACGCGCTGGGCGTGGTGTTCCAGCAGTTCTTCCTGATGGACCACCGGTCCGCGGTGGACAACGTGGCCGACGGCCTGCTCTACCGTGCGGTACCCGCGAACGAGCGCCGCCGCGCGGCGGCCGACGCCCTCGACCGCGTCGGCCTCGCGCACCGGGCCGGCCACCCGGCCGGCAGGCTCTCCGGCGGCGAGCGCCAACGCGTCGCCATCGCCCGCGCCCTCGTCGGCCGGCCGGCCCTGATCCTCGCCGACGAACCCACCGGCAACCTGGACAGCGCCGGCGGCGCGCAGATCCTCACGCTGCTGCGGGACCTGCACGCCGACGGCGTGACCCTGATCGTGATCACCCACGACGCCACCGTCGCGGCGGCCTGCCCGCGCCGGGTCGACCTCCACGACGGCCGGATCGTCGCCGACACCGGAAGGCCCACATGATCTCCCGCGTACGCGCCGCGGACCTGCTCCCGCTGGCCGTCCTCAGCATGCGCGGCCGCCCGCTGCGGGCCGCGCTGTCCACACTGGGCATCGCGATCGGCATCGCCGCCATCGTCGGCGTCCTCGGCATCACCCGCTCCAGCCAGGCCGACCTGCTGGCCCGCATCGACCGGCTCGGCACCAACCTGCTCACCGTGGCCGACGGGCACTCCGTCGGCGGCGAGGAGGTGCCGCTGCCGGAGCACGCGGCCACCGGCATCGCCCGGACCGGCGGCGTGCGGCGGGTCACCGCCACCGCCGGCCTGGCCCGGGTGGCGGTGTTCCGCACCGACCGGATACCCGCGTACCGCACCGGGGGCATCGACGTCCGCGCCACGGACCCGTCCCTGCTCGGCACGCTCGACGGGCAGGTGGCCACCGGCGTCTTCCTCAACGAGGCCACCAGCCGATACCCGGTCGTCGTGCTCGGCCACGACGCCGCCACCCAGCTCGGCATCGATCGGGTCGACGCCGGCACCCGGGTCTGGCTGGGCGGGCACTGGTTCACCGTCGCCGGGGTGCTGCAGCCGTTCGAGCTCGCCCCGGAGATCGACCGGGCCGCTCTGATCGGCCGGCCGGTCGCGGCCGAGTACTTCGGCTTCGACGGCCACCCGACCCGCCTGTACGTGCGGACCGACACCGCACGGACCGCGCTGGTCGCCGGCATGCTGGCGCGGGCGGCCAACCCGGCGGAGCCGAGCAGCGTCCTGGTCAGCAGGCCCTCGGACGCGCTCGCCTCGCGGCTGCTCGTCGCCGACTCGGTCACCGCCCTGCTGCTCGGCCTCGGCGCGATCGCGCTGCTCGTCGGGGGCGTCGGGATCGCCAACGTGATGGTCATCTCGGTGCTCGAGCGCCGTACCGAGATCGGCCTCCGGCGGGCGCTCGGCGCCGCCCGCCGGCACATCGCCGTCCAGTTCCTCAGCGAGTCGCTACTGCTCTCCTTGCTCGGCGGGGCAGCCGGCGCGGCACTCGGCGCCGTGGCCACCTACGCCGTCGCCACGTCCCGCGGCTGGGAAACCCTGGTGCCGATGACCGGCGTCTGGGCCGGGCTCACCGCGGCCTTCGTCATCGGTACCGCGGCCGGCCTGTACCCGGCGCTGCGGGCCGCGCGCCTCAACCCCACCGACGCCCTCCGGACGTCGTAGGCGCGGGCCGGGTCAGCGGTTACGCCAGCGGGGCTTGCGTTTCTGGGCGAAGGCGGTCAAGCCCTCGATGGCGTCCTCGCTGATCATCAGGTCGTCGAGGGCCGGGCTGTGGTAGGTCACCGCGTCGATCACGTCCGGGATGCCCCGGGTCTCCTCCATCACCCGCAGCGAGATCCGCACCGACGTGGGTGAGCCGTCGAGGATCTCCGCGGCCAGCTCTCGCGCGCCGGTGAGCGCCCCGCCCGCCGGTGTGATCCGGTTGACCAGCCCGTGCGCGTGGGCCTCGGCCGCGGTCAGCCGGCGGCCGGTCAGGATCATCTCGTTGGCCAGCTTCGGCGGCAGCGTGCGGGGCAGCCGCACCACGCCGCCGGCCCCGGCGATCAGGCCGACCTTGACCTCGCTGAGCGCGAACCTGGCCGCCTCGTCGGCGACCACCAGGTGGCAGGCCAGCGCGATCTCGCACCCGCCGCCCATCGCGAAGCCGTTGACCGCGGCGATGACCGGCTTGGGCATGCTCCGGCGGCTGGTCAGGCCCGCGAAACCGTTCTTCGGCACCCACATCGGCCGGCCGGACGCCGAGTAGATCAGGTCGTTGCCGGCCGAGAACGCCTTGTCGCCGGCCCCGGTCAGGATCGCCACCCACAGGTCCGGGTCGGCGAAGTACGCGTCGAACGCGTGGTCGAGCTCGTCGTTCGCCATCGGGTGCAGGCTGTTGCGAGCCGCCGGCCGGTTGATCGTGATTTCCAGGAGGTGCCCGTCGCGGCGTACGAGAATGTGCTCGTAGGAATCCCGCAGAACCGCCGGCGTGACCGGGAAGAGCGACTCCATCGCCTCCGGGGAAACCGTGACGCGATTGCCGAAGCCGAACGACCGCACATACACCCGCTTGCCGATCGGCTCGTCGGCGGCGAGCAGCTCCACAATCGAGGAATCGCGATCGTCCGTGCGGGACACGAACCGTCGCCCGTCGCTTTCGAGGCGCCCGATCACGATGCCGGTCCGCTTCCCGTCGCGCGAATGTTTGACCGTGTACGTCTCGATGGTCGCCCACCCGTCCGCCTGCCGCGCCTCCGCCGGCGCCGCCCACGCGTCGATCTCGGCCTGCAACGCACCCGATCGGTCGGGCCGCCACGGACCGGGCGTCGTCGTATAGACCCCGGCCGAATACTTGCTCATCGACCCGCCATTGGCCCCGACGAATCCGTAACTCCCCGGCGAGCGGCGCGCCAACTCGACGGTCGTGGCGATCGCGTGCATCGAGTAGTTGTTGCCGGCCCCGCCGAAGAACGGCAGCCCGCCGGTCACGGTCAGCCCGCGCGGGTCGTCCGCCGCCAGCCCGAACGCGTCCGCGATGGTGCACACCGGCACCGGAAAACAGCTGTACA
>Ga0307509_10003250_pt1 | contig 25084 bp, 21 predicted proteins | sample 10_EM_MG_FD_202245 | JGI IMG/M metagenome (GOLD analysis project Ga0307509, IMG submission 202245) | Populus trichocarpa ectomycorrhiza microbial communities from riparian zone in the Pacific Northwest, United States - 10_EM | ecosystem: Host-associated > Plants > Roots > Unclassified | place... | reverse complement strand
CCCTCAAATGGGTATGAGGTGTGTATCCGCCCGTCGCCCGTCGCCCAACCAGGACTTCCAATCACGACTGACTATGACCTGGATGCAGCCTATATCATTCCGGTTCCTCGCGCCTCAGATTGCCGATGCCATCTATGGTAAGTATTTCAATGGCAAGAGAAAGCTTGGGATGCTAGACCCGGAATTCATCAATCGTGTCAATGGTACGATGGTGTGTCTCACTTGTGCAATCCTGTGCCATCAACTATGCGCATATCGACTTGGGGTGTATCAGGATCCTCCGGCCTTCAAACCTGACGCAGTTGGAGGTAGGAGACCCTCAATGTCCTCCCCGTCCTTCCTTTTTGTTCTGATGACTAACCAATCTTGTAAGACCTTTTCTTACGGCAGAAGAACACCTGGCGGGCAGTGCTATGGCCAACACAGCAACTCATGCTCAGGAATCTGCGTGAGACAATCACACACAGGATCCAGCAAAATCATCATATGATGCAGGACAGTTGTGAAGGCTTTGCTGACAATCATGCCGCAGTTCATGCCAAACTGGAGGGTCAGCCATCCAGGGGTCACCTATCCAGCCGGAATCCAATACGAGATGCGGTGCGGGAACAGACACTGCTCAACAATCACGCCGGGGGTTTAGAGCACTACCGGCAGAGTCAAGATGCATCCCAGGGGAGCCAACCGTCGTTTGACTACAATCAGGGGTCGTTCGCCCAGGCGCTTCAGATGCTAGATTCAGATCCGGTGAGCCTAGGTAACTTACAGGAGCTGATGCTGGGACTAGCGCAAGAGGGGCTAGCGACCCTGGGTTTCGCAAGTCGGCTATCGTTGAGCCTGGACGACTCGCAGGGAAGTGATGCAGGCGTGGGAGAGAATGGCTTTTTGTAGACTTGGCCATGTGTGAACCGTTGAGTTTATGGAATTTGATTTGCAGGAAATGTAAACTATTAGATTTCAGTTGGCCAATCTGTGGAGCCGTGGGGACAATTTGGGGTGTATTTCTGAGCGAGATCTGACAGAGAGCTCAGAAACGTAGAATCACCGTGGCCAGGGTGTCCTGGAAGCCCTGGTCATGGCAGTAGACTAGTAATAATAGAATATCAAGATGCGGATGAGGTTCAAAGTCACGATACAAGGGGCACCAGCGCCTCTAAGCTTTTGTGAATGGCACTCTGTAATACGAATGAATAGTGGAGCGATCGAGACGGTGTCTGGAATATGTGTGCTATCATGACGCCGGCGAGAGTATGGATGTGAGCTATCACGACGTCGTCAAGACAGCGTCCGGAATATGCATGCTATCACGAAGCCGTCGATAGTATGTATCTGAGGTATCACGACCTCGTCAAGACGGTGTCTGGAATAGGTGTGGTATCACGACGCCGTCGAGAGCATGCAAGTGGCCATCACGATGCCGTCGCGACGAACATGGGAGCTATTTGGAAGGCATTGGGAGCCTATAGCCAGACATGGCAATTGATGCACAGGGGGTTCAAATATGGCTGTGTAGCATCCGGAAGACTAAGCATCCGGATAGTCTTCCGGATGCTAGAGTGGAGTTGGATTCCGCCATGACGAAGGGGGCACAGGACGGAGGTCGTCGGGATGTGGGAGAGCTTACGGTCTGAGGGCATCAGGACGCATGCGCTTGGTTGTGGACGTCTTCGGGACGTCGAGGACACAGGGGTAGATGGGGAATGGCGTCCGGACGTGACGTCCGGCCGACGTCCCATCTAGTGTAACGGTGAACGTTCTGAGCCTCCTGAGCCTCTGATGCAGGGGACACTCAGCACGCATATAATAATTTTTGATGATGCAGATCTGTACCTCACCACCGAATCTGCTACAGACTTGGCGGAACAGGCGAAGGTCGTAGAAGGTTACCTAGGTCTCCTATGCGTGAGTTGGATAGCATGGAATATGTCTTCATCGACCGCAATGAAACCGTCAGAGCTTGGCTCCTTTCAAATCCTGTGTTCAACGACCAGCTGGATCTCATTGGGTACTGTTACCCAGATCGGGGTTCAGAGCGACCAGACCTGGCGCGGAGGTGAGTCGACTATCTCAATCAAAATGATTTCCGAAACTGGGCCCGTGATCTGGTCCAACGTAGAGACCAGAGGCATTCCTGAGAATTATTCGACGACGGACCAGCTGATCAGCAGGGTAGTGATACGAACGACGTGCGTGAGGCTGATACCTCTCAGTTATCTCAGTTGTCCTCGGGCCTCTCAGACTCTGCGCATGGAAGTGAGATCCTCTTTACAATATTGCCACGTCCGCCTGTAGAACACGCAAAATGGCCGGGCAATCGTATCCCCCTTCTTGCCAAATCGTTGAGCGAGCAGAATGGACAGCTACCATTAAAGGTCCTCCATCGCCCGGCTCAGGGCGAAGATGACCCCATACACGGCATACAGTTCGATGAGGATTATCACATGGAGGATAGGCCCGAAAAACCCCGTTTGAAATACCTTATCCAGGAGGATCGGAGATCCGAGGCGACCCGGAAACGTCGCCCTGGTTTCTACGCCGAGAGCACCGAGGACCGTATGTCTAGGAGAGTGCGTACGGGTGCTGGTCAGGAGAACTTGACAGGAGAACTGATGGATTTGATGGGGCGCTGACTATCGGCGATGTGTACCTAGATGAGGCGTGGATTAGTTGTCTGGACTGTTATTTGAAAGGGTCACTGATTGTTTCCTTTCCTTTTTTCGTTGGATCATTGTGTGTGTAGCTGAAAGCGATGATAAGTTTGGTTCTTTCTAGATCGTGTTCTAGTCTCGTATACGTGCAGAATGTGATGTTCTGGTAAACAGTCGACGTTTGTGCACCCAGACTTCAGCCATTGACGATGCGGCTCTTATCGCGGCTCAAGCCCTTGTGTGATCGTCACGGGGGGATCATGCCGATTCACGACACACCACATCGTACCCCATTGGACTATCACAGAACAAACCTCCCACACACAAACGCCTGGCGAAATTCCGACAGTCCGACACGCCCACAGCGCCACACATGTTGTTTTCTACACGCAGTATAACAAGGTCACCTACCGCCCATCCTTCCCCTCTAGACCATCCGTTTAGCGTTCACTTCCACACATCTTCTCCCCTCCTCCGTATATCAAATGGCTCCATTGAGAAAAACAAATGCCTTGGGGGAACGGTCAAAGTAAGGACTATCTGTTCATCAATTTAAGAGCGCATTACCTTAACCTTTCGGTTAGTCCCAGACACCAAACAATCGAGCCCCCGGGGGTTGACGCCACGAGTGCACAACGCCGAAAAAGCCATCCTTGGGGAGCTGCAATTGCTGGTGAGGCGTCAAGGACGTAGGAAATCTTCTCTGTTTAGCATAATCACACATTCCAGAACGTCCAGATATGATCTAACTTTTTAACTTCAATAGTCGTTCGTTGACGTCCGGTGCAAGACCACCTTTTGAGCCAGCCATGGAGGATTCGAGGTGAGGGTCAAACATACTACGCATATGTCAGAAATTTGCGAACTAACCACAGCTGGAATCACGGGACGCTATGGGGAGATATCCTATGCTAAAAGCTGGTGTGGGTTCTTGAATGCTTGTGAGCCTACAGCTGTGTACAAGGCATGGCGCGCACAAGTCAAAGCATACATCACGGTGCTCTGGTGGAACCCTACGAGTCTGACTGGCACCCATATGGACTTGGTACTCAGTTTTGCACGCTCCCTCACTCCTGTCAAAGGCTGAATTAAATTAATCAAAACCAACCACCGCCCCGAAAACGTCGATCAAGTCGAACGTCAAATAAGAGTGTTGGTTAGGGCCACAGCCCAGAAGCTTCAGGCGACAAACGATCGACTCCAGGCGGAACGGGCAGAGGCTCCAATGGATGCAGGAGTCTGTGATGTTCAGAGTAAGTGTTCGCCCCGATGTACCTTATGCGATTCTACAACTAGTACTCACAGTTTTTCCAGTGGCCCAATATGATTGGGCCTCTCCGTACTGCCAAAGGCCGATCAGGATCCACATTATTGGACGAACAGGCGCACCGAAAGCCTAGCACCCCTTCTTGCACTACCCGTGGTATGACGAAGACTCGGGCGGATGGATTGCGTGGGGAGTCTTAGCATCGCCGAACTTGCAATCCCTACTCGGCGTGCTCCAGCGACCACATGTGGAGGACCCCATACCATATCCCCGATATCACATCGGGGCAACTGGGGAGGGAGCCAGCCCATAACGCCAGCGACTGTCTGACCCCCTCCTCCTCTTGGAGCTTATATTTTTATATACAGACAATGACATCTGGGTGTGGCTGCTCGCTAACCCTGGCAAAGATCCTCTTGATCTCCTGGTGCTGGAGTCATGCCAGGAGCAGGGGGAGGGCCGAGACGAAACCCCAGCACCAGCCTCCGGTGGAAATCCATGTTTCGATCCTAAGGCCAGGGACCGGTGGGGACACTGGGATGACATCGGGCCCGGGGACGACGACGACGATGACTAGAGTCTCATCGACTGTAGCGGCAGCAAAGATGAAGACAATCTCAGTTAGGGTCACCACGACGATGATCGGGTGCTGCCGCGACAGGTGCACACTCCTGATCGCCGAGGTACAGACATTATTCAAGGTGGCGAAGTAAGTTTTCTTTTATTTTCATTCAACATCTTATCTAATCATATATCTAGGACGATGACGGGGACTGTGGTGAATCGGCGTGTGGAAAAACCTCAGGGAGCGATTGTTCTGCTGTCGGAGATCTACCAGGCTGACGTACCGGGGATTCACAACACCGGGATTCAGACCCTGGGCGATCTGCGAAGGAGAGGGCTAGAGTGCTGAGGGCTATTGTTCAAAAGGATCCCTGGCTTGCAAAGCTCTTGAAGACTCCCGAACTAGAGGCTGTGGCGCCCCGACCAGGGTCAGGAGGGGCGGCGCACCGGACCAGACAGCATCGTGGCCCGGGCTGTGGGCGCAATGGCACTGTAGACATACCTGCTGCCAGATCAGAACCACCAGAAGATTGCAATATACATCGGGCCAAGTCCCCCACCCTGCGCCTGAGACATTTACTCAAGCAGAGTCTACCCCCCCTCCTCCGACCTCTTCTCACTCAGCCACCACTTCTCCTGCGCCTATGCCGAGTGTTCCTCCTGATACCCCAAAGCCACACCGACCCCAGCAAATTGCAGCAGGGGGATCTCGGGATACCCGCCCCCCAAATGCGACGAAACCGGCCAACGCGCCTAGCCCCAAACCACACAACAAACCTGAACTCACCACGCACATTGCCCCCCGACGTGTGAGAGGCTGTCTAGAGCCTCACAGAACATGAACTTGAACGTTCTTGCCACTTCCCGCTTATTTTTTTCACGCCACCTCAAAACTTCCGGATTACATCTACCCGCTTGTAAGACGTCCGGTATTCTCTTCCCTTTGTGTGTCAGCTACACACTTCCTAGATGTCTCATATTCTTTACATTTTCGTGTTCCTATCCCCCATATAATAGTCATCAATTCCTTCGACACCTGTACTTTGGCGTCTCGTATTCACTACCTTTAGAATCACATTGCCAGTTACTGTATTTGTGCACATCGTGTTAGTAGACATGATCCGCCCTCGTCAGATTATGCACAAGATTGTATTCCTTGCATACAGATTACATGGTGCTGAGTGGTGCTAATTCGCTGTTCGGAGATGAGAGTAGATACTCCTAATCTTCTTTGGGCTTCGTGCGTGTTTTCCGTGCAACTTCGTGGTCAATCAATGCTAATTGCAGTTGTTAGGTGGTAGCTTCGGCGTGAGGTATTACGACAGCTAGGACCTTAATCGTAATTATATCGGAGAACTCGTTAAGAAGATACGAGTAATGTTGGCTAGATATAATGATTCACTTGGGTATAGATCGTCGAAGTATAGGTAACAATATAAAAGTGTAGATAACTTATTATATTGATAAGATCTCTTCTCCGTGCTTGTTGTTCTCTATCTACTTCGGGCTCTTGCCCGCCCCTTATACCCTTTCCCGGGGTACGTGTGACTATCATACTAGCGAAGTACCTTTTCCAACTTCTCCTAGTTTCAGTGAATGTGCGAACACCGTTTGACCCTGAGTTCTCGCACACCCCTTCGGCTTTAATCATCGCCAAAGTAATTGGTCCAATTACTGGTTCTCGATTCTTATGCCATATGAACTTGGTCTGTATATGCAGCCTGGCTCGCTATCATACCAGTCGTTCCTTCCGGTCATGTTGTGATCAACATTTCTCATGCCGGGTAATCATATGCTTAGGTCTTACATATCAGACCACATATGTCGGTCGGCTTATCTTTGAAGCGCCATAACTTCTTATCCAACCATTGGCACTTCGCCGTTCAACTTCTTACTGATAGAGAAACATTTCTTCTATAGTAGTCCGCGAAAAGCCCTCGGTCGCATTGCTCGTGCGCTTGCGTAGAGACTGATAACGATCTGTTGTGTAGTTGTAATAAATATGACGGGGGTGTGAGTCGAACACGTGACCTTCTGAAAGAAGTCACGCGTTATTCCGACTGCGCTAGTTCGTGTGCGTCAAGGTAGGGTAACTTTACCCTGTAAATCCTTACAGGAAGTCCGTGCGCCTAACACGAGCTCCCCTCTTCAAAGTATTCGTCCCGAATACTCTAGATCTATTTATACAATTTATTTTCCATCTCGAGCTCCACATAGTAGGGGTAAAAACCACCGGCGTTTACTAGTCCACCGATGGAAAACCTGTCTTATGTTACTCGACCTCTCTCGGGCCCGGCATCTCCGGGATTTCTCTATGAAACCTTTCTACCTCTTCTTGCGCGTTCTGCATACCCTCCGGTGCCTCCCAAGTATTCTCGTCTTCCGCGCAGCCTTTCCATTTAACAAAATACCGAAGCTCTTTCATCTGTTTATTCCTTCCTCGAACTTTTCGCGTGTAGGAAATGATCTCGCTCTTGACGATCCTTTCCACCTCCGAATCTAAATCTCCCACGATCTCCTCGGGGTCTCTTGGGGGTTGTTCGCGATTTGGTCGGTTTGAGGCTGGGTAGGGTTCCAACAGCGAAAGGTGAAACACAGGATGAATTTTCCACCGCGGCAATATTTCTAACTTGTATGCCCTGCTTCCCTTCTTCTCTAACAGTTTGAAAGGGCCATACAGTTTCGGACTCAGCTTCTTCGATGGTCGTTTGGTACGTATGTTTTTTGCATTCAACATTACCAAGTCGCCGACGTCGATGCTGGGTTGTTCCGTCGCTTTTCGGTCATAATATCTTTTCCTCGATTCACGTGTATTTTCTAGAGTTTGTTGCGCCTGTCGATGTATGTCCAGCATCCAGTGAGCATACATTGTTGCCCCGGGGTTATGAGCTTCTCTTTCTTTCATCCACTCCGTTTGTGGGTGAAAGCCATAGTTGGCGAAGAATAGGGTCATCTTGTCTGCATTAGTTGCCGAGTTGTTATAGGCGTGTTCGGCTAACAGCAATAGTTGGTACCAGTCGTTCTGATCGTAGTTGCAAATGTCCGTAAGTAACCTTCCAGCACTTGGTTGGTTCTTTCAGTTTGTACGTCGGTCTGAGGGTGATATGTCGTTGACATCCGTCTTTTAACTCCTAGCATTTTGCACAATGATTCCCAGAATTCGCCGGAAAACTTTACGTCCATGTCCGATATGATTTCGGTCGGTAATCCGTGAAGTTTCCAGACTTCCCGAAGGAAGGTGTCCGCAAAATCCTTTGTGGTCGCATTTTCGTGGAGGCCGATAAAATGAGCCATCTTGGTGAACCGGTCTACTACTACCATGATCTGGGTCTTACCCTGCGATTCCGGTAGTTGGGTGATAAAGTCCCTCGATATGGAGGACCAGGCGGCATAGAGTACCTCTAAAGGTTGAAGTAGCCGGTATTTGGCATGCCGTGGGGATTTACAGTGTTGACATTCGTCGCAAGATCGTACATAATCTCTGATCCATTCCGCGAGTTCTTTCCAGTAGAAATCCCTTGTTACTATCTCAATCGTCTTTTCCTGTCCGAAATGTCCCGCTTCTAATGAGTCGTGACAGCCTTGGGCTATCTCGGTCTGACCGGCTTCGTTCTCGGGGATGTCCAAACTATTTTTGTAATATTGTAACCCGTCCTTTTCTATCCATTCGTTCAGCATCTTTTTCCCGCCTTCTCTTAACATAACCAGTTCCCGGCCTCGGTCCTGCCATCTCTCGTACTCCTTTCCAGCCACCCTAATCTGCTCTAGGAATGAGTCATTCATCGTCCGTGTCAGGGCTGCATTGACGTGGGCGCTTGACAACATTTCTCTTTCCTTTATTAACCGAGGGTGATAGCCGATATCGGCTGCGCTGAAGAATGCGTTTTGGCATGGATCCAAATGAAGGAAACATATTTTGACCTCTTCTTCCTTAGCCGTGATCAACCGCTTGGGGTTTAGGTCGCTTGACCCAAAACCCATTTTTCCTCGCTCGGTTATTCCTAGATCGTCTACTTCCCTGCCGTCGGTGTTGGCAACATTCTCAACTATGAGTTGCGCTATCCGATCTCCTGCCTTAAATACGCAGTCAGCTTCGTCATGGTTTCGAAGTATGACCTTGACCTCTCCGGTGTAATCCGCATCTATTACACGACCGCCCACTGCTATTCCCATCTTGCTAGCCATACAACTTCCTGCGGCTAGCCTTCCGTAGGTTCCTTCCGGCAATCCTATTGCAATACCCGTTTCCACCATTGTTTGTCCTTTGCTGGTACCTGGCCGTCTGTCAGGGCGTAGATGTCATCACCGGCCGCAAACTGTGCTCCTTTCGTCGGGATTATAGCCTTTTCCGAGAGCTTCATAACTCTGAGGATTCCAGATTCGCGTGTTTCTGGGATGAGAGCTGTTTCCGCGCCTCGTTTTTGATGAATTACAGAAATTTGAAAATGTTCAGATTTCAGAATTGACTGTTCACTGTGACGAGCTCCCTCTTCAGGACGGTACTCCGGCCGTCTACTTAACGCGTCGGGCTTCCCGCCCCGGGTTCCCACACGGTAGACTATTTTGAAGTTATAGTTGGTCAACTCCTGTGCCCATCGAATTTGCCCTTGGTTCCAGACTTTTTTGGTCAAAAAGGACAGTAAGTTTTGGTGGTCCGTGTATACTGTCACGGGTTCCTCTTCGCCCCAGAGGTATCTTTTCCATTCTTTAAACGCTTCAATGATTGCGAGTAATTCCTTGTCATGTATCTCGTAATTTCTTTCCGCGCTGTTTAGCTTTCGAGAATGGAAAGCCACTGGGTGAAGGCGTCTCCCCTGGTATTGAGATAGTATGCATCCAAGCGCAAAGTCCCTTGCGTCTGCTTCAACTACCCTTTTCCTCCCTGGGTAGAAATGCGATAAAATTGGTGCCGTTGTAAACCTCTTTTTCAATTCCTCAAATGCCTCCTCCTGCTCTCCCCCCCTGTGAAAATCCTTAGGGTTTCCTTTCAACGGTTCGGTTATTGGCTTGCAAACCTTCGAAAAGTCTTTGATGAATCGACGATAGAAGTTTGCGAATCCAATGAAGATTTGGACTTCTTTAACCGATCACGGATGTGCCCAGTTTTGAACGCTTTTCACTTTTCTATCACTCATGGTGACGCCACTCGTCTTGACGATGTATCCCAGGAATTCAACCTCTTCCTTATGAAATACCGACTTTTTTAACAAGACTGCTAAGTCAAGTTGTTCAAGCCGGTCAAGGAATTTTTGGACTAACTTAATATGGTCCTCCATATTTTCGGAATATATCAGGATATCGTCTAAGTAGACGACCACTCGGTGGTCCAAGAATTCCCTTATGATTGTGTTCATCATTGTCTGAAATGTAGCGGCAGCGTTAACGAGTCTGAAGAGCATGACCTTGTATTCGTACGGTCCGTATCGTGTACGAAAGGCAGTTTTGTGTTCGTCGCCTTTTCTCATTCGAATAAGATGATATCGACCTTTTAATTAACCTTTGTAAACACCTTTGCTCCAGCGACCCGGTCTCGGAGTTCCTCCATCAGTGGTAGGGGGTATTTATTCAGGATCGTCAATTTGTTGAGGTTCCTATAGTCCACGCATAGTCGTAAACTTCTATCTCGTTTCGGTACGAACAGGATTCGAGTGGCGTAAGGAGATTCGCTATCGGCAATTTTTCCCTCAGCCATCATTTTCTTAAGATACTTATCCAGCTCGTTTAACTGGTGTGCCGACATTGGATAAATCGGACCCCATGGGGGTTCGGCCCCCTCTTTAAGGTTGATGGCGTGATTGAAAGTCCTTCGAGGCGCCAACATTTTGGCCTTTTTCTCTTCAAAAAGCTCGTTATACTGCCAATACGGTTTTGGCAGCGTCTCCAACTGTACTCCTCCTCCTTCCTCTCGTTCTATCCATCCTACATACTCTGCTTCCTTATCGTAAGCCACAGTTTCATCCCATTCAAACATATCCGCCACCACCTCATCTTCTATATGAGCGTGGCACTTTGCTTCTTCAAACGCCCCTTAACGTGGGTCTGCGATATTCTCAAGGGCGTACTCATCATGCCACCAAGGAGTTCCCATATCACAGGAGTGATGGTTCACTAGAGTACCTCTTGAGTTCGCGACTAGGATGCGCGGTCCTTTATTGTCGACTTAGCCCTCAAATGAAACTGTCCCCTGTGACGAGTCCACCGTACCTTCGCCTTGGAGTTTGGTCTCACTCCCGAGAGCCCCTCGAACACTATTCATCGGGCATGAACCTTGTGCCCAAGAGAGGCGCCCCCAGCTTCTATTTGCCCGGCTGTTTTACCCGGAGAGAAAGTCACGTTGCCCTGGATTTCGACCCTTCTTCACGTGTCGTGCAACTCAAGTTCCGTTCCGACGAATCGTAATCCTCTTTTTCCCGCTTAGTCTCTTCGACAGCTTTCTTCACTTGTAATCTTTTTTATGGCTCCCGTGGTGAGTACGGACTACACATTTTTGGACGTAAAATGGCAACCGCGATCCTTTGGTCTTTTAGCCTTCCGGTGGGATCTCGTCACCGACTACGCCGCAGGTCTTTCGATTCGAGGAGGCAACCTCACTACCCGAACACCGTTGTTGTCGGTACCTGGATGACTTTTTATAAAATGTCGTCATCTTCAAAGGCCCAAGCTGGGGGCGTTTGAACCGCGGGTCGTGAGCTTTCTCCCTTGCCATCAACGGCAACAGTGGCTACCTGGGGCCGTCGTTATGGCGCGAATGCGGACCGTCGTTTGGGCTTTGATTGCCCTCGATATATAGCCGATACTTGTATCAGTTTTCCACACTATTTCCAAGTATGGTTTTTCATTCCTGATTGCGTGCATTCGTTGTCAGATTTCCGTTTATCGACAACCTTCTGATCGACGCCCTAGTGTGCTTCCGACCACACCGTATGTCTAACCTCCCCCTTGGGTGCCACCGACCCTTCTTTCTTCACCCTTCTTTCCCCCGCCTTCTTCTTCTGGTATGCCGCCTTTTCCGTACCCGTGTACTGTTTCTTTACACGTTTTGCGGCGACTGTCGGCTTCGAATCCTCAAACTTTGTTTTGTTCTCTCTGGTTGCGCCGGAGGGACCGCCTCCTCGAAGATCTTTTCTTTCCTTGAAATCTTCTTCCGCTCGGGTTACGGTCCTGACTGCTTCCAACCATTCCCCATCGTCGACATATTCTCTATGTGAGAACCTTCGCAATGCTTCCACGGGGAGTTCGTCTTGGATCAGTTTTCTCCAGGCTATTCCGGTGACTCTTGCATGGATGTTGAGTTTTTCCATTTCCATCAAGAATTTGGCGACATCACCGGGATATTTGACCGATCCCATTTCTCGTAGGGATTTTTCCCCTTCATGGGTGGGTCTGAAGCGTCGCAGGGCGTGTTCTGCAAAAATGTGCCAGAACTCATATCCCCCTTGTCTCGTATAACCTATTTCGCCAGTCATTTGTCGTCGGTACGTTAACACAAACGGTGCGACTTCTTTGCGATCCATTCGGCTTATCACGTATCCGATTCGTTGTGCCTCGTCCTCCCACTGCCAACTGTTTCGACCAAAATAATCTGTGCATGTCATTAGCCACATGCGGATGTCTTGATGTTTCTCGTTTCTAAACATGGCAGGGGGTTCCGCTGGGACTCTCGTTCGTTGTCCCAAGGCGTTGGCCATGACTCTTGAGAACAAGTTAAACTGTTCATCGTTTTCGGTGTTATAGGCATCTTCTTCTGGCTGGGGTGCGGGTCTCGCGTCCCGTCTTCCATTCATGCTCTCATCTGGCCTCTGTCCAGATCCTTCTCCCTCATCATCGGGGTCTCCTCCCCCTCCTCCTCCTGGCGCTCCTGCCGCCCCGCGTCGTGGTGGTGGTGGTTTTCCTCCACCCGCCCGTGAAGCCTCTGGTGTCGGATCTGACACCTTGCCGTTTCCCTTAACCTGCCCCATTAAGGTCTGCACCATTGCTTTTAGCTCCGAGATCTCACTATCTCGTGCCTGCTCTGCCAACTGGTGCTCTAACATCTCTTGCTTCATGAGGTTAAGACTTATCTCCTGATTTTCCAGCTCCCTTTTGTGCTGCTTATTTAACTGAACGATTTCCTGGTCGAGGAGTAGGTCACGGTGTATTTACTGAGCCTCCGTTCCTTGTACCGTTTCGTGTAGCTGGGATGTGACGGTCTCGTATCTGGCTTGTCTGTCATCGGTTTCTCCCAGCCTCTCGGCTACCGTGGAAGCGAAGCTTTCCTGGACCTTCTGGGATTCTTGGTCCAGGATCCATACTTGTTCGTCTATTCGGTTGAGTTCTTGCCCAACAATTCGGGCACCAGACCTTAACTGTGATTTGAATTTCAGCAGTTCATGGGCCATGGCTAGAACCTCAGCTTGTAGGGAGCTGAAGGATAGATGTCGTGCATCACGGCTTTCTTTGACTGTTGGATCGAATCGGCCAAGGATACTGTCCAAGTGTTCGATCCGCCATGACATGACGGGATCGCGGGTTGGGGTAGGGCTCTTTGAGCCTCACGGTCGCCTGCTTCGTTGCTTGACCAAGAAACCTATTCCAAGGCATGGGGATCGGGGCGCGGGGCCACCAGAGTCTGACCGAGCTAGCCGGGTGCTGTCGGTTTCCACGCTCGGGGCTGTGTCCTAGGACAATTTGTCTTGTCCTTCTCCTTCAGGCGTCTCTTCTGATCGCCATTTCATGGCCTCAGGCGCTTTGGGGTAAGAAAACATCTCTGTGGTTTCTATAAGGAAAAACTATCTTTTGTTTCCTCCCCAAACTATCGGTATCTTTTCAAAACACTAACTTGAGTGTTGATTGCTTTATGGGTACTGGGTGTACCAAATGGAGTTCAATTTCTCCGAGGGGGTTTTGTAGGTAAAGTTTTCAATGTACTGGTATTGGTATAGTGCAGCTATGTCTTCGAGGGTAACGGTATTTTCTGGGTTTATCCACCAGAAATAAGATTCGTTGTAGTGCTCTTGAGTCCCTAATTCGGGTATAGGGAGGGGTGAGGACTTCGTTTATTGAGGTAGTCCTTAAGGGTCTTGGTTCGAAAGGTTTTTTGAGTTTGCGAGTATGAGTGTCTCTGCCAAACATTCGTCTCGGTAAAGATGAGAAATATCAATATACTGTTAGGTGGTAGCTTCGGCGTGAGGTATTCGGACAGCTAGGACCTTAATCGTAATTATATCGGAGAACTCGTTAAGAAGACACGAGTAATATAGGCTAGATATAATGGTTCACTTCGATATAGATAGTCGAAGTATTGGTAACGATATAAAAGTGTAGATAACTTATTATATTGATAAGATCTCTTCTCCGTGCTTGTTGTGTCTAATGGCAGCAAAGATGCTTCGATATTTATATTCCGCATCTGAGCAATCACGGTGTACATGCTAACTCTATACTAACTAAGTACTTTTCCCGCAACTCTGCGGACTGCACCTGAGTGCGAACACTCATAGACCCGGAAAACTCTCGACCACACCTTTTGCTCCCATGGCCAACATATCGGTCTCCGCTTTCATTATTCCTGATGGTGTGGAGACCACGTCAGGTGTCAGCTCATCCGTTTATCCGTTGACAACAATGGTTACGAATTATCTTACCCTCGTGCTCAACCCGAGTAGTCTAACTCGCTGGACCGAAGATGGCCATTCTTCTTTGGTTGGTTCAGTCGAGAATTCGACATGCGACTACATGTCGTATTCTAGTCTTCCGGCATTACACGACTTGTCCTCGGGATCGTACCTATTGGCATTTTTCCTCGGACTCCATCTTTTACCAACTTGTCCTCTGTGGATGCACCCGATCCACTTACTGGGCATAGTTACATCCTTCATACTCTACACGACTTAGTAGGTATGCGGGGACTAACTTTTGTGCGAAACGTCCTGTTACCTTCGACCCACTCCTCCGACTGTCGGTCTTCAAGTGTCTGTAACTATATGCGCCGTCCTTCGATTCACCTGCCTCCACTTGCATAAGGTGCCCGGAGATCTCCCCGGATCTATCCTGCGAACAGGATCCGGTTGGACGGACGGCCGCGACCTATACGGTGTTATGAGATGTGTTCCGTTGATAGTGGTATTTGGTGTTGGGACGCAACTACCCGGGCGACTGGTGATGACGCGCCGTCCCCACGCCGGCTCTGGAGCGGGGTGTTATCTTTTTCCTTCGAACTTCGTATGCGCCAAGGTAGGGTAACCTTGCCCTATAAATCCTTACGGGCAGTCCGTGCGCCTAACAGCCGCAAGCAAGAATACCACATGTGGTCAAATACCCAATTGTGTACGGAACAAACTAAAGAAGACTGGCCATTGTCTGTCTAGCGAGTTAGAGTACCTCGGCGAAGAATGGGGGGAAGATAATCCACAATCATGGAGGTCAAAGGATAAACTGATTAGCGGACATTTGAGGTGGTCTCGATACCATCAGCAATAATGGCAGCGCAGACCAATAGGTTCAACATCGGAGGCAGAAAGTGGGCAATACAGTTTTCAGGGTCAACAAGTGTGCACAGTCAGAAAGTATTCAATGAATTATTACCGAGATGCTTAGTTAGCATAGAGATAGCCTATATATCCCGCTTGATCAGATGCCAGAAATAAATATCAAAGGATCTTCACTGCTATTAGACACAACAAGCTGAGAGTAGAGATGTTATCAACATAATAAGTTTTTGTACTTTATCATTACCAACACTGCGACGAGTTATCTTGAATGGCCCCATTATATCTTGTTTACATTCCTCGTGTCTTCTTAACAAGTTCTCCCAGATAAAACGGTTCAAGTCCTGCTGTGGGAAAACCTCAAGGCAAGGCTACCACCTAACAGCCAAATACAATTGAGGACTTTGGTATCGCTAGTCGAAGTATTGGTAACGATCAAGTAGAAAGACTTATTATATTGATAAGATTTCTTCTCCACGCTTGTTGTGTCCTAATAGCAGCGAAGATGCTTCGATATGTATATTGCGCGTCTGCCCAATCGCGGTATACATGCTATATCAATACTAACTAAGTACCTCGCTGATGATTCTCCGAATGCTTTCTAAGTACGAATACTCGGACCCAGTGAAAAGTCCCTGCCACACCTTCTAGCCTCTATGGTCAACTTATGGGTCTGCTCTCGAGGTATTCCTGAAGGTGTGGACACCACAACCGGTGTCAGCTCTTCCCTGAGTCAACTGACTGCAATGATTACGAAATATCTTACCCAGGTGCTTCACGGAGGTGGTCTAACTTGCTAGAGAGACATTGGCCATTCTTCGTTGTTTGAGTCTGTAGAGAATTTGGTATTCAATGGCTGGTCCTATTCTTGTCTTCCCGTATTACATGACTTGTCGACTGGATACCACCTAAAGGTTGCTTCTCTCGGACTCCATCCTTTATCAACATATCCTGTATGGATTCACCTAATGTACTTACTAGGCATAGTTACCTCCTTCAGACCCTACATATCTTTATACATAAGAGGGGCCTAACTTGTGGGCAAAGCGTCCCATTACGTTCAACCGACTCTTCCTACTACCAGTCCCCAAGTGTCTATACCCTTATGTGCCACTGTCCGATTCACCTGCCTCCACTTGAACCCGGTTCCCAGTGGTGTCCGCACAGATATCCTGCGAGGACGATCCTGTCTGACAGACTGCCGCGAAGTATACAATGTTATCTGATGTGTTCCATTGATAGTAGTCCTTGGTGTTGTGACGCAACAACACTGGCGACAATTGATGACCAGCAGTCCAACGCTGTTGAGAGATGAGAGTTTTGTCTTTATGCTTCGAAGTTCATGCGCATCAAAGCAGGGTGACTCAGCCCCCTAAATTGGTATGGGGAGTGTGTGCTTCTAACACAAGCTCCCTGCTTCAAACTCTTTGTCCCCAATAGTCTAGGTCTATTAAGCAATCTGATCTTCCGTTTCAAGCACCACATAGTAGGGGTAAAACCCCCTGCGGTCTACTTATCCATGTGAGGGAAAATGTTTCTTTGTCATGGGAGCTCTCCCGGGCCCGGCATCTCCAGGCTTTCGTGCTGAAGCCTTTGTAGCTCTTTCTCCGCATTCTTCCTACCTTCGGGTGCTTCCCGAGTATGCTGATCCTCCGTGCAGCCTTTCCACTTCACAAAATACCGAAGGTCTCTCAGCAGTTTATTCCTTCCACAAACCTTTTGCTTGTAAGAAATGATCTCCCTATGGACGATTCTTTCTATCTCCCACTCCAAGTCTCCCTCTATATGTTCAGGGTCTGGTGGTGGCTGTTCGCAAGTTGGTCTGCTGGAGAATTGATAGGATTCCAATATGGAAACACGAAATCCAAGAGGAATTTTCCACCGTGGGGATATTTGCAGCTTGTAGGCCACGGTTCCTTTCATTTCTCAGACTTTGAAAGGGCTATAGAGTTTCGCACTCATCATCTTCTCTGGTCGTTGGGTGCGTATGTTTTTCGCATTCAACATTTCCACGTTGCAAACATCGATGCAGGATTGTGCCGTTGCTTTGGGGTCCTAATATTGCGTTCTTGATTCTCGTGTATTTTCTAGGATTTGTTTCGCTTGTTGATGTATCTCCAGTATCCAATCGGCATACATTGACACCCCAGGGTTATGAGCTTCTCTCTCTATCATCCACTCTGTGTGTGAGTGAAAGCCGCAGTTGGCAAAGATTGTGCTCATCTTGTGCATGTTGCGAGCCGAGTTTGTTACGCACACGGACTCCCCGCAAGGATTTACGAAGTAGGGTTACCCTACCTTGATGCCCATGAACTTTGAAGAATTAAAATAACAACTCCCTCGAGCCCCGGCGTTGGGACGACACGTCATTACTGGCCGCCTCGGTAGTTGCGTCCCAACACCCAAGACCATTATTATTGGAACACAGCCTATAACACAGTATACCTCCCGGCCATCGGTCCGACCGGATCCCTTTCGCAGGATATATGAGCGGGACCTCTGGGCACTAGCTGCAAGTTCAGGCAGGTGCAGCGGCAGACTGCGCATACAGTTACCGACACTTGAAGGCCAACAGGGGGAAGAATGAGTCGCAGGTATCGGGACGTTTTGCATACCACTTAGAGCCCTCTTACCTACACAGAGGGGTAGGGTATGAAGGAAGTCACTATGCCGAGTAATTGGATCCGGTCAATCCACCACGCACATGTTGGTAAAAGTTGGAGTCTGAGGGAACAAACCCATATGTGCGATCCCAACGACAAGTCCGTAATACCGGAAGACAAGAATACGATATGCGGTTGCATACCAAATTCTCTGCAGAACCAATGAAACAAGAATGCCCATCTTCAGTCCAGCAAGTTAGACTACCTCCGTGACGCACAAGGCAAGATGATGCATAATAATTGCTGTCAAGGAGAAACGGATGAGCTGACACCTGACGTGGGCTGCACACCATCAGGAATAATAGACCGCACACGGATCAGTTGACCATGGGAGCAAGAAGGTGTGGTAGAAGAGTTTTCAGGGTCTATGAGTGTTCGCACTCAGAAAGTCTTGCATAATTATCAGCGAGATATGATATTTAGATACAACAAGCACGGAGAAGAGATCTTATTAATATAATAAGTTTCTACTGATTATCGTTAGCAATACTGCAACTATCTACACCGAAGTAAACATTATATCTAGCCTACATTACTGGTATCTTCTTAACGAGTTCTCTGATATAATAACGACCCAGGTGCTAGCTGTCAGAATACCTCACGCTGCAGCTACCACCTAACAGCGTGAGGCTTTTTGTACCTAAAACAATGAACGCATGATTACAAAAAATACAAAAAAAGCGACAAGGAGATAGGCCATGCTTCTCACAACCTCCCTCCCCACACCTACATTTCACATAGTTTTACAACCTTACCCCGCTTTGCGTCCGGGTCAAACTCATCGCCCACCTTTTCTCAAGCCCAGCCTGTGCCTCAATAGCGAACCTAAACCAACTCCCCCCTGGCAACATTGCCATTGGCAGGTTGTCGGCAGCCTCCTCTCCAATGCCAACGTGCTTGTCTACGCCAGCCGTTGACGACCCCCCAGCCTTGACTGCAGAACAACTGGCCCGGGCCAGATCCTCCCTTCGCCTCAATTGCCGCGACCTCCCCGAATTCTCTCAGGACACCCTGTCCACGCTCATCCCATGAGAAACCGCAACTCTCACACTTCTCTCCCAGCTCGTAAGAGGGCCTGTTGCTATCTCACACAAACTTTCCGGGGTTACCGAGAAGCTCACATCCCTATCCGATGACAACTAGGCCCTGAAGGAGGAGCTCCACGACCTCTCCTTACAAATCGCGAACCTCCCACTCCCTCTGACTCCGCCCCACCACCAGGATCTCTCCACCCTCCAATCAGCAATCAGGGACCTGTCACATTGGGTGACAGCGCCAGCTCCCCCTCTCCCCCAAGCGCCGGCCCCCACTCCCCAACCCCACCCCCCTGCTTGCCCCCCCCCCCACTAGGAAGGGGAATGAAGGGGCTCAAGCACCCCCCTGCCCCCCCCCATCCTGCATGAGAACCCTAAATACCTCATACCCTACGACAACGCGAAGCTGGTCAAGGCGTTCGGCGATCCGGAGCGCTATGCGGAACTCTTTCCCCACACCTATGAAGCCGGAGAATTCCAGAGAGGGGCTTCCGACCTTGCCTCCTTCACCCCCGGCCACCTCCACCCCGACTACACCTTGTTTGCCTCCTATGCTCAGGCTGCATCTAGCCCTGGCTTGGGCGGGAAGTCGAAGAACGCCCTGAAGCCACCATCCCTGCCGCAAATTGTGAGCGCCGCAGCCCCCCCTGTTGAGCAGTGGCTGCCCTCCCTCTCTGGTGCACAATGACGTTTCTTTGCTCCCCGCCACACCCCAGCCCTTCACCTGGACGCCCCCGGCATCGCAGCTACATTCCCTGACCTGAGTACTCGTTTTCAGCATGAATCCAGCAGCCTGCTCCCCCTCGGTTTCTCCCCCTCGGTAAACTTCCTCCGGGCCATCTCCCTGGCGGTCACTGACAGGGCAATACCAGCCGGGTCCTACGCCCCCAACTTCGACTCCCGCACGAGGGCCCTAAACCAATCCTTCCCTGTAGGAGAAACCCCTTAGGCCCCCTTCATCCTTGTCCCAACCGCCATACAACTGGCCATTCACGCCCTCCAGCTCTGGTTCGATCCCCCAAGATGAAGGACTCTTCCAATATCTCAGGCAAGTGATCCTCAACGACAAAGCAACCCCGATTGTCACAGGCAGGAACCATAACCCTAGCCGAGATTCTCGGAGCTCCACGCAGGCCACTTCGGTGGGTGTCACCATCCACCCCTAGCACGTTGCGGCCCGGACTGCTGGCGTCGTCATACTCTCCCAGAAACGCAAGGTCCAACTTCCCTTCGCGGCAAGCCGCTATTCCCAGTGTAGAAACTGATGGAGATATGGACACGTTACTCAGCGATGCCCCGATACCCACCCGACGTGCGCCATCTGTGGGCTTCACCATACTCGCGTGACTCACAGATGTCAGAATCCAACCTGCTCCCGGAGTGGCAACAATAAGCCAGTCCAATTCTGTTGTCCGACCTCGCCCCCCCATTGTTGCAAATGCGGTAACGACTATCCTGCCACATTCAAGAACTGTCTGGCTCAACCTCAACCGACTGTCCCCTCCCGGCCTCCCTCCGGAGAGCCTCAGGCTCCAGACCGCATGGATGTGGCCGTCGATGGCGACCAAGCACCCATTACTCCCCCGAGCACGGTGGGTCCCAGCAAAATGGACCCCGTAACCCCCTGATAACTCCCACCGGCCGGGCCTCCCCTCCCTGGTTCTACCCAAGGCTTTGGGTGGTCCTCTCCCCCTGGAGGAACCAAGCCCTTCCCCCACCACCTCCTCCCATCGGGTACGTCCCGGTGATTAGTAACTCGCCCCCCTCGGCAGACAGGAGGCTAGCCTGCTCGCTTTCCTTCCTTTCCATCTTCCAATATAACTGCCTAGGGAGCTGGGATGTTTTTCTCTCCTTATTTTAGTCTTTCAAAGAGACCCGCCTGTACCCTTCGGGGGTCCTCCTCCAGGATCCCCCAGTTAGTCAGGCCCGCCTACCTTGCTTTAACAGCTTCGTGCCTTTTTTGCCTGCGGTCAGGAAGCTCAGGGTTGCATCCTGCATTAATAGGTCCTTTGTGTTAGGCGCACGGATTCCCCATAAGGATTTAATGGGCAAGGTTACCCTACCTTGATGGGCATGAACTTCGAAGGAAAAAGATAACACCCCCCTCCAGCCCAGGTGTTGGGAAGGCGCGTCATCACTGGCCGCATGGGTAGTTGCGTCCCAACACCAAAGACCACTAACAATGGAACACATCCTGAGACACCCTATACGTCGCGGCCGTCTGTCCGACCGGATCCTGTTCGCGGGTTATATGAGGGGAGACCTTCCGGCACCTTATGCAAGTGGAAGCAGGTGAATCGGACGACGGCGCATAAGGCTACAGGCACTTGAAGACAGACAGTTGGAAGGGTGGGTCAGAGGTAACGGGACATTTTGCACGAAAGTTAGTCCCCTCGTATCTACGAAGTTGTGTAGAGTATGAAGGAGGTAACTATGCCCAGTTAGTGGATCGGGTGCATCCACAGAGGACAAGTTGGTAAAAGATGGAGTCCGAGGAAAAATGCCGGTACGATCCCGAGGACAAGTCGTGTAATGCCGGAAGACCAGAATACCATATGCAGTTGGATGCCAAATTCTTGACGGAACCAACCAAAGAAGATTTGCCATCTTCAGTCCAGCGAGTTAGACTACCTTCGACGAGCACAAGGGCAAGATAATTCGTAACCATCGTTGTCAACGGATAAACAGATGAGCTAACACCTGACGTGGTCTCCACACCACTAGGAATAATGAAAGATCAGACCGATAAGTTGGCAATGGGAGCAAAAGGTGTCATAGAGAGTTTTCAGGGTCTCCGAGAGTTCACACTCAGGTGAAGTTCGCAGAGGTGCGGGCAAGGTACTTAGTTAGTATAGAGTTAGCATGTATACTGCGATTGCTCAGACGCGGAATATAAATATCGAAGCATCTTCACTGCGATTAGACACAACAAGCACGGAGAAGAGATCTTATCAATATAATAAGTTATCTACACTTTTATATCGTTACCAATACTTCAAATATCTATACCGAAGTAAATCATTATATCTAGCCTACATTACTCGTGTCTTCTTAACGAGTTCTCCGATTCAATTATGATTAAGGTCCTAGCTGTCGGAATACCTCACGCCGAAGCTACCACCTAACACTTTGTAGCTAGCTTTTCAGTGCTGCCAAGGTTCACAGAATGGGCCGACTTTATGTCCCGTGACGTCTCCTCCCAGAAACCCCTTTTTGGCTTCCGCTTTCACTCCTTTTGACTGGTTAACCCCTACTCCATCAACTCTGCTGACGGTAGAGTCCACCCCGTTCCACCAGAATCCCTGTTCCCGGACACGGGCATACCACTTTTGGTTGTGGGGGGGCTGAACATCCACAACCCCCTCGCCGACCAGCTCTGCTCCTTCTCGTCTCAGGAAGTCTCCTCCTCCCCCCCTTATTTTGAACTGGCGGCGCTGGGCGGCTTGGCCTTACTCCACTCCCCAGGCGTGTACACCAGGTTCCCCCTCAGGGGAAATGCACGCCCTTCCGTTATCGACCTGGCATTTGGCACTCCCCTCGTCCTACCTTTCGTAAAAGGATGGGAGACCTTTCTCCTCTCGACAGGCTCTGACCATGTCCCCATCACCATACTACTCGCATCCCCATCCCGGGAACTGGCCCCTCCCCACCTGAGATAGGAGTTTACGGATTCGGAAACTCTGTTGCCTCTCATTGAGGGACTTTAGAGTCTGCACTCCTCCACCGTGCCCCTCCCTGAAGGAGGTGGAGGACTGGATCACCCGGTTGCTTGATTGCCTCATGGGCCTTCTTAAGGAACAGACCCCAAGCTCACGCCCCTCACACCACTCCAAACCCTGGTGGTTCCCCCACCTTACGATCCTACAACGAGAATACCACAATGCGACAAGGGTGTCCCAAAAGAAGGGAACCATGCCCGTAAGGGAGCAGGCAAAAGGGTCCAGGGCAGGCTATTTCAATGCCATCAAGGTCGCGAAAATAAGCCCTGGTCCTCCTTCCTCCTAAGAGCCACCCCCCAGAGGCTTTGAACCGCAAAGAAATTCGCGTCATGCCACGCTCCCACTCTAGTTCTTCCCTCCCAGTTGCCGAGTTCGCACAGCAAATGAACGAGGCCCTGCTTGGCCCCTGTTTCCCCACTAAGGCAGCCTTCTCCCGCCCCCCAGGGTGAGGCCCGACCAGTCGGCACCACCCCTCACCAACGAAGAGTTTGCCTCTGCGCTTTCCAAGTCTGCCTCTGCGTCAGCCCCAGGCCCCTATGGAATCCCCTACCTCACCTTGAAACGGGTCAACTCGATCAACGCCTCCATCCTCCTGCAAGTCCACTGCCCGCCAATTTCGCTGGGATACCACCCGGCCTCACCCAAGGTGGCCAACGGGGTATTCCTCGAGAAGCCCGGGAAAGTATCCTACGAGTCACCCTCCTCCTTTAGGATCATCGTACTCATCCACACCGTCTCCAAGATCCTGGAGCGAATAGTTGCAGCAGGCCTCCACCTCGCTGCTCACCGGAAGGGCCTAATTCACCAAAACCAATTCCCTTCCCTCCCTGGGCTGAGCACATACCATTCTTGCCTCACGCTCCTGAATGACATGAAAACCCTGAAGAGGCGGCGCCTGAAGGTGTCCTCCCTCTTTCTCGATATGAAGGCAGGTTTCGATAATGTCGACAACCTGATACTGGCCCGCGTCCTGAGGGAAGGTGGCATCCCCCCCAATCTGGTGTCCTGGGTAGCTTCTTTCGTGGGCGAACGTAGCTACCCCCTGGTCTTCCAGGGTGTGCCAGGCACCCTGGCCCCCATCCATGTTGTGGCCCCTCGGGGCTCCCGTATCTCCCCCCTTTTATTTCTAATCTACATAGCACCCCTCCATTCGAGGATCCCGCCCGGCGTTTTCCTCTCCTACATTGACGACATGGCCTTGACCATCACCTCACTCTCCTACCGAGGAAACATCTGCCGTCTCCACGGACTATTCAAACCCATCAAACCAACGCAGTTCCTTTGAGCTTATCCTTCTCCATCCCTAAGACAGAGCTCATACACTGGAGGACTCCCAGGCAAACACGCTCGCAGCTGTCTCTCTCGCCCAACGCGGGCTCCCTCTCCAGGCTTAACACCTTCTGGGACAAGGTGCCGAGGGGGGCCATCAATTGCTTCATGTCTACCCCTACCGGCATTCTGGCTGTCGAATCCTGCCTGCCCCCCATGCCCCTTCTCGTCTCCGATAGACAGAGGCTGGCCGCCCTCCGGACAGTCTGCTCCCCGCCCACAGTCAACCCGGCAACGGCACGGCTGCACTCCTCCTTCCCCTCTGTATCCTCGCACTGGGCCTCCGACGCCTTCATGAGCCCTCACCAGGGGCCTTTCGTCTGTCTACCTCCCCCTAAGCTGGAAAACCCCCAGGCCATCCCCCCACCTTAGAACCCACCTCCCGGTGGACGCCGTGGCTAACAGGATTATTGGCTTCACTGATCGCCTGCCCAAGATGCCGATGATCAACTCACACCTGGTCCCAGAGGTCTCCGCCGTCCTGTCGCGGCAGGCCCTTATGCTAAACCCTGAAGAAGAGAGTCAGGGGAGTGCTCATCGAGGACTGGGCGCGTCTCTTTCCCCCACCCTCATCGTACCACCACCCTCCGGCCCTTCACCTACCACCCTTCATGGGGCTAGGCAAATTTACGGCAGGGCGAATCCACAAGATGAGAGCCGGGAAAAGCGACCAGGCCAAGGACCCCTTCTGGAGGGGCCCTGCGACCGACACCTCGTGCCCCTGCTTCAGTCTGGAACCCGAGACATTCGCGCAGGCTATCCTCACCTGCCCCTCATGACAAGGCACCTGCGCACGTCTCCTCCATGGCATCATCAGTGTCGGTCAGGAGGCCTCCCTCTGGTCCTCTCTCCCTCTTCTGAAAAGGTCGCCACCTACATCAGCGGCATCTCCACCGGTTTCCTGCCAACGATGTTCCTGCCCACCACCCCCCCCTCTTCCCGGTCCTTTCCCCTTTCGCCACCCAACCCACCGCCCCCAATATTCCCAGTGTTTTCCTTGGCCGAGATTTAGTTAGTAGCCAGTTGAGGCTTTTCTTTCCTGTAACTTATTTGGGCATTCCTTTTGTAGAAGCCATGCGACTTTGCTTTCCTTTCTGCTAGAGTGGCCCTACGGCCCCGCAGAGGAGAAATCACAGTGCAGAGTGGATATTTACCAGTGATGGGACTTTCCTTTGTTATTTGTTTGGATTTATAGGTTTTGTTTTCTCCATAGCTCGCGCTGCATGACGCTGGTTGTACCTAAAACAATGAACGCATGATTACAAAAAAAAGAAAGAAAAGAAAGAAAAGAAAGAAAAGAAAGAAAAGAAAGAAAAGAAAGAAAAGAAAGAAAAGAAAGAAAAGAAAGAAAAGAAAGAAAAGAAAGAAAAGAAAGAAAAGAAAGAAAAGAAAGA
>Ga0307509_10003249_pt1 | contig 25088 bp, 28 predicted proteins | sample 10_EM_MG_FD_202245 | JGI IMG/M metagenome (GOLD analysis project Ga0307509, IMG submission 202245) | Populus trichocarpa ectomycorrhiza microbial communities from riparian zone in the Pacific Northwest, United States - 10_EM | ecosystem: Host-associated > Plants > Roots > Unclassified | place... | reverse complement strand
GACTTCACCACGAGGAGAAGGAATCCACGAGCGTTGTGCAAGACTAGGGGAATCCCCGTGTGGGTATCTGGAGAGGAAGATGTATGTCAGAGGAAGTGGTCTCCGGAACATGCCATAGAGTGTAATTCTGCCCCGTACCTGTCCAGATCCCGAACGACAAATTCTCCTGAGTCTGAGGTTGGAAGATTCAAAGGGGCAGGAGAGGCTATGCCAACTTGTATCAAGCGAACTGTGCCTGGCGGCGGCGGGGAGTACTCGCTGTCAGAGTACAATTGTCTCGGTGAGTGATCCGGAGTCCGTGTACTAGTACCCACAGGAGAAGCGACAGAGGACGGGCCGCGAGGCACGGGTTTTCGGCGAACTGGTGACTGAGGTGAGTAGGGCGGAGAAGCCAAATGTCTATGAAGTCGGAGAGACGACGAAGGGGGAGAATGTGCGGAAGGTGGAACTTGGTGATCCCGCTCCGAAGACAGAGTGTAGGAATTCATGCTACGATCGCAGTTGTCTTAATCAATTGGGGGGGGCCTTTTTCTTTTTTTCCTTCTGTTCTCAGTCTTTCTCTCTCGGGTCGTCTCTCCTTCAACCAGAATTTCAACTGGGAAGCATCCACCGGAGGCAAAAGACAAGGGAAAGGGGGTCTATGCTCGCAAAGACAGGTACCAGATGTGATGCAGAAATTGTTGGGCTTCCTTTGTTCGGGGCAAGACGAGGCCTATCGACGCTAATCGATCAATCAAATCAAACGGGAATCCGACCAGCAGAGGGTCCTTGGCGATTGGAGGGGGTTTGAGAGGTTGGGGGCGGGCCAAATGTTGAAGGTGTGGGTGGGTGGGTGGACGCTAAGACCTGACGGGGGGGAGGCGTACAGGGGGGGGGGGTATACTTTGTGAAGCCGCCCTCTTCCCTAATTTTTCCTTTTGATTTTACAGCAATCCGAATCCCGCTTCTATCGCCCCTTCTCTGCAGTGATGACCCAGGCAGCTTTCCCACTGTGGTATTCTCTATTTCCTCTTTAACAACTGCTCGTAGTACGAGTACACGCGTAACCTCGCAGGGTCTGTGAAGAATGCAGAAGTGAGAGCGTCTAGGAAGCGTATGTGTGAGGTGAGATATGATATCTGAAAAGACCAAGGCTCTCAAAGACAGTATTTCAAATACCGTTAACAAGCGAACTACGGACGAAAGAGTGTGAGCTTGTGGAGTTGAAAGAAGTAAAGTTCCGTCCCAGCATCCAAAGTGACCAGCAGTAGGATTTGAGCAGTGTATGATATGGTGGCTCGGGAAGGGAAATTTCCAAGCGGCTCCAGGACCTGCGGGAAAGTTATTATGAAAGCAGCCGAGGCTTCTGACAAGGGAAAAGAGCACAAAAGGAAAATGAGAATGGAGAGGAAGGCCACAGTAAGATGGAGCAGGATATTTGGCAGGAATCAAACTGATGAAGCAGTGCGAGCTGCCCGTACAAAAGAAACAAATTTCGCCAATACTTGTGGAGAAGAAATGGGCAACCAACAACCGCCTGGTTTCACCGGCTGGAAGTCACCGGCCCCTGCCAGCAAGGTATCATAGCCAAAAAAAATTAAGGTCGACCGGGGGGGGGTGTAAACCCCCCTCCAAGCGCTGATATGAGCAAGGTTCAGAGCGCTCTTCCTAAATGAGCTCAAGAAGAGAGCAGAAGGGATAAAATTATCGAGTGATCTCTCAAGGTGGCTGGCTGTACTCGAGTATTGTGGGCGCTAATCACCCACACCCTACTCGAGTACGGTAACCGAGTTCAAGTGCTGCAAGGGGATACCCCAAGTCTGCCCGTTGGCTCGCCCTTCCCGATCGTCCCTCATACCCTGATTTTATGATCTCCCTCCCGTTTTCAGTGCAGTCCTTTTTGCACTAACGAATAAGGAAGCCCCATTGCCAGTGCTATTTTCCCGTCAAATATGATAGGTTCTTCAATAATTACTCGAGTACCGGTATTCATCCATCACTCCTCTCGCCCCCAAAGGCGAGCGAGAGAAATAGCGGTAAAATTCCATCCCTTTCCTCATCAGAGAGTCAAGGGTTCGATCCTTTTTTGGGAGTGCGGCAATCTTGTGCCCCTGAATCTAGCCATTTGTGGCCATGTGGATCTCGATGATCCGCTTCTTTCGTCCATTCAAGACCTTGGCAAATGACGCCGCAAAACCTCACGTTACGACCGCCTATGAGCACCCGGACGCCGCTTCTCTTGTCTTCTTTGCCAGTCACAAGTACCAGCATCACACTCCGACAAGCCCATAGAGACAGCTGATTCTCATCTTCTTTAGAAGCCCTTATCACCAATAATGTTTGAAGTATGATACCTGTACTCATTCCCTATGGGTATGATACACTCCCTTTACGCAGGTAGCCAATGATACATTATTATTTAGAGTCTAGCTTTGTCGTGTGATCCTATTGCAAGATGTCCAACGTTTAGGGCATCATAATTAACTTACCGTAGGGCCGAACCCAACCCATAGTCCCCAGTGGCAATAAAACCTGTACTCGCGAGGCGTGTGGCCATGACCGAACCTGATCACTGAGCTCTTGACATTAAATTTTGTTTTATTTCCTTTCCAATACCCTAGTGTGAGTAACTACAAGCTTCCAGGGATTCCTCCTCTCAGGAGCCCAGAGATCCACAAGACTTGTCTCTCATGACCAAAGTGGACAAACCACACATTCAAGGGGGAAAAAAATATATATAATTATTATAAAAATTTAATGATTTAGCTAAATTGGGACTAGTGCGATACCCTCAAAAAATATGTTGTCGGTGACCAAATAAATGCTTTGCGAAAGTTTGTGTGTCGTAACCGTCCCCCGAGACAAAGATTCTCGATTCCTGGATGCGCACCGGGATTCTTTTCTCATCCCAAGTACCGGTACCTCTGATCATATCTTGCAGGCTGTCATTCCACGAAGTTCCCATGTAAAATGTCCCAACTCCAAACTCAATACCATGGCCTTCCAGTTTCCATTCCCAGAAATTAAAACACAAATCGGCCCAAAGGGTATTTAGCTACATTTTTTACCTTCTTGAAATCGGGAGAAAATGTTGTCTTATGGGCAGTGGTCATTCAACCTGAAACAAGAGGATTACTCCTTTTCCCTACAGTGAGCATGCCCATCGTGACCGAAACCATACCTGCATTTATGATGTCCGTACTAGTTGGAGGAGCTGGATGGGACACTCATTCAGCAAGATTGAAATTATTGACAATGGGCTGGATTGCCCGGGAACTGGTACTAATTTCGATGCCTGCGTACCCAAGATTATACTTCTCCAATTAGCTTTGGTTTGAATGAGCCCCAATGATGTACCGTACAGCTCTTCACAAGTGACAAATCTCTCAGCAAACGAGGTGACAAGGCCCCCCCCCCCTTCTTCTACTGCAAAAGCTTGGCTTGAAACGGTGCTGTAATCTCATAGAATGCGATATCATACCTCCCTCTGTGAACACGGCTAGGAACGGAGCATATACCCCATCCAAGACCAACACTACCACTAGTACAATCAAATTTCTACACAGGTGGTATGAAGGTTCTACGCCGGTATGAGGATATCCCCCTAACGGAGAAAAATAAATTTCCGCAGCTCAGGCGCAGAAGTTAGGATTCCTTATCTCCAAAAACGGTGATCATCAAATCAATCCGAGGGGAAGCCCCATGCGTCATAAGAGCTCACTCGTAATCAGCCATCTGCCAATGCAATCTGCATCCCACATTGCCAGTCTTCCCCCGCAACTGTAAAACCTCGCGGGAGCGCCCGCAGTGCTTGAGAAGGGGGCATAAAACGGGAAGCAAGGTGAAATTAATTCTGGCGGATGGTTGCCTTACCGAAACTCGGCCCCCCTCCCTTCTCCCTTGCTTCCCTTTCACATCATAAGACTCCTCAGGTGTGCTTGCATTTATTCCAATACAGCAACTATGCCCCAAGTGGACTCTGTAGCACTAGGGCGATATCTTAAGGGCGAATTTTGGGGTTAGGGGCAGCAATAAGTTCTCTACTTGAGCATTTCTAGTCTGGTTTACTCGAGTGCTGGTATTTTATGGGAGAGGGAGAGCCATTGCACATCTCTTTGTGCACTTTGAAGTGATTCTCCAACAAACGTTGAGCTAGAACAGGCAATACAGGGTTAGGGGTTAAGTTAGTGTGACAAGCTTCGAGACGGAAGCGCGACACCACGCGTAACCCCACCAACCTCCTTGTGGGAGGATAATGCAACTACACCTCTGATTTCCTGACTCTAAAGACTCCGCAAACCACACATGGAGCCCTCTGCGCTTGATATCGTACCGCCTTCTAGCACAGCACCTACTCCCTCCTCTTCTCGTAAGAGGAAGCGCGAGGGTGAGAAAGTAGTTCTTGGGGATTCTTTTGTCATAGGAGTGCGCCGTCCTCGTCTCCCCCTGGTATCCTTTGGGTTCTGGCTGACCGTTCGTCTCATAGCCGTATTCTTCATCCGTGTTCGATTCTTCTCTGAAGCTCACTCCAGCCGTTGCTCTACCCCGATCTTTCATTCCATTGCAATGGCTCGCCGGAACTCCCTCGCGTCTTTTTTCCTTTGCCAGTAATCTACCGGTGCTAGAGGTTCCCGGGAATATACTGGTAGCTAAAGTTGACGGGGAGAGACAGTTGACTGCTATTGAGAAGGTTCGGGATGGGGTGTACGCTGTTTTTAAGTTGTCAACGCAACTGAAAATGAGGGATGTGAGGAAAACTGTGGCCTTGGCTAGAAAGGCCCCGCGTGAACCTCTGAAATTGGAGTTTGAGGGAGTTGGAGATGGGCGATTGGGTGGCGAATGGTGGTCTCACTTAAGGATTAGCGATTGCACGGTGGAGGGCTTACTATCATCACCGGATCCTGTTGGCACTTTGGCCATGGGTTCTCCTGATTCCGAACCTCTTCGAGGCAACCAGACATCACTGTTGGTCTCCATCGTCGTTTGCCGGATGTATTGAATACTGATAGGGATTTGTTTCACAGACAAACCCCAACTAGGGTGCCGGTACCCCCCTCGCCGGGGGTTGAAGCTTTAACGGAAGAGTTTGCGTCCCCGACGCTCTCTGATATTCTTGGGAATGCGAGGAAACAGTATTTCCAAACTCTTTATATTGCAAAAGTGAGTGACCGATTTGAGCTTGGAGTCTTCGTATATTGGTTGACGGTGTTTGGAAGACATCGCTTGCGTACTTTGCGAAATCAACTCTGTCTCGCGCTCGAGTTGCTGTGCGTGGTGACTCTTCGGAACTTTCCGCCGCGCCTGATGGGGAATTGATCGCTTTCTTGCAGACTATGCTCCTTCCTTTCGAGAAAATGGACATCAAATTCCGCAGTGTGATCCCCCGGATAGCCCTTGAAGAGAAGGTTCAAGAAAATGAAGTGCTGCGCGCCGGCGAGGAAGAATATGTACAAGAGTGGAGAAGTGCCGCGTTTCAGGATAAATTAGTGCAGGCTGGTGACCAATGGCTGAAGCGGAGAGTCGAAGAACTCAAAATTCGGGAGTATGCATGCACGCATACCCGATCGTTATTTTTTTGCCTGCTGACCTCATCATAGAACTGAGTTGCAAATAATTATCTTACTTGAGATAATGTCTTTACAGCGAGACCAAATTACACTAACAGATTGGGATGTAACCAAAGAAAGGACGTCTGGAAAGAAAAAAAAATCTTCGAAGCGCAAGGGCAAAAATAAGACTGGGACTGATGCACCCAATTATTCTCTACTACTCGATTTACTGGTTGACCGTCTATGTATCTGGAGGTCTATTGGCTCAATATCCGAAGGCCCCGAAGAGGAATCCACGGAACAAAAACTCGTTGTGGATAAAGAACATGACCACCTCAGGCATTTTTGTGTTGAGGTTGTGCTCGCTTTGTATAACCACCGTATATTCTGCAATAGATGACAAGCTAACAGTTGAAAGTTATGCCTCTAAACTTCCAGAGGAGTGCAAATCAATCAACAAAAAATGCGGGGGTCGATCGGGCTCGTCAATTGCTCGTGGCAATAGGGATCCGTTTAACTCAAATAAGGATAAACGAAAACTTGCGAAGAAAGTGCCAGGCTTCACTCGCTCCATCACTGCTCCGGCTGCTACCAATGCCACCAGAGAGGCAAGCGTGGATACTCTGGCTGCGCTTGTTGCAGCAGATGCAGCATCTGTGTCAAAAACAAACATCCGTGGGGGAACTTTGAATTCTAAGAGTTTTGTCAAAAGACAGGTACAGATCAGCTCGAAAGTGGTACAAAAAAAGAAGGTAGACGAAGAATTAAAGGATGCAATCAATACCTTGAAAAAGCCAAATCGTACCGCAGTTGCAGCTGATATTGTTGAGGATGCTAAAAAGCGACTTGCAACTGGCCCTAATAGGAGTATAGCATCCTTGAATTTTGAAGATATGCCCTTCGCTAACTCTCCAACAGGGCCGAGAAAAGTTCCCGGGGGTCTGTTAGCAAATGTCCAAGTTATGGCAACCCCGAAGCGCAGGAGGACAATAAAACCCCAGCAAAACCTTCCGCCTCTACTCGAGGATGAGGGTGATGCTGCGCCACAGGATGGCTTCTTACCCACAGTCGCAAATCCAAAAACTCAATTCGAGGTTGCAAGTACGCCGGTCCGCCCCTTGCAAAAGCAGCGGATGATGGGAGAAGATGGTGTTCCGTCTACTAGCCCCTTTGAGGTACTTGAAGAGAATGCACCAAGACTTCCCTTGGGCCCCGCCAAAAGTATGTTCGTTACACCTAAGAAGAAGCCAAGATCGATGGGTACCGATCTTGGAGCTGGCAATTCCATCGTGTTGGCTACGCCGAAAAACAGCAGCGGGCTTTCCCGTTCCCTTTCGTGCTCTGTATTGGGCTCTAAGCCCGCACAGACTCCTGAGTCCTCACCAGATGGCGGTGTCAAATTGTTTGGCTCCATTCGTGAAACCCCCGTCAAGCAGACTCTGCAAGTAGGTGCTGCAGGTGGAGATGAGGAAATCTCCATTTATGATAGTTTGGGGTGGAATGACGATTATGAACTGTGACGTGATTTTTGTCTGTTGCATCCATAGATGGCAGGTTTCAATGCATTGTATGTGGAGTTTGGATGTTTCTGTTTTTTCTTGCCTGTATGATGGGAAAGTCTACCGTCAAGTAATGCTAGCACTTGTATCTAATAACCTAGAGTCTGAAACTCGAATTTATATATGTTCCTCCAAGTTTTTATATTGGCGAAGGTGCGCGCGATTTGGGCAGCCAGCACCTCCATCGCAGTGGTACGCCTCCAGGAGCAAAGGTGTATGGGGCATTGGAAACCTTTCTGGCACGGCAGTGAATGCTGGGGAGTATCGTAGATCTGATGCACGTATATTAATTAATTTACACGTATCTCTCTCTCTCAACCAGTGGTCGCACACAATTCTCATTACGGCAATTTTACTTCTTCTGCAGTAACCCTAAACTCCTAACGTCTGCTTCTCCTTCCGGTTTCCGGGTATCAAAATTCGGATCCTGTTTGAGACGGCGGTTGTAGGCAGCCTTTATCGCTTGGGTTTTTCGCATCTATTTTGTGGGGTCAGTCAGATGCAACTCAATATTCGTGCCATAATTTCACTCTGGCCTACAGACCTCCTTCTTGTGGTGGAGGCATTCGTAGTAATCGTCTCTCTGCGGGACACATTTCCATTTCCCTTCATCGCTTGTTGTAGGCCCAGTGTTCACCACATAGCAGGACAACAGGTCCTGCCAGAAAGGAAAGCACTAGGGCATAATGTCAACATGAGCTCCAAAACTGTACGGCGAGGGAGGAGCGGATATACCCTACTAACACCTATAATTAGTAGCGAAAATTAGTCTCTAATCATTGCAGTGTGGGGCGGGACCGCTAGTGATTCTTTTCTTAGAGCAAGTACCAACGTACCACCATCGAGGCCGTATCCAGAAGCCATAGGGAAATGGAATTCACAATGAGGGAGGCGAGTTGAAACTAGAGAAGACTTCTCTTGATGTCAGGATGGATTAATCGATCGAGTTAGAGTGATGAGGATGGGGAGGGGTGGAGTTGGGTTGACGCTCCTGCCGGACTGCAGGTTCTGAGCTTGGCGCTTCCGCCAGCCGTGGCGTCACTTGCCAATGCCGCATCCGCCTTCCCCCAGCCTCTCCCTTGCTTTTGATAAAGTCGACACACTGACCGCCCACTCTCCCTTTCACCTTCCTTCCTCCTCCACCTCAACCACCACCACTACCGTACCACTACGGAACCATCACCAATCTTTTTTTTCTCCAACTCTCCGATAGAATTCTTGGGCGACTGAGACCATCATGAGGCTTTCCACCCTCCCTCTCATATCTCTGCTTGCGGCGTCCGTGTCCGCTGGTAACCTGTTCCAACAGCTCGCTGGCAACCAAGTGTCGCTGACGGGCGAGCCCAAAAATATTCCTGGGGAAAATCCTCTGCAATATTGTACTGATGACCCCTCCGGGGATGCCCTTATCATCGAGGAGGTCGACTTGACCCCGAATCCACCCGTCCCGTGTGTTATACCTCCCCTTTCTCCCCCTCCACCTGGCTTTATCTGGCTACTGACAAGAATTCATCCCTAGTGGCCAACCACTCACTATTAAGGCAGTTGGCATGCTCAAAAACGTAGTCAGCAAGGGCGCTTATGTCGAGGTTTCTGTCAAATATGGCCTCATCACATTGATCAGGGAGGTTCTGGATCTCTGTGATCATGTCAAAGAAGTCGAGCTCGAGTGCCCGATTGATAAAGGGAAACAAACACTAACCAAAGTGGTTAATATCCCCCGGGAAATTCCTCCTGTAAGTTTCTATCCCCCACACTCTATAGAGCACGCCCACTCTTTTCGGTTCCCCTCACTAATGATAAATATCTTAGGGGAAATACGTCGTCAGAGCTGACGCATGGCTCCCCGATGATACGCACCTGACCTGCCTGACCGGAGCTGTCGTGTTTACCAGATAAATTGCCACCTCTGTTACTCCGTAATGTCCGACGATTCAATAAATGCTCATGATGGATGGCCACACAATCATCGAAGGAGGGTAGTTGGGTAAGGGACGGGTTCTCACGCTGGATCTCATTCAATAAGTTTTTTCTTCTTAATAATGTGGACAAAGGGTTAATTTTGGGAGGTTCTTGTTAATGTTGCCCCTCCCCGTTTCCTTTCGTGTTATATTGTCCCGGTCGTCCCGTACTCTACCTCTGCTGTTTTGTCTCGTGTGCTTTCTGCTTGCCTGTTTCTTTCCTTACTCAAACCTTGATGTTAAACCTGCGCTCGTACATGCAATTACTTTTATAAAACGGTGCACTAAGCCACCCCTACCACTGTATCTGTTTTTCTTTTCTATTATCACAGGTGATTCTTAAAATGCCCTTTTTTGTGCACTATAATTATGGTCAAATTACTTGGCAGAGCAGGTGAGGAGAAGACTGAAACGGCAGACTGCTGTAGTGACGAAATGGAGGATATCAGGAACGATACCAACAATTACTAAGCCGAATGTCTCAGTCCAATACAGTAAAGCTCCGATCTTCTTGGCTGCTGATTGGATGTAAATTTAGTGATCGATAAATGGGATGGCCAGGAGGGGAGCATGATTGTAAGCTATCGTAGTTTGTAGCGCTGTGCTGTGGCGGGGATGGTGCGATACTCTTTCCTCTTAAATGCACAATAAGTCGTCGAGGTGCCAAGGTACTGGAAGGTGGGTTTGGTTGCGATATCTCTGCTTCTCGCAGTAACGTAGAGTCGAGTTGGCTTGGGAAGTGCTGTTATATCGAGTGAACACCTTCAATCGATCAAGCCCGCCCGTTCCCTCATTCATCCATCGAGTAACCATTATTGGGTTCACGGTAGGGTGCGTTTTTGAGTAAAGTACCACGCTTGAAATGGCCTCCTCGACTTTTCCACACGAGATGTCATGAATAATTTGCCACGGCACCCCAAATTAATAACATAGACGGCATACAGCGAGTTTCCCGCGAGCAGCAACAAAGCTCAGCGAGACCCGGGCCATCAACCTTGCCGGACTTGCCGAGTGAGTGATGGCAAGTGATTCGGCCCTATCATACTTTCAATACAATCGTTGCGGTCCCGCTGCACATGGGGAAAGGTATGGTATAAGCACCAGCTATGCGATGGCATGAGTTCCGGATCCCACCCCTTCCCATCCCGTTTCGTTTAACAAGCGCATGTGCGTGTGTCATGCGACCTGGAAATTCGGTGGGGCTTTGAAATGCTCGATTGTGGATGGGAGGGGGGCGCGCATATATATCGTAGTGACGGATAACTAAAAACTGACGCCCCGGTTCGGTTCACCTTTTTTTATTTTTCTCTACCGGCAGGTGATGATATGGACAAAGAGTTGTGTGCGCCGTATCATGCTACTGTATTACCGTGGAACAACCGTGGGAGCGCTCACGAAATGTCTATTTTTATGAAGGGTAACTTATGTAGGGTTCGGAATGGGGCAAGTGCGTTTTGGAGGTCTAATGGTTGAATATAGTTTGTCTTGGCTTTTCCATCTTATAATTCCCAAAACCTCCTGTTGCTTAGTATGAGTTTCATAGACTGGTGGAGGACTTGTTTACAACTTGGAAAGTAGGAGAGGTATGATGGTGGTTCTTTTTCAGGATTATATTGGGGTTGTCGCAAAAGCTTTTTAAGTTCTTACGCGCTTACTGCCAATACCGTAAGTGATTGTTTTAATCACAAAGCGGCTATAAAAGAGGATTGATACATCTTGCCTGATTAAAGGTATTGAAGACTAGTGGCAGGAAGACAGTTTGAATTTAAAAATTATAAATTTGAAGGAGGATGGGATAGGATTAGATAAGGAAAACAACGAAAGCAATATATTGTTATATTAAGGAAAATGAACATAACTAAAGTCTGAAAGTGACATTGTGTAACCTCTCTTGGCATGCCATATCCTAATTAGATCTTTGCTCAAGTTCAATCATCTGAGTTCTTACAGTGTGGAACTAATTCGAGCACCGGTACCGCTCCACAGCTAACTTACCGCCGTCTTATTCCTGGAACACTCCGGCGCTTTCGCTGTTCAAGATGGCGATGGGAGGCGACGGCTGTGGTGTACGATATTCTTATGCATGCGATGTCTCTCCCGAAATAAGCTTTGCATGACTAAGGAGGACGACGACGACGAGTGGAGCGATGAGGCTCTGCTGGGACTTCAACCTCACGCCGGCGGTACAATGTGATGTGTATGAGTAGCTTGAGCAATAGAGGATGCAGATTCCTGAGAGATGCGGCCCGCCTTCCCCCTACCTGTAGTTTTGTGGATAAATTGTACCTAACACCAACAGTGACAAATGAATAGCGGATAGGCAGGCTCAGTAGCCGATGAAGTTGAGGATAGCATAGAAGGAATGGCTAGTCCAAGGTTTCCCTGGGGTAACATACACGATGATAAACAAAAAGAAATTGACTTTGTTACCCTATCCTTATCCCACTATATATGCAAACAATGGACCCGAGAAAGGAAAGCGTGGAAAATGAAAATGATGAGAATGGAAAGAAAGCATGGACTTTTTTTTTGTGGTCTGCTAGCCGTGAGTCGGACGGGGGAGATCTGGTTTTGGAATGTCTTTAGAGGATTCGTGGACCGAGTCTACGGGGAATGGGGCAGAAGTCTACGATAAGCCATTAATCTGCGGCATCATTTGTGAGCGAAAGGTACACTGTCCAGGCGATTCCAACGGTCGAGGCAAAAGGCTGTAGGCACAAAGGTTAGTCTGTTTGTGGCGTGCTGAATGAAATATGGTTCCAAACTAACCAGTTGGAATGGGAGGGGAACAATTCGGAAGTTTAGTATTTGGACAGCAGGCCATAGAATATAATTGGATTTCCTGGGAACGCTTGATAAGCCGGGATATTTAGAATGAGCATAATATAAGGGATGCATACAAAGCCGAAACGTAAACCATATCGAACTTTCGAATGACAGCCTTTTTTCCACCTCCCTCTGCTAGGGTCATATAGGTGAAGAAGAGTGCAAGGGCTAATAATCACGAATATGATTATTAGGATGGTTCAGCAGAAACTTGTCAGATAAGGACTTACAGATAGGGGAGCAGATGAGTTGATCAATGGCCACACGCCAGAGGGCCGGTGCGGTTCTACTGGTTTCCGTAATGGGGAAGGTGTCTGAAAGAAAGCCGAACCATTTGAACAGCAGTGGTGCAATGAGGAAACCTGGGGACAATAGGGTCAGCGATTATTTACATGGTTAGAAACGCTCTGTGACACACCCCATGCCATGTATCTCACCAGCCGTTCAAAGTCAAAGGGCGATGGTGGGCTGGCCAAGAGTTCTGCTCGGTGGGTAGGCAAAGGCCCCTTCTCATTCAGCTCATGGATTTCTATCGAAATGCTATCCTTCTTGCCAAGATCTCGGGGTCTGCGGTTTTTAGCTCGTATGGAAGTAACTGTTTGGGCAATGGTATCTGCCACTCCGTTTAGCAACTGGCATAGCGAATTTACTATTAGCTTTCAAGTCGAGCTTAAGGGCACCTAGAAGGTCAGGTTCAGGCCATTTCAAGCGAAAAAAAAAGGGGGGTACTGTACCGAGTTGGTAATCATCATGGTTAATATTGGCTTGGTGCTAAAGTGCAGGTCATATTGCATAGCTACGCGGGCCAACCCCACGATCTCGACAAAGAGTGCGACGAGATTAACCAGAGGCTAGAGAAGGATGTTAGTGATGATTGTAGAGATGTAGCGGGATGCAGGATTTCTTACCACGCGGCCACAAATATGGTAATTTCGCGCTGAACGGATCAAACGAAGGCGATCTGGTGATGCCATTTTGATAGAGAAAGGGTGGAGGAGAAGAGCTGTCTTTCTTTGGGCTGACGAGGGATGACGAGAGGTTAGAATGCAAAAGTGTAGGTGGTGTTTAATAAGGGGGGGGGGGGCGGGGTTCGATGAAGGAAGCGACAATAAAGTATTAGGGATGGCACAAAGTTTGATATTGAGTACGTGGTATCGGCTAAGGCTTGGGGCTTGGAAGCTGGGTATGATGGGGGCGGAGGCGCAGCGATGAGATGGGATGGCTGTGGTGGTCTGGGTGGTCTGGGTGGTGGAGGAGGAGGAGGAGGAAGCTAGATGAAGCACCGATGCCGTATAGTAGTAACTAATGAGAGGGGAATATGTGCCGTACGGTGCAGTACGGTGCAGTACGGTGCAGTACAGTACGAGTACAACCTCTCTCTCTCTCTATCTATCTCTCCAAGCGGCCAAAGAGTGAGGGAAGCGAGAGGAGGTGGAGGAAGGGAAAAGGAATAAACGACAGCCGGGGCTTCTGGCGCAGCAAGGTACAGTAGGATACCGCAATCGTATTGTGCTCGACAGTGCGGACAGCGGCGGATCTGTCCCGTTCTGCACGGAAAAAAAAAAAACGAGATCTGATCTGATAAACCCTCCAAAGTGTGGCTGGTGCCCATGTTTTGGCGTCGTACAATTGGAAATCTGATAAGTTTGGAAGCCCTGATTGGATGAAATAAGGAAGGTTCATTTTTGGCGTGCTCTTCCTGGGCCTTTTGTTGCCTCGTTGCTTTGCTGCCGCCGCTGCTCTTCATACCCCAGTCCAGCCCGTTCCTTCCCTCCCTTCCCTTCCCACGCAAGACACATTCGTTCTGCCCCCCCCCCAATTTGGTCGTTCTCTCTTCGTCTACCTAACACCCCCACAGCTTTCCCGCTACACGATCTTCATCAACCACTACATCCACCCATTCAACCACCACAACATTTCTCCAATAACCACTTTCTTCTTTTTATATCGACATTATTTTTTTCTTTCAGTAATATTGCCTTCTCTAGGCTAATATACTTATGGCTTGTAAGTCTGCTCGTGTCCCTTTCGGTTCGCGTTGTTGCTGCCGCATTTTTCCCTGGTCATCCATCTTATTCCTGCCGCTCGCTCTTTTACCCACTCCGAACACCCGCCCTTTAAAACATGCTCCTTGACTGTTAAAGTCTATGGAAGTATGTCGAATGCTTTGTCGGGTCTTGCACCGTCATGTTGCTTTGCCTACTGTTGTTCCTTTCCCCTGTAGCCTTGTCGTGACCCCTTTGACCCCCCGGTACTTTCCATCTCGGGTTATCATCAACATCGAGTCCTGCATCCCCGAAGCATCGTAGAAGCTCATCTCGGGCCTCTATGCCATTGATGAGCCCCTCATTTTAGTCGCCTCGTCCACCGTGACCTTCCTTAGCTTTCCGCTTCTCCCTTCACTGTTTTTGGCCCCATTACTGATGCTGGCGCTCGAATACAGCAGGTAGTGTGAGCTTAGTCTCACCTCCGGCCGTCCTGACATCTACCATGACGCATCCGGATCCTGTGTACACCAATGGCAATGATACCATGTCGCCTGCAAGCTCCTCGGCGAGCGAGGGACCCTTATCTGACCCTGAGGAGGATGCGGGAGCCCAGCAGGAATCAATCTCTACTCCCGAATCCGGGGATCAGGACGAGGTGGTTTCGAGCGCCTCATCTGATGAGGGTGATGATGGTGGCCAATCCGAAGATGGGGACTATGAGATAGAGACCCCAGCGGAAGAAGCAGCGGATGACCATAATGATGACTCTGACGACTCTGACATTCCTGTCAAGAGTGCTGGGAGTTTGAGGCGAGCCGCGAAATCGAAACCCGTTGACGACTTTCACGAGAACCCAGACCTTTATGGCCTGCGCAGGAGCGTAGGTTACCTGCTACAGATATTCTAATGAAGCACAGGCTGACCAATTCATATAGGAACGTGCCCGACCTGCTGCTCGTCCGGTGGTATGTTTTTTTTGACGTCGTGGCTCATGCGGTTGTAGCTTTCGGAAAGAGTTTTGCTGATAGTTTCCGTAGGTTGATACTACTTCCGATTCAGATGACTCGGAACCCAAGAGTAATCGCAAGAGACGGAGGACAATTACTGCCCCTCGGTCGTCTAAGTGTTAGCTATTCCAATTGGCTGTGAAAGGGAGGAATCGAGCTAATGTTTCCTAGCTTCCAAGCGTAATACTCCAGCTCTTGGATACGAGTCCGGGGATAGTGATGACGAGGATGATTATGGGGTTCGAAAAACTTCAAAGCCAAGGGGCAAGCGTCGACGCGTTGTAGTTTCTGATGCGCCCTCGGCAGATGGTCTCCGGTTTTCGACTCGTAAGGCGGCCAAAATTACCAGTTATAATGAAGACGGAGATGACGACTTCGAGGAGGAGGATGATGGTCCCATTGCCTACGAATGCACGGATCCGGGCGCAGATGTAGGAGGCATTGATTCGATACTCGACCATCGGCCTCGTGAGGGCATAGGTAGGGGTTCTTAGGAGCTTATGAGTGATTATAGCTAATTCTGTCGGCAGACTCAACCGATCCGGTCATGGAGCGAGGAGAACTTGAATTTTATGTAAGTTATTTCGTCCAATTGGCCAACCACCGCACCTCTCACTGATTTTATAGATCAAATGGCAAGGCCTATCGCATTATCACTCGACCTGGGAGACGGCTGAGGCACTGGCTGGATGTAAGGGAATTAGGAAGCTTGACAATTACATGAAAAAGGTCGTCATCGAGGACTATTACGCTAGGACCAACCCGCATATCACCAGGGAAGAAGTTGAGAACATGGCCCTGGAGCGTGAGCGATTACGTGAATCTCTGGCTGAATTTGTTCATGTCGAGAGGGTCATTGGAGACCAAGTCAGTGAAGAAGGGAACCAGGAGTACATGATTAAATGTGAGTTTGATGTGACATTAAATCCTCTCTTAACAGATGCTTATCGCCCTTTTTTTTTTGATTTAGGGAAGCGCCTTGCATATGAAAATTGTACCTGGGAGACCGCCGAGTTGGTCACAGAAATCGCCCCTGATGAAATCGACAAATACCATACCCGCGAAAAGACCCTTCCATATTCGAAGAAGTCTGAGAGCGATGTAAGGACCCGCCGGCCCTACAAGAAACTCGAGAGCCAGCCCTGTTATATCAAGGGAGGAGAGTTACGTGATTTCCAGATGAAGGGGTTGAACTGGTTGGCTTATAACTGGACCAATGGCAACAATGGAATATTGGCAGACGAGATGGGCCTTGGGAAGACAGTTCAAACAGTCGCCTTTATGAGTTGGGTAAGTAACCAATTGTGCTACTCTGTCTCGCCCACTTTGATTCTGACCTTTCTTCAGCTTCGCCATGACCGCCATCAACATGGACCATTCCTGGTTGTTGTGCCCTTATCTACGGTACCATCATGGGCCGAAACCTTGGAGAACTGGGCGCCAGATATGAATTTTATAGTCTATACTGGCACAGGAAAAGCGCGGGAAGTAATTCGCAAATACGAAATGTTTGCAGATCCTGGAATGACGAAGGTCAAGTTTAACTGCATGGTTACAACCTACGAATACATTCTGAACGACTTCGCTACCTTGGGAAACATTAAGTGGCAGTTTCTGGCGGTTGATGAGGCTCATAGGCTCAAGAACAAAGAATCTGCCTTGTATGACAAGCTGAATGTTTTCAAAGCGCCTTGCCGTCTCCTTATTACCGGAACCCCATTGCAGAACAACCTGAAAGAGCTGGGGGCGTTGGTCGATTTTCTCATGCCTGGTAGGATAAGCATAGAGAATGACGTTGATCTCCAATCTAAGGATGCTGGCCGACAAATTGAACAACTGCAACAAGCTTTAAAACCTTATATGCTCAGACGCGTTAAGAAATCAGTCGAAAAATCGTTGCCTGGGAAAACAGAGAAGATTATTCGAGTTGAACTCTCGGATGTTCAGACCGAGTATTATAAGGCAATCATTACCCGCAATTATGCGGCCTTAAATGCTGGTGCCACAGGTCCAAAACAATCATTACTTAATATTGTCATGGAGTTGAAGAAGATAAGCAACCACCCATTTATGTTCCCGCCTGCGGAGCAGCGTATCCTCGGCGGCAGCAACAGGCGGGAAGATGTGTTGAAGGCATTGATTATGAGTAGTGGAAAGATGGTTCTATTAGACCAATTGCTCACGAAGCTTAAGGCAGATAATCACCGCGTACTGATATTCAGCCAGATGGTGCATATGCTAGATATTCTTGCCGATTATCTTAATCTTAAGGGGTTCACCTTTCAGCGCCTTGACGGGACAATTGCAGCCGGGCCCCGTCGAGTTGCTATTGATCATTTCAACGCACCGGATAGTCCAGATTTCTGCTTTTTGCTGAGTACGCGTGCTGGCGGCCTGGGGATTAACTTGATGACAGCAGACACTGTTATCCTTTTTGACTCGGACTGGAATCCTCAGGCTGATCTGCAGGCAATGGCTCGTGCTCATCGTATAGGCCAGAAGGCACATGTAATGGTGTATCGATTGGTATCAAAAGGTGACTGTTTCGCTACCACCTTTTCGACATGGCTAATATTCCTTTATAGACACAATCGAGGAAGAGGTCTTGGAACGCGCCCGAAACAAGATGATTCTTGAGCACTTGGTTATTTCACTTGGTGTCACTGATAAAGGCATCACGGACAAGGTCAAGAAAAAGCCAGATCGATTAGAGTCAGCTGAACTTTCTGCAATTCTCAAGGTAAGCCTTTTTACTAGCCCTTTTTCTTACAGCCAATCTGATTAACTTTTTTGTATCATAGGCTCGTGCGTCGAAAATGTTTGAGGCTACCGATAACCAGAAAAAATTGGAGGAGCTCAAGATCGATGATATTCTCCTTAATGCCGAAGATCACATTACTCAAATTGAACCTGGCCTAGGCGGTGAAGGAGGAGATGAATTTCTCAAACAGTTTGAAGTAACCGACTTTAAGGCCGAAGTTTCATGGGATGATATCATCCCTAAGGAGGAATTAGATGCTATCAAGTCTGAGGAACAAAAGGAAGAGGTATGTTCAATCTAACTAGCGCTGGCCCCTCCAATATTTCTAACATCTTCGTAGGAGCAAGCGTTTTTGAAAGAGCAAATTGATATGAATGCGAGACGAAAACGGAAGTCGGCCACAAATGGAGAACTTGAGGGACGGTCAGCTAAGAGGCGAGCCAAGGAGCTTTCCGCTGCCCATATCGATAGTGAAGAAGATGAGCCCGAGAAGGACCCTCACCGACCTCTTACTGGGCCTGAAATCAGAAACCTCTATCGAGCCTACGCCCGGTATGGTTGCCTTGAGCAGTGCTGGAAACAGATTGTTAAAGGTTGCGGATTGGAGGATCGTGATCCAGACTTGGTCAAGAAAACTATCGCCGACATGACCCGAATGGGGGAGGAAGCGATTGCGCGCCAACGTGCTATCGATGATGGCACAGGAAAAAAGTCAAAGCAGGCTATCTTGTTCACCTATAAGGGGTGCCCAAATATCAATGCTCAGACAGTGGTCGAGAGGCCTAGAGAATTGAAGGAGCTTCGTAGAGCTGTTGCATCTTTCAGCGAGCCCCTGAAGTTTCGAATCGAGGATGTCAAACCTGTGCATAATTGGGCCTGCGAGTGGGGCACTCGTGAAGATGCCATGCTTTGTGTTGGCATCGCTAGACATGGCTATGGAAGTTGGAACTTGATACGTGATGATCCTGAGCTTGGGATGGGCGATAAATTCTTCTTAGAGGAGCATCGGATTGGGAGGAAAGACGAAGCGGCAAAATCACCTGGAGCAGTCCATCTTGTCCGCAGAGCAGATTACTTGCTTGGAGTGATGAAAACCCGATTCGAAGCAGCTGCGATCGCAGCGCCTCCTGCAGGTAGACACAGGAGATCGCCAGATGCCAACCCTCGCCAGCCACAAAAGAGAAATGGGGCCTCTGCAGTTGATAGAGTTAGTAAGAAGGATCGTGTCTCTTCATCAGCTTCACCCGCGCCACCCAGGAAGTACAGATACCAGACGGTTGACTCGAATGAGAAGCTTCGTCCCGAGAAGCACCGTCCTGAAAAACACCGTCCCGAGACACATCGCCCTGAAAAACACCGTCCCGAGACACATCGCCCTGAAAAACACCGTTCCGAGACGCATCGTCCTGAAAAGCGCCGCCATGAGGAGAAGGGGCGTTATCTGGATAAAGGCCGCCACGAGGAGAAGGAGCGTTACCAGGATAAAGCCCGCTATCAGGAGAAGGGGCGCAATCAGGACAAGGCTTCTGTTTCCTCGAAAAAGCGCAGGATCGATGGTCATGAAGCCGACAGCGCGAACCGGAGAAAGGCCACGCCCCCGCCGCCTCCTAAGGCTAATGTGAAGGGCAATGGAAATATCACCGAAGTGAATAGGCCATTGACCGCGGAGGAATCTGTGGCTGAGGTGCTTCCTTCCTTCCCTCTTTTTCATTCGAAGCTAGACTAATTGAAACTATAGGGTAAATTGCGCCCCGTCCGTCGCAAATTGGAAGCTCTTGAGCATGTCAAGGAGCTCCAGAAAACGGACAGACTTAAGGTTTTGAAAGAAAATCTCCTGGCAGTCGGCAAGTTTATCAACAAACTCGAGAGAACTGAGAATGCCGGGAAGAATGTTCACCAAAATCTTTGGTAAGCGATCATGGTTTATGATAGAGCTGTGGAACCCTCGCTAATGCATCCAGGTATGTCGTTTGGCGCTTCTGGCCCCATCATGAGAAGCCATGGCAGGCGCTGGCGGAGTTTTCTGCCAAACTGATAGAGAACGAACGGGCCGAAAGAAAGGCGGCGGGGGCAAACCCCACATAATGGTTGGAACGGTGTCTGAAACCGGGTTGGGCTAGGTTCATGACTCCTTTATTTTATTCTTGTCTATAGTTCTAGGGTGTTGGTCCTTTTTTCTTTTTTTCTCCCTCACTATATCTCTCAATTCTTTTAAATTTTATTCCCCCTCTTTCTTGCATGTTTCCAACCTCTCTCTCGTAGTCTCCCATTCATTATCCTCCCCTTTCCCGTTATATCTACATATTTGAAGGCATAGCAAGCGAACTCAACGGCGTCATGTGGAAATTTTGTGGGGTTTGTCCTTTATTTTACTTTGTCTGTGGGTGTATAGTGGGTCTAGGGTCGGTGCGATTTGTCTTTTATTATTATTATTACCGTTTGGATCTCGATTTCATAGGTTGCTGTTTCTTATCCTTCTATTTTCTACGTCAATTATTCATTGTATTTTTTTTATTTCTTTTATTTCCTCTTCTATACCTTTTCTTTAACTCCCGGAAATAACGGCGAAAGGTTATTACGACCTCTAACGAATAACACCGGCAAAAGTGATGACGGGGCGTAAGTCGGGGGCGACGTGCTGTATTTTATGAGGGGAGGCGGATGAGGTGAAATGAGATGAAGCAGGAAACAAAAAGTGATGGGGGATGAGAGTCATGGAAGTGGGGGGTTGTAGAGCGCAGTTGGAGTAGACCATCTGCATAGAAAAGGGCGCTTTTCTAAAAATGGCCTTTTTTCTTTTTTCTTCCCTTTTTCCCTTTTACTTTTATCGTTCGAGCGATTGTTCACGGTGCGGTAGTGGTTGGTTTGGGGTCATTACCATCGCGGTCTTGTACTTGTATCATATAGTAATTAAGTCATCATTTTCCCTTTTGGTGGTTGCTTTCCTTGCCTTTTCCCTTCCCCCCTTTTTTTCTCTTTTTTTCCTTTCTCTCCGATTGGGAGTTCCAAATACCGCTGTTTGCCAAGTTTAAGATAGAGCCGGAGGCGATGATGGGCTGGATATTGGAACGAATCCTATGTTGAACAGTTGATGAATGGGATCCAGAATGTGTTCTCACCGAATACCGTGTGATGCTGTGTGACGCGACTACTCGAGTATGATGCGCCGGGCCAGACCATCGGCACTGGGCGGTATGTTGATCAAGGTTACCAGCTTTCATACAAACAGGAGAGAGGCCTTTAGTAGAAGTGGAGGTATCAGATTCAAAGTGTGGGACTTTTCCTCCATGACCTGAGTTAAGGTGCAGTTGGCGGTAAATGGAAGGGGAAGTATGGCAGATATGATTTACAAGTTACACCACTTGTCCACAAAAACAAAGTAAGCTACTTGCAGTTAATGAGAAGAGCATAAAGCCTATGTTAGAGCTGGGAAGAGGTTTAGGGAGGAGATAAATAGGAAGTGGGTGGGATGAAAGTACCTGGTATACTACAAATACCAACTAGCATACCAGGAATGCTGGAACCTTATGACACTCCCCAAGTTCTGGGCAAGCCGCTTGCACCAGATAAGAGAAAATAAAAGTGCCTTGAATGTGCAGGTAACTTGGTTAAGTCAAAACTGTAACACAATATGTAAGTGCTATAAAATAGACTCTTAGACCTTCAAAAGTATATTGATATTATGTGTATTGCCTTAAAGGGAGCAAAAGACACAGGGTAGACCTGGTCACCTTTCATGTGAGTAGGGGGTTAACACTGTAGAAGGTTGGGGAAGCAGAAAAGAAGCTTGATAAAAATATGTCTTCCATTATTCCTGAAACCAGGATGAATTTTCCAGTAAGATTGGGAGCTTTTCCTTTTATCCAAGGATTTAATTTTGGATATTGATAAGTGTTTTACCCCAATTGGGGGCTATGAGTTATCATATGATAATATTATTATGATAATGTTTTTACTGTTTACTTGTTTGTTTTGGGGTTTGAGGTTTCTTTTATCATGAAGGTTTTTGGGCCATACACTAGGGTGCCTGCAATGGATTTTTCTGTACTTGGTACAAATAAACCGTGGATTTAACAATAATAATAATAATAATAATAATAAACCGAGGCTGGGAGCGGTAGTTGACGAAATTCCTCAGTACGGCACATGTTCGATTCACTATCGTACCAGTGTCCCGTGTAGCGGTACCTAACCCTGTGCAACTCCGGGGTTGCACAGCGGGGCACCATGACCCCGGAAGTACCCTTCCTTCCCGCTCCTCGCTCCTCGCTCCTCCCACTCGCTCCTCCTACTCCTCCTCCTCCAGCTCCAACATCGTCCCCTTCGTGCCAACCTATCAAGGGGTATCAGTGGGAAGCCACTGTCCCTGTACGATAGTGGTGAACTTTACTGGTAAGCTCCAACCCGGTGCAGTGCCGTACTGAACGGGGCAATCAGGGGAGAACTCAACTCCTTCCCTTCCCCACAAAAAAGCCCCCAATCACACACATACACAACCATGCACGGCTATTGACGGCTCAATCAACAACACTCACCGTAACCCGCACAACCTAGGATATACAAGTACCCAACCCACAACCCGCATGTACCAGACATACATTGCACCCTTCTTGCTTTCACTTCGTTTCGATCTCATACACTTCACCACTTTTATTATTTTTATTATTTTTACCCCTTGTGCCCTTGGAGACGAGAAATTAGAAGGAAAAAAAAAGAAATTTCTTGGACGACAAACCCCCAGAATCACACGTTTGGCCTTTTTACTTACCCGCAAGGCCACACCCAAGAAGGGGATTAAGGTTTGTTGGCTTGATTTCTTTAAGAAAAAAATAAGAAAAAAATAAAAAAGATTGTTGTCGTGTGTGGTTCGCTTGCTCGGATAAAGAGGCAGAAGATGTTGTGGGGCGGCACTGGTGGTCGAGCGGTTGTGCGAGCTGGATTTTTCCGGAGGTGTAATGGCAGCGGCAGAGTGCTCCCTCCATTTGTTGCTACCCCTATAGAATCGTCGTTGTCGGCCGTATCGAGGTTGTCGAGGTCGAGAGGGTTCAAGAGCTCTGCTCAAGTACTCGTCGTGAAACCATTCTTACTGGCGGATATTGGTGAAGGTATGTAAGCTTCCCATAGCCACAACAACCAGCAACCAACCCCCACGCATTACACATATACTCAAGCACACAATTCCCGAGGGGAGGGGTGGACCAAGGTTGAGGGGGAAGACTGATGGGCGAATTGGGTAAAATGTAGGAATCCGGGAATGCGAAGTTATACAATGGTTCGTTCAGCCAGAGGCGAGAGTGGAGCAATTTGACAAACTCTGTGAGGTTCAGTCTGATAAAGCTTCGGTTGAGGTAAATTCTGCTGGTTTCTCTTTGTTTCTTTTCGGGGGGCGTTTTCTTCCCCTCGTGCGGGTTCCTGGCTTACTTGCTGCTCTCGGGTAAATGTGGGGGGTTTATTCCTCGTGTCGGTCGGGCTTCTGGCCGGCCGGTAGGTTCGGTTTGCCACTGCTGTGTGGTGGTGGGAAGAACAGAAAGGGGCATTGCTGATCATTTCCCGCAGATTACTTCACGGTACGATGGGGTTATCAAAAAGTTGCATTACGAGGCTGGGGATATGGCAATTGTTGGAAAGGTTTCAACTCCCTCCCTTCCTTGCTGCTGGGCCCCCACGGCCTGGGTGTTTTCTTTTTATAACATTTTCTTTTTTATCGATTGGGGCATGTGAAACTAACTGGATTGCGGGAGGTACAGCCCCTCGTTGATATTGACCTCCAAGCCGACATCAACGATCCAGGACAACTTGGGGAGGTGCAAAGTGAGGCCCCTGCGGTGTCTACGGTTTCAGAGCGAACACCAAAGACATCTGGGGGCATGAGTGAGTCTGGGCAATTCTCGACCTCAACGACTAGACTCCACGGGTCCCTTGCCACACCGGCTGTTAGACGTATCACAAGAGAGCACGACGTGGAACTCACGGAAATTACAGGCACCGGGAAGGATGGGCGAGTGCTCAAAGAGGACGTGACAAGGTTTGTCGAGGCTAGGAAATCTGGTGAACTCGTCTCGCAGCTGTCCCAATCCAGTCTTCTCCGAACCCTACAAACGCAGGCTCTCTCCTCGGGAGCGGAGACGAAAGTCCCCCTCACGCACATTCAGTCGCAGATGTTGAAAGCCATGACCAAGAGCTTGACAATCCCACACTTCCTCTACTCCGACGAGATAAACTTCGACCCGCTAATCCAGCTCCGCTCCACAATCAACAAATCCCTTGGTGCGAGCTCGCCTGTGCCAAGAGTGTCCTTCATGCCCTTTGTCATCAAAGCCGTCTCACTAGCTCTAGACCAGTACCCCCTCCTCAACAGCCGCCTGGAGTTCGACGCCGGCAGCAAGCCATCTCTAATCATACGTTCGCAACACAACATTGGCGTAGCAATGGACACACCAGCCGGGCTTGTAGTCCCCAACATCAAGGACGTCAAAAATCTAAGCATCCTAGACATCGCGGTGGAGCTCAAAAGGCTGCAGGAGCTGGGTGGAGAAGGCAGACTAACCCCTGCAGACGTAAGCGGCGGAACAATAACTGTAAGCAACATCGGGAATATCGGCGGAACGGTAGTAGCTCCTGTGATTGTCACTGGTGAAGTCGCAATCCTGGGGATGGGCCGGGCACAAAAGCTACCAAGATTCAACGAGAGCGGGGGAATCGTTGCAGAGACCATCGGGAACTTCTCCTGGTCCGCGGATCACAGAGTCGTTGACGGTGCAACGATGGCGAGAATGGCGGCACTAGTGAGGGAACTAGTAGAGGTTCCTGAGAAAATGTTTGCTAGGATGAAATAATTCATGTCATTAATTACCACCAACCATGAAAATTGCGTGTTTAGTTAGTACAGTATCCAGCCATCCTCACCTCGTCTCACCCCCGCCGGCTGCACACTGTCCACCAGTCAATCAACCGAATAATCTAAGCACCCTTGAGACGATACATAGAATCAACCAATAAACAAATAAACAAGTCAATGAATCAATAAATAATTAAATAATTAAATAACCAAATAACCAGATAAATAGATAAATAAGTAAATAACAAAATAACCTTATCTCGCTTACTCTAGCCCGCGCCGCTTACTTGCCATTACCAGCTCTTCCCCTTCCCTTCCCTTCCCTTCCCTTCCCTTCCCTTGCCTCGCTCGCCCCGTTCGAAATCGGGCTTATGACGCTGCCACCGCTGCCACTACCAGTGTTGCTGCTGCAGCACCCGCAACCTCAACCACCTTTTGAAATCAATCGAGATCTAACTTTTTTTCTCTTCTTTCTTTTTCTTTTTTCTTTTTTTCCCTTTTCCTTCTTTCTTTTCTTTTCCCTTCCTTCATCCACCCATTCCTTTCCTTTCCTTTCCAAAATGCCGTTGGGCCGGCGCGGGGCGGGGGGGGGGGGGGGGGGGGGGGGGGGGCGGGGGACC
>Ga0307509_10003248_pt1 | contig 25091 bp, 20 predicted proteins | sample 10_EM_MG_FD_202245 | JGI IMG/M metagenome (GOLD analysis project Ga0307509, IMG submission 202245) | Populus trichocarpa ectomycorrhiza microbial communities from riparian zone in the Pacific Northwest, United States - 10_EM | ecosystem: Host-associated > Plants > Roots > Unclassified | place... | reverse complement strand
ATCAGACAATTAGTAATTGAATCATGGATTATCACTTTTGTGTTTCAACAGTGTAGTATATTTTATTTTCCTAATTTTTTTTCTTATAGATAATCACCAAAGGCAAGACATTTAAACCTCTAACTATTAGATTCTACAATGCAATGGTGTATTGGTGGTGGTAAATTTTCATACTTTTCTGAAAGTTAAAATACTGACCCATTACTAGGGGTTGACCCATAACTAGGTACAATACGTTAACCCACAGCACAAAAAGTGACTATTGAGCTGCCAGTGCGAGCTATACAAATGTCGAGGAGACAGCTAAGTTGGTATTACCATATGAGCAATCGCGAAAGATAACACGCAAGATCGCAAGATTGCAGGGGAGAAGAGTGTTGCGCCCTCAACCTATTCGAGGACAATATTGGGCTGTAGATGGCATGTTAAAGTGAGTATTCTCGAATAATAAGAATAATATTGGGGAGGGGGTTTCCCCTGAAATTAGAGAGAAGGGGAAACGCAAAGGAGTGAGCAAGGAAATAGATGTATTTTACCTGTCAATCCAGAGTTGGCTCTCCTTTATTATTCATTGATGCTTCGCATGAATCCTGGTTTCCTCTATCCATCCGTCCTACTCAGACAAACCCTTGCAAACACAATAAACCCGAGACGGTAGTTGTTGGCGCAAGCTACCCTAAGCGTAGCTCTCTCATTAATTAACGCGAACGCTCTGGACTGCGGAGGGTGGGACAGGCAGAGTTGAAAGAGGACTGAGTGATCATAGGGTATCACTCGGATGGGAGGGCAGACTTGGAGCTTGGATTACTGTAATCTCTGGGGGCATCCCTAACCCATGCTACGATGCTGAAAAATGTCTACAGCAACCCCATTATCCCGGATCTCGATAGTCCGGATACTTCGCTATCCCGTATAAGCCCGCTAAGAGTTTAAATTTCTTATCCCAAAGCCTTACCTGTTATCCAGGGAGAGATTCTGTGGGTTTTAGCCGCCGGGGAGGGGGGGGTACAGTATCATGCTAAGGTGATCTGATCTCTAAGTGGGCAGGCAACATTCGCAGCCCCTTGTTTGATGGAAGCTTACCATGGCCCCCAGCTCGAGAAAGTCGGGGTGAAATCAAACGCCCGGGCAAGGGAAGCCCTTGAAAAACGCCTCCTGGAGCAATTATTTCCGCAGGAAAGCACACACCTTTAAGATCTCAAGGGGGTCTTCCTTATTTTCTCCCAATCACCACCCCTTGAGAGCCGAGTTTGAGATATTATATCATACTTCAAGGACTATAGGTCTACAGTGCTTCCTTTTCCGATAAGGTATAGGGCATCCTTGTCCCCTCTTTTCTCTAGATATGATCACTTGGTAGACCCTAATTCCTCACAAGTCTGCGAACCCACTGAGACACTTCCTCAGCTCAAGCAAACCTTTTCCCCACCTTCACCCATACAGAAACTCGTCGCCCTAGGTCACTCTTGCATTTTCCTCTTTCTTCCAGATAGGGTCATGTGCCAGAAGACCTCTGTTGCCCACCAGGGCTCTCATTCCCTCTCCAGTAGCCGACACTTCCTTTCGACTTCTACTTTCAAAGTCATTGTTTACTTTTATTTGTCCCCTTTTCTTTCCGGCAGTTTACAAATATGCCAGAACTCCCAAGGTTCATCGCCTTGGCTAGTTTCGACTGTTGGAATACCGGTATTTACACAGATTAAGCTATATTCCTGACAAAGTTGGGCGCAGTTTAAGCAGTATGGGTAAGAGGAGTCTATCCCATTCGCTGTGCATTCACTAAGAATCTCGTCTAGCTGCCCCTCATGAGAAAGTTTCTTTTATCGGCTAGAGCCATCAGAAACATTGGATGATTGTCCTTCATACCCGATCACTCGCTAATTTCAGAAGACTTCCCGACTAATCGTGAGTGTACATACTATACAGCTCAAATATTCCAACAACAGCACCACAACACCTTCCTCCTGAACATAGCCGCTCTCCCACAAATAGAAAGAAAAAAAACACAAAATTCGAATAACTCATCAGAATAATTTTAACATCCCCACGCCCCATCGTCATCAGGAACCCATGGCTCCTTCAGCTGAAGCGTGTCAGAACATCTCAAGTTTGTCATCATATGAGTTGAAGTTGATCCCTCGCTATCCCTCTCTCTCTCGCAAAAACACCAGACTTCCATTCCAGCTCATCAGAATAATTTTAATATTTCCACGCCTCATCGTCATCAGGGACCCATGGCTCCTTCAGCTGAGGCGTGTCAGAACATATCCAAGTTTGTCATCATATGAGTTGAAGTTGATCCCTCATTGTCTCTCTCTCTACTCTTCACATTTCCCCTCATTCTCCACTCCAGTCATTCCTCCACGTTCCCACTTCCAAATCCTTCCCCACCAACCAGCCGTGTTGGATTTTTGCTGATTAGTCCTTCGATTGTCGTCCTTTTGGTGCTATGGTCCTTGGGTCCTATGGTCCTATGGTCCTTGGGTCCTTGTCGTCCTTATGGTCCTCCGGACGGACGGTTGTCGTTGTGTTGAATGTTCCTTGTTGAGAGAAGGAGGGAAGAAGGAAAGGAGGGGAAAGGCGGAGGGAGATGCCTTTATATAGACTTCTATACAATCCATGTGATAACAAATTTTGGCCGACCGGGTGTGCCCATAACCCTCAACCCGAACCCTGCAGCCCCGGTCGCTCTTTCTCCACCGTTTGGTAAATAAAATACCAGTGTTCCCAATGGTCCAGGGGCATGATAGGGCCCGGAGGACCAACTGCCAAGAGCACTGAACCGGGATGGACGACAAAAGATATCCCGTCCTCGTCTGCCAAATCTAAAGACGGTCGTTATTACCAAGGAGGTAGAAGAAAGAAGGAGATGGTGGGAGGCAATGGTGGGCGGCTGGCGACTCTTGGTGGATACCGGTGACGGTAACGAAAGACAGGAAACAGTGGGCGCTAGTGGGTTCGAGTGGAGATAATGATACGAGGATTCTAATATCAAGTGGACTAGTGTAGGCGATGACTGTGGAGTCCAATCAGCCATAGTATTCATGGCTCCGATTGAATTACAAAGTGATAACCCATTGGGTACGGGTGATAAATTAACAATTGTTGGATGGAGAAGACCCGGACCAGCCCCAAAAATCTCGCAATAACGCTCGCAACCTAGTTGAAACATGAACTATACACTAACTCCAACAGCCCCAACTCTGAGTAATTGGCTAAAGAACCAGGGCCTAATTTCCGTTTGACTGCCTAAGTCGGCCTTTGTGCACTTGCTCCCAAGACGCCGGAAGATTTTTATTACCATGGGGGCTCTAGGTTTACGAACTTCTTGTTATCGAAGAAAAATTGGGATTTGAGCAGCGGATGGCCTAGCCGTATTTTGAGAACCGGTGGTTCGCATCCGAAAAACAGAGGTGTCACACACGCCAGCGATTACACCCCATTGATAAGGGTCGCCCCTCCGTGTGGCTGAGTAATTCTTGGGGGGTCATGCAGAAAGAAACTCACTGTGCCGGTGAGAATCCAGGGCTAATCGCGGATCCCAAGTGTTCCAGATGCGATGGGGCATAACACTAGGAGGGCTCCCGTCCCAGGCATATCTGGTATTATGTCTTAAGGCATACAAGAGCGCTCCACCTTGGAAAGTCAACCTTCTGAGCTTGCGACAGTATGTATGATACCCTTAGTTATCTAGTTACCGATGACTCCTAGGTATGGCCCATAGTGTACTACAGCCCTTAGCTGTCATAGATAGGGAATTGGTGGATTCGGCAGTATGAGAGACTTACTTCCCACCGCGGGTCTCGCCGGGGCTGGGGGAATGAACTTACTAGGCTGGCCGGGGAACTACTGTGTGCACTTCCCGGAGAATCACAGACTATTTACACGATATGTTATGTAGGTCACGAAGGAGTATGAACTCCTTGCCACGGGGAAATTCACTCACCCATTGGGAAAAACACCATGGGTTCCGCATCGGAAAAGGGAAGTCCAGTCTGGTTCCTTGAAAAAGCGGACGAGCGCGCAAAGTTGGCTGTCTGGTTTAAGAGCCCTTCGGCGAAGATCTATCTAATTACAAAGCCACCTCGCTTCCGTTTAGGATTCGAAGAAAGGTGTAGTCGATATATGGGTAGCGGAGCAGAAAGTTAGGTGCTACCTAATTATACGGGCAGCTAGCCCCTACAGGGGTTCGGGGTCTAAGAATCAAAGTGGCATGGAATAGTACTGCGTCGGGATCGCTCAGGGCTTGTCTCCTGCTATCTCAGGCGGTAAGTCTAGCTGTGATACTGAACAACTTAGGCCGGCCGGCTAGGATTCTTTCCCGTCGTCACGGGCAAGAGGTCCCAAGGAAATGGGTAGGCAAATATCTAAAGCAACCTAGGTTATTTCCCGCCGATGCATATGCAATCTGATGATATCCGCGGAAAGCCTGTAGTCCCTTCACTTGTTGCCATCCGTGGTGAGAATGAAGCGATGGGTTAATTCTAGCGAAACCTCTACTCAAAAGAAGAGTTTGTCAGAGTTGATCACTAGAATCCTTGTGCCTAAGGAGCATCCTGGGAGCGCCAGCCTTGCGCTCCAGGGAGGTGTTTCCCCGCACTCCGTCTCGGACGTGCTAGGGAATAGTTGGATGAACACACCCGTACCGGGAGCAGGACCGACCTCCTGGGTCATTATTTGTCACTCGGGGGGAACCTACCTGCTACCACAGATCAATTTGTCTCCCACCACCGGAAGGGGATACTGCTACCCCTACTATGCGGTGTTTATCAAGATGGAGAGAAATTCTGGGCTATCACTAAAACACTGCACATTAAATATAATATACTCATGTTCACTCAGCTTCTCGGACAGCATAACCAGCCCTTACAACATAGTACAACCCATCCCCCCATTCACCATAATACCGGCGATTTCAAACGTCCTTATCCCCTTCATCCCTACCAAACAACAGGACCCTGACAACACCAACCCGCCTACCCCCAGCCACCATCTGCAACGGCATGCCTCGATCGTCAACATGAATATTAACCCTCCTATCCCTTAATAACCCCCAAACAGCATCCATCAACTCATCCTCCCCAGCCAAAAACGAAAAAGTATTGCCGTCAAAGCCAACACCCTCAGCTAAATGATCCGCGAAGATCACCCCCACCGTATCCCATCGATTCACAGAAACCTCCCTGGGCAGATTCAGCCGCTCGGCGCTCGCAGCTCCTACTGTGCTCCCGTTGCTATATGAAACTGCGCGCATAACCCTTTGGAATGGACTCACTGTCATGGCGACCCTTGGATAGGCAATGAGTCCGCATCTCCTTAGCCTCCTCAGGAGTGATTTATCGTTTACGTCTGCGGGGGTAAAGGTCTCTTCCAAAGTGTCTTCTTGGCTCTTTGTGGTGAATGCGATTGGTATGAGAAGTGGCGATAGAACCTGTAGTGTCTCTGGCCTGAGGCATGTTCGGAGAAAGGCGTGCGAATTTGGAGTACGAGCCTCTAGCAATTGTGAGACTTGCCTGGTGAGTTTGGTGGGAAGGGTGGTAAGTGTCATAGTTCTCCCTGGTAGTCCAGGGCGATTACGGAACCCTTATGGAGTAGGGGTTTAAGAAGGGGTCAGCTAGGAAAGGAATTTTGGGGTAAGCTGGTGTTTTTCTCAAGCGAATCTCTCTCCCATCCGGAGATTGTAAGAAAAGAAACAAACTTCGGCGGAAAAAAAAATAGGCAACCCATAATCCCGAAGCTGGCGTAATTCATGGCGCACTGCTACTAGAGAATAAATTTACATTGGCATTTTCTACCGGCTATCCCGAGTACTACAATATTCCGCGGAAAAACAGGGTTGCCTACCATAGTCCTTGAAGGTCTCCAAATGGTTACAAAGTACTGACGTCGCAGAGACGAAGCGGGACACTGAAGGTGACCATTCGCATACAAATTGCCCTGCTTCAACTTGGCCGCTTGAATAAGTTACCAAAAATCCTGTAAGTAAGATAAATTCGCTTAAAGTGCCAAGTATGGAATCCAGTGTTCCGGATTTCAAGCAACCTAGGGGGGTGGGCTCAAACATGCCAAAACACGCTTTCTACAATAGACTAGTAAAACCATGCAGAAAACCACCGAGGGGAGATGCAAACAGCACTTGACACCTAAATTTCCGATGTTGAGTAGACTAATCGGTTTCTTATCGAGTTCAAGGAGCCCTCCACGTTATTGAACGGGTAGGCCACCGTTCGCCCTGGTAAGTATACTTACGCTAAACCACATTCCGGCATTTTAGCCAACCGAGTGAGAGGAAGTGACTTTTATTTCTACTCGGACAAGACTCATTCTACAATCTCACAATTTCTATGATATCCGGTATACGAGGGCACGGGCACCAATTGAGGCTGTTGCGGCAAACACCAAGTCCATAATAATCCAATATCGATATCGGTAGTTGAATTCAAAACTTACATACAGACCAACGAATGTGTCTTGAAATTTCCCATGCTGAACGAAAGTCAGATTTAGCTTAACTAAAAAGAACCCTTGAAAAATAGCCGCCCCACCAGTCCGGTATAAAATCCAGTTCAAATCCATAGCCTAACTTCACCTCACCATCGATATCAACAAAAATACCCAACTACCCAACACACAACCCACCATCCAAACATCCAAACACCCACTAAAAATAAAAATAAAAAGATACAAAAGATTCGCCAACCAAAACCAACAAAAAACGCTTACCAAAATGGCTAACTTCACTCAAATCCCCGATCAATCCACTGGAATAACACCCCCACCCCGCCCTCCAGCCCCCCAACCCAGCCCAGAACCAGCCACCAGAGTTCAAGAAATCGCAAAGTCCATCGAAGCTTTCATGGCCCTCCTCCCGATCCTCACGGAGTTTCCGGAAGCAATTAGGAACCCAGATACGATACCCGATGATGTTGTGATACTCGGGCGATTGTTGACTGAGGGGCTAAATTATTTCGCTGATTTGGTCGATTGGGAGGTTGTTGGGGAGGGGTTTGAAGGTGGGGTTATTGGGTGGGGGGAGGAAGATGTGAGTGAGCAGGTAAGGTAGCGAGGAGGCACTGAAGGGAGATCGGTATCCGGTTATGTTTCATGTTTTATATTTTCCTCTTCTGTATTTGATGGATTAGAGGTAATATCAGGTGAGGAGAGGTAATTTAGATATTCTCCGTGTTGTCCCGTGGTAAGAGGTTCCGGAGGAGTTTCGTTTTGGAGGCCTCGGAGAGGGGTGGGTTTGATGTGAATAATATCTCTTTAAGGCTACCCATTTTGTGCCAAAGAGAGGGTTGGGTATATCCACCCTTTGAGGGGTTTTTCTCTTTTCTTCCCTTCTTACACTTAATATACTCGAGCACCAGTTTTCACAATAAATCCCTATAAATTTCACACTTCTGAGTTCCCCCATTGCCTACTCCAAGTGAATTTGTTTGCTCCACTATCGAAACTTAATGAATCACCTGCGACTACTTGTTGGAATAGGGTTTAAAAGGAAAAACGAGGAAAAGCTGGATAAGACGGTGATTAAAGAGACCTGTCATACCGTTCCCTTCACACACACACTACCTCCACCCCGACCTTAGATACCACCCCGGAACATCACCAGATACCTGTGGAATACACCGCATTTATCGAGGCCTAATCACGGCCGATCCAACCTCGATTATTAGCTCTAGCTAGGAATTTGAGTTGAGCACCGGGTACAGACAAGTCACATGCCTGATGTTTTGAGTGAGCTTTCATGATCCTCATTATAACTCGGATGCTTAGAAGTATTAACAGTTCAACGATCCTGAGATCGATCAGTAATACCAGGTCAAGGCTTGAGGTTAGTGGTGGAAGAGCTACTGGCTCATATAAACTGAATCGAGGAGCCCCTTGAAACAAGATGTCAATAGGACTACTAAGTTTCTACAATATCTGCATACTACTCCTGCCTCTAACACCCAAATGGCCTAAGAACAAAACCAATCCTATGAGAGCAGGTAGGGAAGTCCCAGTGTACCTTTAGTAGGAAAATAAATCACCAGGGGATATCAATATCCAAACTCTCTACAAAAACCATTTATTGAGTTTTGATACTTGGCTAGTAAAGTGGTCAGTTAGGATTGGAAAGTGAATGCAGAGATTATTGCTACAAAATCTCTGTTCCTGGTATTAAGCTAATAGCTCAACTAGTAGCAGCGCTGATATTGGGCATGAACAATAGAATCTGCAGTGGTTCTCTCTATTTCCTGTCTTTTAATCTCCAACTTGACTTAAAGCTACCTTGTGCCCAAGAGTATATATATTATCTCAATTTTCGGTAAGATAGAGGCTCATATTCGATATTTCCAATTCAATCTCAACAAATAGTACAATTTAGTTGCTGAACCATCCCAAGGCCAACTTGGTAAGTCAGCAAACTAGAAGAGAAAGTTGTAGGAATACACCCAATTCCGACCTACAGTCACAACCTTCTCACAAATCCTCCTTTACATTCTCCTCCCTTGCATATCACACTTCACTTAATTTCAAAACATACATATATTCACTGTCTAGAGAACAATAAAATCTCCCTCCATTCAAACTCAGCAAGAATAAATAACTAAATTACAAAAGCTAGTCCTGGCCCTGACTGCAACTACCCCCCTTCCGACAAGCAATCAGCATCTCTAAGGACTTGACTGCAGTCTCCAAATATTCTGCCTCCTTCGCCAATTTTCCCTTATCAATCTAAGTCAAATATTCCCCCAAATCTGTCTGCATTTCACCAAGTTGGTCAACAAGCCTTATCAGGTATCCACTATTGCTGATTATTTCGGTGAGAGGATCGGCAACTTTGACGATAGGATCAGGGAGAGAGAGGAGTGTAGAGTCTAAGACAATTTTGCTAGGGATGATAGGAATTGAGTTGGTATTCTGGGCTGCCTTGATAGCTGCAGTGATGATGGTAGTTGTAAGGGTTGGGGTGAGGGTAGTCAGCTCTGTAGCGATAGTAGTGAGTGCAGGCTGGTTTTCTCTCGATCCGCAGAGGTTTCTCTCCTTAGATTGCATGATGAACTTTTGTGGTTATGTGGTAGGTGCTGTGTAGGATGAGGGGAATATTTTGTAGTTGAGTCTTGATATATAGTAGCATGTACTACCAGACTATAGTATTTGTAAGCCAAGGTGGAGGGAGGCATTTGCCTAAGCTTAGAATGAGTTGTAGGGTAGAAATTAAGTGAAAAGGGCAGGGTATGTAATATTTTAAAAGTTAAACACCAGCTGAAAGTGAGATGAATAGGTTACCAAACCTATTGTCAAGCTAAGAGCGTAAACAATAGTAAGCAAAGATTTGAAAAGCTATGATACATCACCCAAATTTTTATAGTACTATGATACTTCAAAATATGCCAAGCTGCTAGCTAGCTAGTGGCTGACTTATATGTGTAGTTCAATTTTTGTGAAGAAGGTTTTAAGGAGTTTGGTATCATAATGATAATAAAATATAATTGGATATTACAATTCCACTAGTAGTTATCAACTTTAATGAAATCAAGATTATACTATCATTGTAGTATCTTGACTCTCTTGCCATGCTCATACTTGACAGCTATACCCAGATGGTTATACAAAAGAATCCTGATACTAGTACTGTTGGAATTGAAATCATCTTTTGGAAATATTCTTATGCTTTTATAATTATTGCAAGTAGCTCACAGGAGTCCAATAATTTCTGAACTTCCGTCACAATTGTGAAATCAATATTACTAGTATAATATGTACAGGTTCTAATAAAACCATAGCTCAAATTAAAAGAAAAGGAGTGTAAAAACACAGTTTCTGATTCAACCGGGAATCGAACCCGGGTCGGGCGCACATTGTGAAATGGCAAGCGCCCATGATACCTCTACACCATTGAATCCTTGACCAACGGTGACTTGGCAAAGTCTTAGTGCAAATTTACCGGAGAACTCTACTTTCTGGCATTACCTTGCCGTCAGTCGATTTTATGCATCATCACAAACGAGGGGAGGTGGCCACAACAGACATGTTACGGCACTTGTATTGTGGTCCAGAGACAGTCAATAGAGCAAGTGGACGCTCCCACAGCATCAATCTCCGAGAGTAGGACTGGTTTTGCCTACCGGTACCAGTCCACTATCGTGACCCTATTCTATTTCTCGGTGGATCTGGATGGTATCCGAAAGGGTTGACCGCCAAGCGCATGGCACTTGTATTCTAAAGGTTTGCTCGAACAGTCACAGTGCAGGTTGCGACCGTCTTAGCAAAACCTCCCTATTAAGGACAATATGCAACAACCTGCAGTATCGTAGCACAAACCAGAGTTGGAAGGAAACTAGGGTTAGGTGTGCCAACCAAACAGAAGCTTATATCATACACTCCAACTTCCCTTCCAAACCTCCAAGCTTCTACAAGTACATGCATCCTACAGGACAGCGACCTTTCACACGACCACACCCCCCACAACCACCCCACAAGAGAGAGCGAGAAGAAAAAAACCCCCGCCAAAAAAAGAATGGCACCCCCAGCCGTCACTCCCCAGACAAACACCGTCCTCGACGAACTCGACATAACCCCCCGCCCGCGCCCCTTCAAGAACCCGAACTGGAAGCCCCCTCCCCGGCGCACGAAAACCCTCAAGCAGATTCTCTCGGACGCGACGCGCACCGCCGCCTCCGGCGAAGGGGGGACGGCGCCAGCGGCGGGGCCGATGCAGACAACTTACGCGAACATTGAGTCGGCGCCGTCGCTGCACCCCGCGCACTCGAAGAAGTGGTGCGACATCACGGGCTTGCCGGCCAAGTACACGGATCCGAAGACGAAGCTTAGGTATGCGGATAAGGAGGTTTACGCGGCTATACGGATGCTGCAGCCGGGCAGTGCGGAGAGGTATTTGGAGTTGAGGGGGGCGAATGTTGTGCTTAAGTGATTGGGCTTGCGGAGGGGAATAGAAAAAGGGGAGGAGGAATTGTATGATAGGGGGCCGATGTTAGTATCGGATATATTGATCCTACGAATGGTGGGATTTTTAGGCTTGAGGGGGGGGGGTGTTGGGGATACGGTATAAAGTGGTTGTGGGGGTTTGGAGTAGGTTGATGGGGGTAGAGTGCTCAAAGCTTAGAGTCTAATTTTGTGTTTTAATAGTCGCTTATTATGGCTGGCGGTTTCTTTTCCCTCCATACATCCGGGAAACCAAACGAATACCATACGCAGATCAAAGCTCTTAGAACCCTCTACAGTAGGAGTGACATAGGGGAATCACTTTGCCGCTACTAACAAAGCATGCAATCACAACACTCGTGTACAGTACAGCGCAAACAATACAAGCATAGCGATAGCATCCTTCGGTCAACGCCAGATCCTACACCCCCGATCCGCCAAAATACGTGGCCGGCTAACGAAAAAAACCGACGATGACAGCCAATCTACATTCATTCGATAAAGCCCCGCTCGAACCTCCACTCGCATTGCTCAATGGGCATCACCATCAAGCCAATCTAGCCTCAATAATACCGCTGTCACCCTTCTTGGCCTTCCACACCTTCTCAATAACCAATCTCTCATCCGCGCTCTTCAGCAGCGCCGTCCACTGCGCTTCTGTCCTCTCCTTACCATTACACATGATAAGCATTTGAAGGTCAAGAGTGATCGTCATCCTGTTACCCTCAGGGCCCATACGCTCATCCATGATACCCTCATCAATGAGGATTCTAGAGCTCTTGTCCATAGCGTTCACAATGTGCGACAGGATTTCCTTACAGGCACTGTATTATTACCCCTCCCGATTAGTCTCCCTTTCCCCCAACCAAGAAAGCAGACAAAGGGCGGTACCCACAGATTAGGGTGATCATGCAAGATATGCCTAAGAAAGTAGTAAACCCTGGGCCCACCAATCGGCTGCCCTTTGAAGAAATCATTCTCTTGAAACTCCACACGGTCCTTGAGTTCCTCGGGAAGTCCATCGCGCCCTTCACCGACCACAATTCCAATGTCCTGCACAATGCATTTCAGGTTTGGGAACTTTTGCGCCACGGCAATGGCGACGTGCCCGACGCCGCCACCGACATCTACCAATGTCGTGCCCTTGGGGGCGGAGTGGAGGGGCTCATAGACCGTCAGGAGGTTGTATTCGCCACGGGACTTGGCCGTGGCTGTCATAGCCTGACCGAAACGTGTGCCCATGGGCTTATCCTCGGTGTAGGCATACTCAAAGAAGTTCTTATTTGCTAAGAGGAGGATCAGTTGTGTTGTGTTTGAGGTGGGGGAAGTGGGGGGGATGGGATACTATTGAAGGCCCGAGTGAAGGCGGATTTTCTACTATGCCCGGGAGGTTCGAAGTTATTTTCGCGCAGAACTTCGGAGATGTGTGTGGCCGAGGCAAAGGATTCATCAACCCTGCGGGGGAGAGAGAGAGGGTGAGTAAGTGAAATTCGTGGGAGAAGCATATATATAGAGAGGAGGGGGTGGGCAAATAGAGGAAGCGCTAATCACCAATGCCCAAGAAGAGCGTCATTTCCGGGAACCACCATAGCTGCAGAGGCACTGGTCTGGGCAAAATACCCCGGCGCCGTCTCGATAAACACATCCTGGAAAGTTAATGCTCGCATCACTCGCGCTACGTCCTCCGAGGGGAAAAAAAAAACGCATCAGCAGGCTATCCCCCCGCACACTAACCCCGCACAGCGAAGGGAAAAAAACTAACCGATAGTTTCCTCCGACGCTCCCGTCTTCGTAGTCAACTCCGCCAGAGAAATAGGAGACCCATCAAGCGGCACGTTGTGCGCAAGCTTCATGTCGTAGGCCAATTTCATTGCGACAGTGTCATGAAACCCCGTGGCCATCCCCATCACTCTTTCTACGGGGCCTCCAACCAGAGAAACCACCCTCCGGCATGCTCGCAAGAGTTGCTCTCTTGCTTCGGCGGCCGCCCCATCGGTCACGGGTACTGGAGGTGCGGGGCGGAGGGTGGGTTGAGTGGGAACGTGGGAGAGATAGCTCTTCACGTTTGTAGAGATAATGTTGGAGAGCTCAGTGAGATCATCGGTTTTTGTCGCCATTTTTAAGAGAAGAATTGGTAGCGGATAGGTATAATGTTATCCTTTGAGTAGGACTGAAGATTCTGCGAACACGAGGGCTACTCAGGCAGGGCTAGGATGGGGAGGGAGAGGATGAGGGGAGTCTGATACTGTATTTATATCGCCATTCCAAGTTACTAGAAAGAAGAACTTGAACACAGTGAACACAGTGATTAAAAGTTTGATCCCCATACAAAATTCTGGCTCCACAGATAATCAGCCATACAAATTTTTAATCCCCCAGACCTAAAAAGTAAACAGAGCAACGAACGCTCCCAAACCATGACGTGAATATCACGATAGTGTGATTGATCCAGCGCTATCCCTCATTCTAATTGAGTAAGATATCTCTCTCAGGATCATCGGAGGAACCGGTAATCAACATATCGTATTACCTAGGATTATCCGGTTTTCCAAGGTTGCTTACTGGCGCTTGGCCGATACTAGTATCATACCGTACTCGAGTAAATTTACAGTGAGGTTCAACGGTGAGTGCAGTCTAAAATGCGCCCTCTCAACACTCCTAGCCAGCATGGTAAGCGCAAGGTTCCTTTCGGTGACTAGTCTACAACTCTGCGGCCGAGTGTACCACGATCACCCATTTGCAAGGGTTAGCATGGTGGTCGGGTGTATCATATTACTGGACACCAGGAACTACCCCGCGGTTTACCATCAGCCATGTTACTGTAACTTGGAGCATTGAAAGGCCCAATTTCAGAGCCCATGCACTGTCCTACCGCTACCTTCAGCAGCGGGGAAACCGATAAGAGTGGATAAACGGGCATCATACTAACAAAGTTACTAAAAGAGGGTCTGTGTGCTTGTAAGCACTTGTTTCGATGGCCCGAGGGGTCACACCAGAAACTGCTTGAGGATAAGTAGCTTGTAGGTGAGATCTGATGAGGTGCTGGAGCAGTTGCCAGCGGATGAGTGAAAAATATGGAAATGAGGCGGCTTACCTCTTTTCCCCTTATGGTCCTGGAGTTTAGACTAACAATACAGCACCGGTACTGTCGATCCGTCTGGGTTCTCAGGCGTTCTTTTGTGGATTATGGCAATTCCGAAAGACTGGCTCGATGAATGGATTGCAGAAAGAGATAAAGGTGAATGAAAAAGTGATCAAACTTGATTATTTCTGGGGTGCGGTGATGATGGCGGTGATGATGGTTTCTCTCTCATCCGCTTTTCCTTTAAGTACCCCTAATTCCACTATGCTAAGCTACTAGAGTGGCGGTATGAAACTTTCACGATGTTATGCGTGCTGCTGCGTAGTTTTCCCCATGGCCATTCACGTGACCGACAGTACTAGGCTTGAGTACAGTACTCGTATCGGCATGGTGCCAGAAGTGATAGAGGGAAGGAATGTGCCTCCCGGTAGCCTCCCTCCCCCCAGCATGGGATTTTTTTCATTGGATGCCCCTGCACTAATCGTACGCCTACCGTACTCGAGTAATGTCCAAGAGTTTTAAAACGGACTGCTGCCGCATGCCAGTGTACTCGTAATTTAGCGAAAATCCGGCCCCACTTCATAACTTTACCTGGTATTCAAGGGCAGTTCTTTTTGATGAGAGATCTGCTCGCATAAAGAAAATACGATCAGGATTGCTAATACTGTACTCGTAAGAACAATTGAGGAACATATATTTAGACTTTGGAGTGTCATTGCCTGAGCCTAGTCATGACACTTGTTGCCCGCTGGCAGGATGGCCTTTCGATTATTTATTATTGACCGTCACACGGAATTTCCATATCATGCCAGTAAGAAATCCAGCTCGGGTTTCTCCTAGCTAGGGACGAAATATTTCTTTGAGTCCAAGAATCGGAACTTAACTTAAAGTATTCGTCCGAGGCAACTTTCTTCACCTGGGAAAAGTGACCTCAAGTCAACGATAGCAAGGGAAGGCAAGGGTTTCCAACGTAGCTTCAAAACAACTGGAAAACCATAAATTTATCGCATTTTATCACCATATTAGTCCCCCCCCCCCCCTCCCTCCTCTCGGCGAGATTTTGTTGCAGGGCTGAACTCAAAGTTGACGTATGCGCGTAATATGGAGGTGTTGATCACCCCCGTTCCCGGTCCCAAATGAACCTCACCCTAACTTAAGCTGAACCACCAGTTTTTCGAATCTCACCAGAGGTCCACATCAATCGATAAGGGATAAGATTTGCAACATCACTGTTGGAAGTTAAGGGGGGCATCTAGTCTAGTTGCTATATCGAAACCTTCATATTGACTCCGATTTTTTAAGTGGCTTGTCTGGTCAGCGCCAGAAACTCGACAATCGAGCGCGCGCAATAATGATGTCAAAGCGAAGATATTCTGAAATGCTGTAGTGATCTAACTACCATAGAATCCCTCATTTTAGAGCAAGGCAGCAATGGGCCACAATAAATAACCAACTACAACTAACCGATTTTTGGAATAAGAAAAACAAAATAAATAAATAAGTCTCCAAGTACTAGTACAGTACCGGTATAGCCACCAATTTGTTTCCTCTCATAGCAATTATTCTGTGCTTTTTTTTTGAGTGAGTGACCTTTTTTTTGAAATGTATTTTCCTGGTTGCTGAACATGCTTCTTCAAGGACTTGGGGGATTCCTAGGTACAAGTATGACAAACTTGCTGCTGTTCCGGTTGCCAGCTACGGCACTAGTACTCGGGGGTGTCCATAAAAATCGGAAAGATTGGAATGTACCAACACGGTTTCAACAAGAAAGCAACAAAACATGGAAATCGCTGGCAGGGGTTAGGAGCCCAGAAACCCGGAGCTGGTAGAACAAGTGAAAATAACCAAGTGCAAAAAGGTCATGGGAAGAGTAGAGCGCAACAGATGACCAAAACAAATGACTGAAGAGTGAGAAGTCATGGGCAGGTGGCAGAAGTGTCAGGAGAGATGAGGTCAATGAAAACTAAATAGGAAAAGTTCTCAGCTTCAGTGAGGTGGGAAAACTAGAATAAAGGACGTGATATCTCAGCCATGAAAATACCAGAAGCACATCACCGGTTCAAATTAAAGATTTTGTAGCTACTATTGCAAGTTTGTTTACCTTTCTTTGAATACCAAATTCTCTCTCCCAGGGAACAATCATGTTGACTTCCACCAACTCTGAATCTGAGACTGCTCCAGAAGACTCCCCGAGTCCAGCCTCTCAAGCTGCCGAATCTCACACACCCGAAGGTTCCAATCATACCCAAGCAATGAACTTTGATAGTGATATTGAATGGCTTGAAGCCACCCAAAACGCAATCCCAAATTCCGAAGAAAACCAGCAGTCATACCAACTAGCCGATCCAATTACAGGTAGCACTATTGAGGTATCAGAGGACTCTCAGGGTGTTGCTGCAAATCTACCATATTCGATAACCAATGAAACGATTAAAGCACTTCGGTATTATGCTGAATGGAGCTACCCCATCTGCAGGCTGTGTTTGGAATCCTACTAGGATCGTTGCATTGCATGATTAATTGACCAATACCTTCCCAAAATCCCTCCGGCCTGAGAGGCGCCGGCAGACCCTCAGGCCGAGGCCGCCAGCCAGTTATCACCTCTGATCTTCGTATACGTCTTATTGCTCGAGCTACAGAAAGCGCACAGAACCGCCGCCTCCCGTATACTGAAGTTGCTGAGTTAGAAGGTATTCAGCCTGGCCGTAAGGCATTGCGAAGGGTCTTTGAAAGCGCTGGCTATCATAGAAGAGTAGCACGAGTTAAGCCTTTTCTCACACAAACGAATAAAGAGGGCCACCTTGCCTGGGGAGACCAATTCTAAGATTGGAATACAGACGACTGGATGGATGTTATATGGTGAGACGAATGTGCATTCTCAGTAGGAGAGGTATGTGGGACTGTTTGGGTTACCCATCGCCCTGGCGAAGGGTATGATGAGAATTGCCTTGTTCCCCACTTTCGACGACGCACTACGATTATGGTCTGGGGGGCCATCTACAGAAATCAAAAAAGCCATTTAGTTATTTGGGATACTCCCTCTTGGGGCCGTATTAATGGTACCACCTATATTGACCATATAATACAGCCAAATCTGCATCCTTGGTGGCAGTCTCTACATTCAACTGGACAAACAAATTCTGGTCACATCTATTTTCAACAGGATAACGCCCCTACCCATCGCTCTCGTCTTATTCAAGCAGCAATGCAAGAGCTTGGGCTTACTAACTACCTTCTCCCTTTGCCTGCCAGCTCTCCTGACATGAGCCCGATCGAAGGTATTTGGTGCTTGCTTAAGCGTCGTATAATGCAACTTCGCCCCCGACCAACTACTACTCCTGAGCTCCACCAGGCCATTTTCCAACAGTGGGCTGATATCTCTTCTGAGGATATTGAGAATCTTACCTCCTCCATGCCTATTCGGATTACAGCCCTCCTGGAGGCTCATGGGGGACATACTCGGTTTTAGTTCCTTTGGCATACTAGATACATGGCACAAGTGAAGGGTAGTTAAAGCTGCATGGTCACTCCGGATGAGCTCATTTTACCTGAATTTTTCCAGTATTCTTACTTTCAATTTTATTCATCTAGTATTATTATAGGCTTACTTTCATTTTGGTTCCCGTATGAGTATTACTATCCCCCGTCCTACACTCTCCCCTCATTCTTCTTATCATACCGGTATCCTTATCCTGCTTTCCTTGTATTAGTATTTTTAAAGGATTCTCAATTTTTGTATGATGTAACTGCTTTTTCCTATTCTATTAATTTTCACGTATTTAAACCTGACCGTAATCATATATTATCACTCGGTGAAACTTAGCTGCTCTCTAAGATGTTTGGCAACACTGTGATTCTTTCCAGACAATCTTATCTTCCGATATCTCTGATCCCTGCTTTGCGACCCTTAGTTTCCGATTTTTAAGGACACCCCCGAGTACGTGTACAACCCACGTTTTGTGATTATCAAGCTCTTGAAAAAAGAAAACCCAGCAAGACGACCTTAAGCTCTCTAAATGTACTCGAGTACCGGTGCTTGGAAATAACTACAATCTTTCCCTACGTTGCGAGCACCCGGCAGAGCGAGCAGGGGGGGTAAGCCCGATATCCTATGAGGGTTTAATAATGTGAGCTAGAAATGAATAGCCTTCCTGTCTATGAGAGAATAGAGTTTAGTTTAAGTTACTATAAATTCTAAGAAGCATCACCAATCCAGGCATACAGCTACTTATAAAAAAAAAAAAAAAAAAAAAAAAAATAACAACAAAAAAACAACAAAACAAATTCAATCTACCCCGGAAACAAAATCCCCCAACCACAAAACAAATTCATCCCACAATTTCAAATAACATTTATCCCCGTCCATCCTTCTAAGATGTAAAACCAAACCACCACGCTTGTATCCACTCTTGCCACACCAACGACAACTATCCAGCTTGGTCATTCCACCACCCAGACCGACCCATAAAGCCAAGGAGTTCTTCGTTCCGTTCGACAAGGTATGCAAACTACTGGACGTGCGCTCCCAAAACAGCTGCTCAGACCTCCGGGCGCAGGCAGGTACGTTGGCGTAGTGAACCCGAATGGACTTCCGCTGATCACACCCCGGGCAAATACCCATCCGATCGGGGAGGCCTAACAACATGATCCACCATCCAGGCGTCTTGCCAACCGGTCGAAGGCAGTTCACCCCATCGCACGCAGCGGTATCGCATCGCCGGCATTCAAAGGCAACCCGTTCGGACACGACGCCGCTCCCAGTGTCCCGGTAAACACACCCGGTAAAGGGGTTACCAGCAACTACCATGGCATCCTCGGTATACTGGGCGGCCCTAGGAATACCCAAGCCCAGGTACCAATGCGACACCCACCAGGCCTTCCATTCCGGGATGTTCTTGTCGTCCCACACGTCAGATGTCGGGACTCCTCGTGCGTACTTGGGGCACTGTTGGAGATGAAACCGCTGCTCACCCCCGTCGCATCCGTCGTGCCCCATCTGCCCAATCCCTGCCCTAAGCCGCAGCAGTACGTAGGCGTCAAGGCGAGTGCAACCCCGGAGGTACTTCGAAGACCGTCCAGCCGCCCGTCGGTAATAGTGGTGGCCTTCCCGGAGATGCCAGTCCTTCCAACCCTGGATCATCATGTCCCGGATGATGCCCTTTCCCCCCCCATCGAGATTCAGCGATCCTATGTGCGGATCGCCGTCAATTGCTGCACTCTTCGCAGCTACATCCGCCATCTCGTTACCGGCGATGCCGGCATGCCCGGGCGACCACCCAAAGGCCAGCGCTCGGTACTTGTTAAGCACCGGTACCATCGCGTCCCAAACCGGGGCCAGGTCACCTTGCATACTCATGGATGCCAACTGCCGGAAAGCCCCCAGGGAGTCGGAGAAAACACAGATCCGGTCGAAGCCCTTCTCGGCCATGTGACCTAAAGCGTCGTATATCGCGTATAGCTCAAGCACCGTTACTGACCATCCCCGAGGTGCCTTGACCAACCTCGGATCGCCAAATCGTCGAGACGAGTATGCCAACCACGCAGCCCCACACCCTTGATCACTCTGTGAGCCATCGGTGTACACAATCACCGAATCCGGGTCACCTGTGGCTTCGTGAAAGGTGTCATCATGCATGTCGATGGCAGTCGCCTTGTCCTGGCCGAGATCAAACAGCAACTCAGCAGTCAGGACCTTGTCGGATTGAACCAAATGGGCACCCAAACCCGGGGCGCCCCAACCGCGCCGCAATGAATCGAAGAAGGGAAGGTGTGAACCATATCGATAGCTCTCCTTCCGCACGAAACATCGGTGCCGTAACTCCATGCCCCTCAAGGCCACCGGGGGAACCGCGTATTCGGCAGACAAGATGTTGTTGGCCAGTCTCGCCGGGGCCCGAAATGTAGAGCGCAAGCAGTCATTCACATGTACTTGCAGCGTCTTCGTTGCCTTCGCGTCGCCCACCACCATCTCCAGGCCGTAGCAAGCAGTCGGAATGAAGACAGCCTGAACCAACCTCCAGACTTCCCATGCCCCCAAACCATCACCGCCCCCAAATCTCCTCCCAACCGCCGCAATCCTCCTCCTCACATCCAGAGCCCTACCAACCCAGTATCTAACATGATCAACAAAGTTATTAGCCGTATTAAAGAAAAAACCTAAAACTCTAAGTACATCTGTAGGAAATTTCTCAACACCGCCCAACTCCATCGCATCCCACCTCCCGCCAAACCCTATCCACGAGGACTTGATCGCACTGAATCCCATCCCCCGTCCACGTGCAACCCTCACCATGTCCTCGTTCACCTCCTGAACGGCCGCCACACACTGCGCCTTACTGTCCCCGGCTACCAGAACCAGCCCGTCGTCAACATAGGACAACACTGCGCTTCTCAACCCTTGGGAATATCTCAACCGGCAACGAAAAATATCCGCGATGTATATCCCAAACAGGTATGGCGATAGAGGCGAGCCTTGGGGAATGCCCTTCCGGGTATAAAAGGGTCTGGACATCCTCCCATTGAACCGGAATACAAGTTTCCGTCTCTGGGCCCACCTCCTCGTCCAGGCCACCCACCGATTGGGGCATCCGCGAGCTATCATAAAGTCGCTCAGGTTGTCCACGTCCACATTATCGAAGCCCCCTTCTACGTCGACGGAGAGAAAGGCTCTATGGTACCGTTTATTGTCCTCAAGGAACTCGTAGGCCAGCGCAATACAGTCGTGGACACCCTTCCTTCGTTGGGAGCCAAACTGAGTGTCGTCAAGCGCAACCGCCCCCGCAATTCTACCCAACATGACCCGTTCAGCCGTTTTGGCCAGCACCGGAAGCAGATGTATCATGCGCCAGGACTTGACCAAGCAGTACTCAGGCTTGTCGGCCTTGGGTATCAGAACCACTTCAGCTGCGTGCCAGTCCTCTATGTCGTGGCGTAGCCCATGATTGAGTAGGCGCAGAAGGCTATCCTTATAGGTACGGTGCCACATGCGCAGCATCGGATAGGACATGTCGCATGGTCCCGGGGTAGTGTTCCTAGGCCCGCAGCCCAGGATCTCGTTCAAGTCCTCGACCGGCTCGATGTCTATATCGGTCGGGACCGACTCTTCGTATCCGACGGGAGACAGCTGTGCAGCAATCATCTCGCTGACCCCCTCGTGGGAGAACTCCATGTCGCCGTTCTCCTTCCTCATCGCCGGGAGCATCCTCCGGGTGTCAAGCTTCTTGATCATCTGGAAGATAGCAGGATCCTTCCCATCCTTCAATACTGCCGCTATCCTATCCGACCTAGCCCGCAGAATCGTCGACCTATAAACTTTCCGTGCAAGGTTAAAGGTTTCCCGATAAGTCGGATCAAGGGCGCACAGATGCCGAAGCCTCTTCACGTCCTTCCGCATCCGTTCGAGGTCAGCTGTCCAAAAGCCCGAACTCAAACGGCCGCATCGTTGCTTAGGCAGTCTCCCGACAATATCCACTACCTTCCCCCAAATATCCCCATCGGCCACACCCTCCAAGCCGGCCAGCTTCCCCACCAGTTCCCCCATGTCGACCTTCTTCCACGCCGTCCGGATCCTCTCCACGTCATCCGGGTATTCACCTGACAATCTCACCAGCACCCCGGTATGTGGTAAACCGGCATCGCACCGGTACGAGGTATGGCATTCGGTCTTGGTGAGGCAGAGATCGATACTGGACACACCATCAAACGTCGGTGCATCCGGTCGGCAAATTGCGAAGGCTTCTTCGGCAGCCCAAAGCCTCAGGGCCCGGCCGTGTGTGTTAGTCGCAACGCACCAGTCGGTATGCCGAGCGTTGAAGTCCCCGATGATGGTGTCCGAAGCGGAAAAAGGCCCCACATTCCCGGTAAATTCGTTCCTCATCTTGCCAGGCCGAAGATACACCCCTCCCACCACCTTCCTAACCCCCTTATATACATATCCGACCATGGCACCAACAGCGTTATGGTCCACCACCGAAAGAATTCCCGCGAGCCCAGCTCGAACCCATACCTCAACACCACTACCCACAACAAAAGAAAACAAAATCCGATCACCACACTCTGCTTCCACAAAAGACCCATCATCACCAGCTGGTGGGTCCACAACAAACAAAACATCAACAAAGGAAAAAACCTGCATAACCAGCTGCCGGTTCGCTCTCCCACCCCCAACGTTGATCGACATGGCCGAAAAACGCATTACCCGGTCAGACCGGAAGATCGTGGAAGGTTGGGGTCCGAAGAAGCTCTCCGGAGGATGCTCTTAGGGGCAGGAGCTACTGCTGATTTACCGGAGGAGGCCGGCGCCTGTTCTTTACCTTTCCCTTTCCGGGTCGCAAGGAGCGCTGTGTCGGCGGTGTTCACTGCCATCTCACCGGGCGGCATTGGTCGGCGTCGGTTGCGAGACCGAACGTTAAACTGATTCCTGTCGCGGTCAGCAATACCTGACACGGAACCTGCATCACCGGCGATCGGGGAGCCTTGGGCCGCGGGGGGGCTGGCATCGGGAGTCATCCGCACGGCCGGGCATCGATCAAAACCGGTGAAGTGCCAGCTGCTATCACAGAGCAGACAGATCCGCACCGTGTGCTCGCAGCTTTTACCCTGTTGGCCCGGACAATTCAGGGCCGGGCAAAGGTGTTGGGCAGTCTTATGGTTGCCCCTGCAGAGGCGGCATCTCGGAAGAGCCGCACACATCGTCGAGATGTGTCCCAACTGTAGGCAGTTGTGGCATACCTGGGCCGGACGGTGATCTGTCCACACCCTAATGCCCCGGTTAGCACCCCGCAAGCACAACCTACCAGCCCTCAAGGCGTCCTCCACCTCCCGCGTCCTTTCCAACACCAAACGAATTTGGCACGATGTCGCCTTGTTTTCCTTCATCGCGTGGATAGACCCCAGAATATTTGGACGTCCGGCAGTAAACACGCCGGGATTGGATCTTTCGACGTCCAACCGAAGGCCATCATAGACCTTGTCATTCGTCCAGTCCTCGACACGCCAAACACTACCTCTGCCAGTGTCAGCCAACGGTACCCCGATCACCAGCACTTTGACCTTGGCCGTATCTCTGACAAAGGAAAAGTCAGGTAGCCCCAAGTCCCTCATAACCACTGCATGGCAGCCGGCCAACATATCCTCCACCTGTCCGTAGCTGTGGGTCGACAGGGTAGCGTAAATGCAGCCCACATCGCTGCGCAGCCTGGTCTCTTTGACGTACGGGTGCGAACCACCCACCTTGGGCTTGTTCGCAAAAAAAGCGTTCATACGAGACCGGATGGTCTCAGCAGATATCCCAGCCGGGAGGACAACCGCCTTCCGGGTGGAGAAACGGAGGGTAATGTGCCGTTCCCTAGTAGTAACAACCTGGGAAGAGGAGGCCAAGGGAGCGGAACAAACGACAGGTTTCACAGGGGGAGCAGGTGGGGCACGAGGCGGCTTCCTCCGGACAACATCAACCCACGAGTTAGGTGCACATGCAGCAGGCCCGGCAACAGCGACGGGTCGGGTGTGCGTAGGTACAGGAGGGGGGGGGGGCAGCGGGTTCTCGGGACTGTCCTTTCATCGTTTTGGACAGCGTCTTCTTCCCGGGGGTGGTCTTCACCAAGGGCACAGGTTGTCGACCATCCTGTGGGAGCTTAGCGGCGGGAGCAGGGGGAAACACATACTCACCCCTACTCATCTCATCAACCTGATTTTCCAGAGCGGTGATCCAGCGACCCTGTCGATCCACACGCTCCTCCAGCACCACCTTCTCACCGAGGACTCGCTCAAGCAAAGCCCTAACAGCCCCGTACCCGTCAGCAAGCGCCTGTATATCGCCGGCAACCTGTCCAAGGTTGTCGTATTCCACATCCCTTATCCCTCGCAAAAACGGGACTGGGATGTCATCGTCAACCGAGGACTCATCCGAAAGGGGGGAGGCGCGACCGGCGGCAATATCGTCCAGGGCATCCATCATATCCAAATTCACCGAACTAGCGGTGGGCAGGAGGGCAACAAGAGGGGGGGAGTCCTCCAGCCCCTGAGAAGGCAGTGAGGATTCCAAAACTGCGTGCTGGCTATCACCCAAGCCAGTAGCGTTAGAGTTCCGCCCACCCCCCAGAGACATTGCCATATCATCCGGCGAAGCTGAACGAGCCACGTATACCATCAAGGCGTTACCCTGAGACGGAATAGGAGATGGCACACACGGGGGCAGGGGAGGGGACACCACTGGTCCAGCAAACTTCACATGAGCATGGGACACCGGCAGAGGCGCAACCATCGTATCACGCCCAGCGCTCTGCACCACATCAAAACCGGATCCAACCGGCGGGGGGGAGGTAAATCCCTCAGAAGGATGATAAGTCCTATCCGAGTCGTTGTCCAATCGAAACTTGGACCCATACATCTGCCGGTGTCCTGGGGACAACACAGCCGCAAAAGAGGAGGGGAGATCCGAACCGTAATTCGTCGAGGAGGTGGGGAGAGCAGGTGCCGATACACCAACCAGCTTAACCGGGGAGGGAGAAGGTGAAGGAGCGCATGTCGAGGGTGCCAACGAGGGCCACGAGGAGGAGGGGACCATAGGGTCCGACACGAGGGGGGCAAGGACACTCCCGGAGCTTGTCAACTAGGAGGCAGAAACGGAGGAAGAGGGGGAAAACTCCTGAGAGGAATTCTCCGGCGTGTGAAAACGGGTGTAAAAACCCATCGTAGAGGTGCGGTCAAAACGACACGCCAAAGCACAACCGCGAGCAAGAAGAGCACCCTGAAGGGCTGTCTCCACCTCGCTGAACGAACGTAATCCAAGCCGAGCGATAAGCCCCCGGAGCTCGGAGTCGAAATCCTGGTGGCCGTTTTGACAGCCCACAACGTGCGAAAACATCAACCGGGAGTAATAACCCCCAGGAGCAGCGTAGGTCAGGCGAACGGCTGGCACAAGGCCCCGTTCACCAGCGGGAACAGTATGGGCAACTGGACGTGTCATCCCAGAAGCCGGAGGAGGGTAAGGAGGCCGCGAGGACATCCAAAAAATAAAAGTTCACCTGTAGTAAAGGCCAGGCGAGCCACCAAAAACAAACTTCCAAACAAAAAA
>Ga0307509_10003247_pt1 | contig 25096 bp, 22 predicted proteins | sample 10_EM_MG_FD_202245 | JGI IMG/M metagenome (GOLD analysis project Ga0307509, IMG submission 202245) | Populus trichocarpa ectomycorrhiza microbial communities from riparian zone in the Pacific Northwest, United States - 10_EM | ecosystem: Host-associated > Plants > Roots > Unclassified | place... | reverse complement strand
TTTTATGCAAGTATTGTCCTCCTTATGAGGATAGAAACATTAAGAGCAGTTTTTTCAAACATGTCAAAAATTCTTGTTTTATAGCCTTTGAGAGGTTTCTCTATGATAATATTAGCCTGAGATCTGGTTTTTTTAGGGGATGTTCCTCTATCCTCTCTCTACTTATCCCTCTAATCTCACTTGGAAATTATACTTCTAGCAGTTTTAAGATAAATGTCAAGAAGGCAAGAACTTTTGTAATACTGGCTCTAAGCTTTGTGTAACCTAAAGATTTTCCTCCTAGTAAACTCAGATAGGTGTTCAGAGAAATTAAGTTTTCTAGTATAATTGTGAAAAATGGGAGGCAATATTTCTTCAAACATAGTAATTATATCTAATAGTTTAGTTATGATTATTCTAGAGGAATTTCTTTAAGTGGTGTTTAGGGGATAGGGTTATAAAAAGGATTGCCTTGCCATAGATCCTGGGTGTACGGTTAATTTTGTTAAGGTACGATACCTTAACGCTTCCCCAGGAAGCTTGTTCATGTTTGTTTGACTTACCTTTTCAGCTGTACAAACTTCCCTTGTTACATGTTTGTCTCACAGTAACAGTATGCCTGTACTATTTTGTACAGGCTCAGGTGAACACTTAGCAGTCAAGATGTGACATTTAACTGTCTCTTTCAAACTAGTCAAAATTATTAGAACTCTTGATATTACGACAAACAGCTTGAATAGTACGTTCTTCTTGCATATATAGACCCCTCCCTACTCCAGCTTTTTCCTTTTCTTCCTCTTTTTCATTCACCTTTTAATTATCCTACAGCCTCTGATCATCCCTATTTTATATCAGCAAGCAATTTTTCTCTTGACAATGATACTTTTATATCTAGCCGTTAACTCTCACAAGCAATTATAAAGTCTCACTTACATTTAAAACCAACCATATCGGTAAGTCTCATCCAAGGCTTTTTTGATAGCTGAAATGAGCTATCCGCTGGACCTTTTTAAGCTATACTAACTGATTGAAGTGTATAGAATAACTTACTCTCAAACTGAATCCTTCGACCGCTTCCCGCTTGTCAAAGGTAACTTTGTCACTCAGGGCATCTTTTTCCAACCCTCATTTATCCCCACCAAAAGATCAGTTAGCGTAGACAAGACAGTTTGCTTCCCCACAAAGGTAAATTTTTCACGCAATTTGTCTCTTTACTTTCCTTCCTCACCCACCTTGAAAAAACAAACCTTTGAGCCGTCGGCTTCCAGGCTTCCTTCTCGGGCACTCTGAAGCACTACATAAGTTCTTTAATAAACTTGCACACAGCTCGTATGAGTTCTTGTAAGCTTTTCTCACTGTGAAATGATAGCTGACCACTATTACCTAGATACATTAGTAGCTCTCTGTGTTTAGCTGCCACTGCCCAATAAAAGGTTAGTCTCCTGCGTCTCATTTGCACCTTTCCACCGATGGATTAGTTACTGATCACTATTCTCTAGATTTCTTGTGAATTCCCATTTGCCTCGGCATGTCAAGAACATCCTTGCTTAATTCAAGTTGGCCTTCTGCACATCTCATTTGCTCCTTTTTTTACATAGAATCTAATTGGTTTATTAAGATGGCTCGTTCCACTACTACAAAGTTCCATACCAAGCTCAACCTGAATAGTGCTGAACGTACTATGGCTGGGAGGAAATACCACTCCATTTGCCAATTCATGCTCCAGAAGTGCCAGAAGAGGAATATCATCTCTCCCATGCGGATTGGCGACATTTTGTGAAGTCAAGTTAGGACGGAGGCCATCGGACACAGTACCCTCCAAGGCTTCCAAGCCAAATTCAACTCGCCGCTGAAAGGCCCATATCAGTCTTTTCACGTCGCCCTGGATTCCCTTCTCATTGATGTGCTGAAGAAGGCAGCCGATTCTGTTCGGAATGCAAGAGTGAATTCTACTAATGAGCAAGAAGATGATGCAGAAGGCGCCGAAGGTACATCGAGAGGAGAAAGCGCCGTTGCTCGTCCCAAACTGATCCTTTACGAGGAGACACCGGTATGAATAATATTCATCAAGACTTCGGGTACCGTTACTGGGCAGGCTCGCCAGCTCCCACGGGTTATGCATGGCAATTCAACTCCAAACAAGAGTTGGCTAGCGATGGTTCGGCCCTACACTTTTCAGGAGCTCGGCAAATCTACCTGTTGGTATGTAGATGACGGCGAGCACCCCCGGTAGTTCATTTGTATTCTTCATGACATTCAAGGCATGAATGTCACTCTCAATGCCACAGACCAGATCGAATTGATTGATGACAATCAAGTTAATGCCTGGCTTCATCTCTCTCATTGCACTACTCTCACTGTTGCTTACTTCCTCCACCAAGCAGCTATTGCCCAACCTGGCAGTGGCGACCCTGTTTATCCCAATACTCCTCTTGCTGGGCACAATTAAGACTATCTCGATCCGCATGAATTCGATGTCACTGAGTTCTACACTAAGCCAGATTCTGACTCTGATGTGCAGGACGATGTCGGCCACTGTGCAAAGCGCAGAAAGGCCTTTCCCAGGCCTTATGCAGGCTGACAGAAGAGAATTCGGCGCAATAATCGCAAGATTATTTGGTTCCAGGATCACTCCTGGGAACTGATCTCCCATGCTCATGTGAAGCACGGAGCTGGGTATATGGGCTCTAATACAGGACAAGATGTCTAAAACGTAGCTCCTCCTCTCCTAGGTGTCACACCCCCCAAGTGTGAGGCGTCTTAGATGGAGATAGAGGGGGGATTTTTCTGGGGCTTATTTGTGCCAGGCTGGGTCTTTGGAGGTTTTGGGTGGTTTTTCTTTTGTTTCACGGGTTTTTCTTGCTTTATTTGGCTCTCATCTGTTTCCAATGGAAGAGGTTTCTGGGGCTTGTTTGTCCCGAGCTGCATCCTCTTTGCTCCTTCGGATAGTTTTTCTTTTGTTTCATGAGCTTTCTTCTTTGGTTCTGCTTGATTTCTCTCTCTATCTGCTTATTGTTTTCCTAATCCTGTCTGCGTCACTATACACCTTTCCTATTCTCCGAGTGATTGGGCAGTTCTTGTTTCTCCAGCCTTTCTTAGCTTTTTTTTGCTTTCATTTCTAGTACTTGATAATACTCTTCTTAATCCTGAAAGCGCTGTTGTACAGCTTTCCTATATCTTAGTCTGTAGTCATAGATTTCAATCTTTTTAGTACTCTTTTCTTTAGAATTCGTAGGCGGTGAAACAGAGCTCTTTTGAGATACCAGACATCACTTTTATCCATGATCTTGCTGCATTCTCTATAATCTAATCCTTTGGAAACTATAAGTTATGTCTATCTGGGCAAGTGATCTGGCAAGTAAATATTATCCTGGCAATTCTGAATAGCCAATCTCTAGCGAGCCTAGATTTAACCGTGTACATCATCTTGAAGACATTTGGAGGTCAAAAGGGAATAGGAAGGTCCCAGTACATAACCATGATTTACACGAACCTTGGGTTCTAGCAAATCTGTATCTTAACATAAAGCTCTTTTGTACCCAATGGGATGCTAGGAGTTTATTTATTCTTTTGAAGAGCTTTCACATATACATACTATTCCTCAAACCCCCTACGGATACTTGATATTAACACGCAACCATGCCTGGAAATACCGGTAGAGGTGAGTCAAGCCTTTGGAAGGACAAGACGAGCTCCCAGAAGCCATAAATCCAAAATTCTTGACCTTAGTAGCAGTGGTCTCCCGAGTTCAGGCATCATCATTGAGATCTTCAGTATCCTTCGTAGAGGTTGGAAAGACTGTACCTGAAACACAATGACGAGTTAATTCATTAGTTGAGGAAGAGGAACTTACGGAAGTTGATAATGAGGATATTCCCAGACGTCCCCAAAGGGCCAGAAAATGTCCTTTGGAATTTATTCTTTAGGAAGAGGCACCCAGAGTCAGGAGCCAGTTGTGATTTGTAAGTGAATCTACTAATTTTATAATGAGATGCTTATTTGGAAGACTCCGGAGGACTCCCCATCACCGACTCTGAATTGACCTTCTCTGGGATATTCGTCTCAAGAGCCGGCAGCACAATTACATTCAGGCCCTCTCAGAGCCAACTCATCACACCTCTCAGCGTATATTCCTGAAGAGGACCGAACTTTACAGTCCCCTTCTGGACCCAGTATAGTTAATTTGGACCTTCCTACATCCGATATTGGCGTTCCGGTTACTTCACTATCAACAAAAAACAATTCCTTATATAGTAAGAAAAGGATTGTCTTAGAGAATGCTGTAAATTTGATCCGATATCACACATGATTTGTTAATCCCTAGTGAAGCCAGCTGAAAACAATACACTTCTGGAGAGCATTTGGGCAAAAGCAGCTACCAAGTTAGGTTGAAGAAATATAGAGATGAGAAAGGCGGCAATGACCTTTGTAAGTCTTCTAATTAACAAATAACATCTCATTTGAGACTTTGCATAGCTAACTTGGTTTAGCTAACTTGATTTATTTCGTTGAAAGCCAGACAGTCTAGTGCCAGGTCACACCTGGTTTCCGAGACCAGGAGCCCGATTCAGAACCTTCATGACTTAGCTTATAAATGACCGATTGATGTAGATATTAGGCATACTGGATGGCTCAGCCTTCCATTAGTGAATAAAGACCTATAGTTACCCTACCTTAGAATTTTGAGTTCAAAAAGACAAGCAAACACCCACCCCCCTCCCATACCATGGTTGGGACGGGGCTACAACGGCAGAGGCGGCTGTAGTTGCATCCCCTCACCAAAGACATTGTCCTTGAAGCCCTCCTCATAACGCCATATACGTTGCGGCTGTCCATCTGACCGGATCCAGTTCACAGGATATATGAGGGAAGACCTTTGACAAGCTTATGCAAGTTGTTCAAGCCAGGTCAGTCAATGTTGCATAAAGTTACTGAGGACTAAAGATGGGTGTCGCGAAAGTGGTCGCTAAGTAAGAAGGACGCTTTTACGGACAATGGTTAAGCAACATCATTCTACACTCCACCCTCCTGCAATGAAAGTCGCAGAAGTGAATGGTGTGGTTGGATGAAGTCGTAGTTTGAGAAATCAAGCATACTCGCACTCACATACGTCACTAGTACTCTTCAAATACTGACGGAACCATACAGTAACGATATGACTATGGAGAGATAATGGCTATTGGTGTGATTATTGGGACAAGTCTACCTTATGCCTTGCAGCCGTCGAGTGGAGGATATACCTGCAATGCTGAGAGGTTCAATAACAAAGCTGGCCCCTTTGTTGGTTTGGTCATTGAGACCATTCTGCATATGCAGTGGTAAGCAAGAATGCATGTTGAAGAAGATCTATCGTAACAAATAGAGTGATGTGTAGAAGCACTGTAAAGAATACCCATAGTGTTCCGATTTGGAAGTGAAGTGATATAACAGAATTATCAGGGTCAAATGGTGTCCACACTTTAGGAAAAGCAGGAGTTTTATTAGCAGATACTTAGTTAGTATGAGGATTAGATATAGCCCACGACCACCCAGACGCGGCCCATAAATATCGAGGTGTCTCCCACGCTATTTGAACATCATCAAGCAAAGGAGAAGAGATCTTATCAATATAAAATGTTTACGATAGAAAATCTTTTATCACTTTACCTACCTCTACCTTAGTTATTGAGCCTTCCTAGACAATCTCTGTCTACGATAAAGATTATGAACCTGAGTTATGACACAAGACTTTGAGATAAGGCTTCCACCTAACAGTTGAGGCAAAAATTACCTATTTGCTGGAAAATGATCGGTTTACGTGCGATCCAAGTAAACAAGAGGTTAGTTGAAGACCAATATCGTCCCTGATGAGACGGCAAAGGACTTACCCAGATAGGAATGCAGGTTCAGGTTTGCTCCCCCAGAGATAGCCAAACTCTTGTATCATAAGTGGTTCAGGGTTGGGAAAATGCAGGGAAGGACTGATAAAACGTGCTTTAATTGTTTTAATGACGTCTTGATATACCTTACTAGGGCCTGTAGGTATCATGCATTAAAGGCTTGGAGTTCAGGATCATATATTTAACCTTCCAATTTCTCACTTCAAATAGCACAAAGTTATTGATTTCGAAGGAGCCCAAATGCTCAGTTCCAAAGATTATCATACAAATTGGCAAATTTAGATGTTAATATTCAGCAGCATACAACCAGGCAAGGACTACCTCCCCAGGTGAGAACTAAGCTGATTGACAACATGAAAAAAGACAGTGAGTGAATGTTACGCAACAGTGGATTTGTTCAGGATTAGGAGTCTTGCACTGCACTGGAGGACAAAGAAGCTGCAGGATATCTGAATTTGGAGGTTTCAGGAGATGAGGAGAGTGATGTGGAGAATATTAATTCAGATCCTGAAGCAGGCGAAGCAGTGGAGGTACTTAAAGAGGGGTGGCATGGGGATGATTGACATCTTATTTAGGATTTTATGTATTATTTAACTGAATTATAAAGTTTTTGGGTGAATTAAGTTATTATTAATATACTACCTCGAGTTAGACTTTAATCACGTTTGTAAAATATAAAAGGGTAAAGGAGGTTGAATTGGGCCGAACAAAATTCACAGAGATCCAGGCAGGAAGCAAGAGTGAAGCGGAACTGCGAAGAAATGTAGCAGCAGTATAATAGAGGTAGGCCGAAGAAGGGAACTTGGGAGCTGAATGATGTGATCAAAACACCAGAGGTTAGTTATACTAGGTAGTGGAGTAGAGATCTAAGTGAACAGGGAAGAGTTTCAAGCATCATGAAGGAGTAGACCGACTGCGGCGCAAAAGTGATGAAGATCCATTGACTATTAGTGCTTACGCGAAGAAGGTGTAGGGTAGAAATAGGTCAGACAGTAAGGGTAAGAAGGAAGGGGAGAGTTAAGCGAGGATGGGAAAAGGGAGCAAGAGTACAGAGAGTGGTGTGTTTAGGCTATTGAGAGGCTTGTAGGTTTTGTGAATATGGGTGAATAGAAGCAGGTGAAGGCTGGTGGGCAAAGAGTGGTAATGAGCATAGAGGATATAGCCCGTTGGGGCTTTTGAGAGGAAGGAATGAGTCGTGGGGCAGAGGTTGATAATGGAACAATTCCAGGTACAGGGGTTGAGGCTGGATAAACTCTAGAGGAATTGTTAAACCTTAAAAGAACAGTGCAATAGCGCGAATCAGATTTTGGGCATCCCCAAAAGGGTGTATAGCAACGCCATTATAGACGAAAAAATAATATCTCATAACCCTTGAGATAATCAGGGGTTATAGACATCCTCCGTCTCCTCTACACACCCGGCGATTGAAATCTCAACACTACGAGATTATCACCACTTTTCTTTTCTCTACCCCCTGCCATGAGCTCGCTCTAGGGGGTTGAGTCATACCTCCTCTACACCTCCCTCCCCTTAGGCTTATCCCTTCGGGCTTTCTTCACTCTGGGTGATGGATTTCGTCTTCTTTAGATGATGTTTCCTCTCCCTACCCGGCTTTTGCTCTGCCTCGCTTAGAGCATTTGCACAGTCGGCAACACTCTCCTCAACGCCCATGTCACAGACGGCCGGGAACACAGTTTGCAGTAAGAGAAAACACTTCAACAGGCCACGGTCGATTTCTCTGTTCTCTCTCTTTCTTTGAGAGGCTGCCCAGTTCAGACACGAACGCGTTTACCGATAGTTTCTACGGCAAAGAGTTGGGTCTACCCCTCCTTCTCCTCTTCTCCTCACGGTCGGATCGGCTGGCACCCTACTGCTTCTCCAATTTTTTGGCTGGTACCCGCAACTACCTGGCTGGTATCCATAACTACTTCTTTACCTTTCGGACTATGACGACGGTCCCTCATGGCCTGCCTCTGGGAGGATGATATTGTACTATCTCCTTCCTCTCTTTCGAGTGTGCGGCCAAAATAGATGGCCCGTTTGGCCTCCCCAGGACTTCGATTATGCCGAGCCTGGTCACCCCCACATTAAATATACGGGATCTTTTAAAGTGGTTGCTTTGTGTTTGCTTTTTGTTTTTCCTTTGTTTGGATGATTGTGCCATGGGTTTTCCTGACTCTTCCTGCTTGTTCTTTGATTTGATTCCTTTCGTCTATCTTCTTAGCTAGTCAAGGGTTTCTTGTTGGGGGCGAGATGTGCAGTTGGTTCCACATCAGAGGGACTTGGGGGGTTGGCTTTTTCCCAGGGGTAGTTGGAGGTTTTTTATATGCCTTAGCGTAAGCTGCACGCAGGATTTTGTACCTTAAAACAATAATCGCATGATTCTAAAAAAGAAAAACAGAAAAAATAAAAAAAAAGAAGAAAAGAAAAAATAAAAAAGTCAGGGGTTATAGAGCTATAGACTATCCGTACAACAACTAAAGTTTTATAATTTACCCACTATCCCCCAAATGCCTCATGAGGTATAGTGTCACAAATTGTGACTAAGCAAGGCAGATTTCACATGACTAATAGTTATTAGTCATAAGGGATGTTTATGTTTTACGCTATGCAGTGAGTTGACTCATAGTTCTCACATGACTCGCACTTGCATGTTATTATTATGTTATGATTGGTTGATGTTTCTATGACTCACGATTGTGAGTCATAATGATGTAATAACTTTCATGTGTGACTCATGTTATGAGTCACGAGTTCCATGCAGGTGACGCGCTTTGCGCACCTGACATGTTTTCTGTTTTATGATTGGTTTACGGCATGCCGTGACTCATAGGAGTCATCTGAGGGATTTCGGGTATGACTTGTTATGAGTCATAGGACTGCGTGACTCAAGTTATGAGTCTCCAGGGTTAGGGTTGTTGGCGTGAAGGGTCTCTATAAGGAGGAGACTCGATCACAGTAGGTAGTTTCTTTTCAACTCTCGCTCGCTCGTCACCCATTTATAGGGCTTGGTAAGTTCATGGGTGGCCGCATTCATCAGATGAGGGCCCAGAAGAGTTACCTTGCGGCCCACCCCTCCTGGTCGTCCCCTCACGCCTCCCGCGTCTGTCCTCTCTGTGGCGAAGAGCAAGAAGCTTTCAGCCACGCCATACTACGCTGCCCAGCGAAAGCTGCCGCCAAGTCTCGCCACCTCCAAGGCCTGACCTCTGTCGGTCCTGAAGCTCCTCTTTGGTCCTTGGTCTCCCACCTCTCCTCCCTTGCTGCCTACATCAGGGCTACTGCCACGAACTACCCGCCAGATATGTTTTCCTCTCTCCCACCCTCACCGGCCTCGATGGTCTACCCCTCCCCTCTGACCTCCCCCCTCCCAGGGGGTCTCCTCTCCTCTTCCCCGTCTCGCCCTGTTTAGCTTTTCCCACTGTGGTGGTTTTTAGGTTACTTTGCTTTAGTAGGGAGTTAGTTGTTTGGCTAGTATCGTGTTTTTACTTTCCTTTGTTAACTGTGTGGTGGTGCTGCGTCGAATACTTGACGCTCTTGGAGACGATGGTGTGGTTTTCATTTGTTACTAGTTTATGGGATTAAGGTTGTGTTTACGCCATAGCTAGCGCTGCATGGGAGTTCTTGTACCTTATTTTTTTTTTTTTTTTTTGAATCATATGATTATTGTTTTAGGGTACAAAATCTTGCATGCAGCTTACGCTATGGCATAAAAAAACCCCCAAATACCCCTGGGAAAAAGCCAACCCCCCAAGTTTCTCTGGTGTGGAACCAACCGCACATCTCGCCCACAAAAAGAAACCCTTGACTAGCTACAAAGATAGACGAAAGGAATCAAATCAAAGAACAAGCAGGAAGAGTCAGGAAAACCCATGGCATGATCATCCGAATAAAGGAAAATCAAAAAGCAAACTTAGCGGAGACCACTTGAAATATTCCGCACACTCAGCGAGGGAGGGGCCAGGCTCGGCATAATTGATGTCCTCGGGAGCCTCGGATGCCATCTGTTTTAGCAATACCCCGAAAAGAAGAAGGAGATAGTGCAATACCATCTTCCCAGAGGCAAGCCGTGATGGACGGTGGTCATAGTCCGAATGGTGAAGAAGTAGTTATGGATACCAGCCAGGTAGTTGTGCGTACCAGCCAAGAAGGTGAAGAAGCAGTAGGGTGCCAGCCGATCCTGCCGTGTGAGGAGAAGAAAGAGGGGTAGACCCAACTCTGTGCCTTGGAAACTATCGGAAAACGCGTTCGTGTCTTGACTAGGCAGCCTCTTAAAGAGAAAGAGAGTAGAGAAATCGACGGTGGCCAGTTGAAGTGTTTTCTCTTACTGCAAACCGGGTACCCGGCCGTCTGTAACATGGGCTTTGAGAAGAGTGTTGTCGACCGTGCAAATGCTCTAAGTGAGGCATAGCAGAAGCAGGGTAGGAATAGGAAACATTATCAAAAGAAGACGAAATCCATCAACCCATGGTGAAGAAAGCCCAAAGGGAGAAACCTAAGGGCAGGAGAAGATGAGGGGAGATGCACTCCACCCCGTAGAGCCAACTCATAGAGGGGGGTGGAGTTGGGAAAAGTGGTGATAATCTCGTGGTGTTGAGATTTCAATCGCCAGGTGTGTAGAGGAGACGGAGGATGGAGTTCTTGTACCTTTTTTTCTTTTTTTCTTTTTTTTTTTGAATCATGTGATTATTGATTTAGGTACAAAATCCTGCATGCAGCTCGTACTATGGCATATAAAAAACGTTAATACCAAAAACTAACAAAGGAAATAACAAAATTCAAACAACACGTGCATAAACTCTCCAAGTGGGATCATCAGAGCCCTGTTGCATCACCATCGATGACTAACAAAAGAAAAGCAAAGTAAAGCCCTGCTTATAACCCATAAGAAAAACCCTCAAAAGTACTAAAAACCTCCCCGCCCCAACCTGCCCACTGCCGCAAACAAACAGGAACAAAGGAAACTCATAAAAATGTATAGTGCATACCCTCAAGAGAAACTCAAGCAGGGGAGTTTTGAAAGTAACAATACCTAGAAGGCCGGGGCCAAGCTAGGGAGATATGAGTTAAGCACTTTCCGAGTCTGAACCCGGCTCAGGAGTAACAGTATCGGCTCGAATGCGCCACATGGCTGGAGGAAAGCCCGTGCGAGTAGCCTAGAGATACTCAGCTAACCCTCGAAGGAGGGGAACCGAGAGCCAGAGGGGACCGTCAGGGCCAATCTCGTCCACACCTGAGAGATGGGTGAGGCAAGGGTGAGCCTTAGCGGGGCAATGGCGAATTGCGTGATTGAAGGACTCATCGTCTTCCTCACAGAAAGGGCAGAGGGTGCTGGCGGCCCTGTTCCTCCAGGATATATGTGTGGCAAGGTAGCTGGCACCTGAACGCATCCGGTGTATGCGGCCACATATAAATCAAGGAAGGCCGGTAAAGGCATGGGGAGTGAGGCAGGCATCATAAGAATAGGAAGAGGGCACTGGTGGACTTATGTCCAGCCAGTGAGCGAGGAGTGACTGTATCAGAGGAGTTCTGAGAGCTTGGTAGGGACGGAGGGTACCCTCGACAGCGGGAGCGCCACGAGATCGGTTGAGGCGAGCGGGAGGATAGAGATTTCCTCAATAAGGTCCGAGACCTCGTGACATAAGGAGTCTAGTGGTAGGTGCTTGGCGGAGTTTACTGCCGGACCTAGCCACGAAGTAAGGTGCACGGCTTTGCAGGAGCCTTGGAGGAGGAAACGATGATCGTCCACTGAACGACCCTGGTCCCAGGTGGGGACAGACTCGGGTATCCGGGCGGTAGCAGGGTTGAATTCCGAGGGGGCGCAGACCAAGCTGAGGGCAGCTGACCGACGGCGATGTATGCAGATAGAGGAAATGGGTGGTAGCGAAGCTTCCTGGTACAGAGCGCCGAGGGCAGTGGTGTAAAAACAGTTAGTTGTCCACTGGAGCACCACATGCCAGAACGAGTTGAGTTTCTTAATAGTGGCCGCATCCGGAATAAAAAGGTCGCAGCCACAGGTCAGAATTGGAAGGATGGCGCCGAAGACTAGCTTCCTGTTGCACCAGGAGGAGAGGCCTTTGCCAGCTGCACTGAGCTGTCGGATTGAAGTGAAAGAGGCTTTGGCAAGTGCCAGTCGTCTCAGGAATTGAACGGAGGAGTGAATAGTAGGGGTGAGCCAGTAGCCAAGCCACCACACAGCTTGAGAAGGAGGAAAAAGCATGTCGTTGATCACTATGGGGGCAAAGGAGACATCAGACCGGTCCTTTGGAGTCCTCCAGTGAATAATTTCAGTTTTGGGGACAGAAAAAGCCACCCCCAGGTCGGCACCCCGCCTCTGGATGATGCCGAAAAAGTATTGAAGAGCGCGGATATCTGAACGAACAGAGTCCGAGCCGACTGTTATGGTGAGGTCGTCGACATAGGAAATCGCCAGACCTTGGGGGATAGTGGGGTGGAGGCTGGCTATCTAAAGCACAAAAAGAAGAGGAGAAATGGGCGAGCCTTGAGGGGTGCCAACCGCGACCGGGCAGAAAACTATAGGCGCACCTTGGAAAATATGTTGGCATTGGTGTTTCGAGAGGAAAGACTTGATCCAGGCAACCAGATAGGCGGAGACTCCCCCTTTGGTGAGGGTATTGGACAGCTTGTTCGCGCAGCCATTGTCAAAACCTCCTTTGACGTCCAGGAAAAGAGTTGATACTTTGAAGGAAGCAGCCTGAAGTAGGAGAACCTCGTGAGTAAGGAATCCCACTTGGGCCAGAGGCCGACGTGTTGGAGGATTATCGAAGTGCGTAGGACACTTCTGCTGGTGAAAGCGGGGGGACGTCCTTAAACGCAAGAAGGATGAGAGGAGGAGGAGGAGAGGGTCTAGGAGGGAAGAAATGTGGGAGAAGTGTATTGTTAATTTCGGTGGGAGAGGAGGCGTTCTCAAGCGTGCGGAAACGATCCGGGGCTCTGCCGGCTGCAATCTTTCGAGCATCCCAGACCGATTGGGAGTCGACGTTGGCCAGAAACTGCGACCAGTGGACTCTCTTGGCGGTCTGGATTGCCTTGAAATCCGTGTTCCGAGCAGCACGGGCCAGGGCGGGCGAGCACTGATTTTTCCGCATGAGGCGGGTTGTATGGTGATGGATGCGTCGTAGCTGTGTGAGTTCTGGAGTCCACCACTGCTTAGAGTAGGAGGACGGGCATTTGGTTGGGGTGTTGGAGGTGATGAGGTGCGTGATTTTGGTGAGGGAGTCGTCAAACCATAGGTCGAGTGAGTTTGGAGTGGGGAGAGCAGGGGGGGCTGCAAGTGTAAGATCGGTGAGCAGAGGGGAAATGTGATCCCAATCCGTGAATTTCCAATTGAGGCCCCTGGGCGGGGGCTTAAGGAGTGGAGTGGAGAGAATGATTGAGAGGGTAGTGTGATACGAACCGGTTGGCGGGAGGGTGGGGTTCCAAGAGGAGAAATATAGAAGCAAAGCACTGTTGGCAAAGGACAAATGAAGTACTGCGGGGCGGTGATTAGAGGTGAACGGGAACCTGGTGTAGACTCCAGGAGTATTGAGGAGAGAAAATAACTGAGCTAACGCCCTGTCGAAATAAGGAGAACTTATGAACTGATGGTAGCCGGAGAGCAAACGAGTCGGGTCGGAAACGAAATGATGAATGTTGAGATCCCCAAGGACAAGTGTAGGACAATCATGCTGTGGAAACAAATCAACAGGAGAAACTGACCTAGTGTGACCATTAGGAATAGAGTAGGCATTGTACAAACGAAATAAATTATGAGAGGTATCAAAAAGTCCGTCAGGGGAGTGAAAAATCACTGCCATGAGGTCGCCCCTTTCAAACACAATGGAAGAATAGAAATAACACTCAATAGCCATTCATGAACATAAGTTGCAACTCGAGGCTTATAGTTGTCAGTGGCGGGAGGAAAAAAACATTTATAGTTGCGAAAAAGAGGAGGACAGTTCCTCCAAAGAGGAATGTCCTGAAGAGCCACGATATGAAGAGAACTTTCTACCGAAGTAAAAAAACTAAAAAGGGTTTGAAAAACATTACTGCTACCAAGACAATTATGCTGAACAATGGAAAGATTTAAACAACCAGGATAATGGAATGATTGGGATGGTGAAGGACTCTGTGTTGGGGCTGGGCTTCTCGGCATTTAAAGGTCCATGTGGACGTCAGTCGGGGCGGGCTCGCTCCAGTCGGCACCGGTGCTAGCTCAAAAGAGGGTGCTGCCTGCATCAAAGAGGTTTCTGCGGGGGAGGGGGGCGGCAACCCTAGAGTGGGCGGAAGCGCTGCGAACCATTTGAACGTTTTCAGGTTGGGTAGATTCGCTGGCGGGGGGGAAATGGGGACCGTGTCTGGCTGGAGTGGACGGTACAGTTGGGTGAACAGTTGGACCCTGAGGGGTGTTTTGGGGGAGGCCCACATCGGGGGCATCGGGAATGTATTGGTCCCTAGGAGGACGGAGAGCGGAGAGGATTTCGCGGCGGATGGGACAGGTGCCATCAAAAGAGGCATGCGGCCCACCACAGTTGATACAAAGAGGGGGAGGGGCATTGCAGGAACCCACAACCGACTTCTCAAATACCCCTTTCAGGCAGCTTTGGTTAGCACCTCTCTGGGCGGAGCGGTGATGGAGGAGAGTGCAGATCGGGCAGGCTTGTGCCTCTTCTTTACATAGAGGAGCAGAGTGACCAAAACGCCGCACTTTCGGCACTGCGTGGATATGGAGGCAGAGTAGGCGGGGGCGACTGGGCGGGGGGGGGAGAAAAGCCGAATGGATTCACCGAACCGGGAAACATGGAGTGGGTCGACTGCCATAACTAGCAAGGTCATGCACTTATAAGCCCTTGTTACCGATCTGACTGTAAGAATCTAGCGCCAAATATGGGGACGTCAATAGCATTGCTGATTGATTCAAGGAGTGAGGGGAGGAGGTCAGTCGGCTTGTGCGGGAGAATAGAAAGACGAAGATTGTGGATGAGAAACTCCACACTAGTGGGTGGTTCCCTGAAAACCTGGAAAGGATTGTGGCCAACCGGGAAGCTCTGATTGAGCTTCTTAGTCCTGGCATCAAAAAAGGGCGAGTAAGCAGAAGACGGGGTGTAGGGATTGGCCGTGAAAGTTACAGCCCCATTGCGAATAACTGAGGCAGTAAGGGTGAGGGGTGGAGAGCAGTTGCCCTCTTTAAGCACAGCGGCCATGATGTCGGGAAGGGTAGCGGTCATGATGAACGAATCGTTCGGGAGGGTTGGAGAGGTATGGGGGGCAAAGAAACGACGTTGAGCAGCTGGGAGCGGTGGGGGTCCTTTGGGGACACTACTCTTGCTTGACGCAGTGACTTGTGCTGCAGTGGCGTTCTTCTTGCCTTACCGCCCTTCCTGGTACCCTGTGCCCAGGTTTGTTCTTGGGGCTGCGGGGTATCAGAAACAGTGAAACCGGGGGAAGGACCGGAAAATCCGGGGCGGCGACCGTTCGAGACGTGAGGCGGGTGGCGAGTTTTTTGAACTGCTGAGCAGGTTTAACTTGGACAGCCGGGGCGGGAGGGGGTGGCGCTTGAGGTAGCGGGGGTGCCACTTGTGTGGCGTCCTGGAAAGAGAGAGCAGCGACAGGAGAGGACAAGTCATTGCGGGACGCCTCCAGGTTGGATATGGCTGGTGGTGAGGGGGTGGCTGAACGCTCTGCCTGGGCAGAGGTGAGGGACTCAACCTGCAAAGTCAAGAAGGTAACAGAGGCACCAAGGTCATTAACCATGGCGATGAGTGGGGTGAGAAGGGGGGCCATAGCGAGTTGGCTGTCGGAGAAGGTTACGGCGGAGGCATAGTAGACAGTGGGGAACGAAGCCGGGTCAAGGCGAGCGAGCCTGGCAGCATGCCCAAGAATGTTGGCGACATTGTCAGCCTCCCCGGAGAGAGAGGCGTGACCGGACTGGGACGACGACGAGCGAGAGATAGGATCAGCCCTACGGTCCTGGCGAGAGGAGGCAGAGCGAGCAGGGCCGACAGCCGAGCCCGGGCCTGCACCAGTGGAAGCGAGAGGGGTAGACGACATCTGGGCAAATCCAACAGGCCAGGCCGGGGGACAGAGAAGGGGAGGAGAGAGAAAGTAAAGACAAACTACCAGTTCGACTTTCCGCGAATAAAAATCCTCTCAGCAAAGGTGAAATATATATTTCACTTGAAGATTAAGCCCAAGTGAAAAGCCAAAATAGATGTATCATGATGAAATAAAGACGAAACCCTGAGGTTTATGTAGGCCGAATGCGGTAAGTATTTTGAGCGGGAGGAAAATAGATGGTGCGGAGCGTGGAGTTCTTGTACCTTTTTCTTTTCTTTTTTTTCTTTTTTTTTTTTTGAATCATATGATTATTGTTTAAGGTACAAAATCTTGCATGCAGCTCGCGCTATGGCATAAAAAAACCTCCAATACCCCTGGGAAAAAGCCAACCACCCAAGTTCCACTGGTGTGGAACCAACCACACATCTCGCCCCCAACAAGAAACTCTTGACTAGCTAAGAAGATAGACGAAAGGAATCAAATCAAAGAACAGGCAGGAAGAGTCAGGAAAACGCATGGCACATTCATCCAGACAGAAGGAAAACGCAAAATTCAAACAACGCGTGACCACTAGAGAAGGTTCCCGCACAATCAGCACGAGGGTTGCCAGGCCCGCCTAAAGAGAAACCTGGGGGGGTGCTGAGCCACAAGGACCGGTCCCGCTGTGTTGGCAAACCCCAAAAACAAGAAGGAGATAGTACAATACCATCCTCCCAGAGGCAAGCCGAGATGGACCGTGGTCATAGTCCGAAATAGTGAAGAATTCGTTATGGATACCAGCCAGGTAGTTGTAGGTACCAGCCAAAAAAGTGGGGAAGCAGTAGGGTGCTAGCCGATCCGACCGTAAGGAGAAGAGGAGAAAGGAGGGGTAGACCCAACTCTGTGCCGTAGAAACTATCGGTAATCGCGTTCGTGTCTTGACTAGGCAGCCTCTCAAAGAAAGAGAGAACAGGGAAATCGAACGTGGCCTGTTGAAATGTTTTCCCTTACAGCAAACCGTGTTCCCGGCCGTCTGTAACATGGGCGTTGAGAAGAGTGTTGCCGACCGTGCAAATGCCCTAAGCGAGGCAGAGGAAAAGCGGGGTAGGGAGAGGAAACATCATCAAAGAAGACGAAATCCATCACCCAGAGTGGAGAAAGCCCAAAGGGATAAACCTAAGGGGAGGGGAGTGTAGAGGAGGTATGACTCCACCACCTAGAGCGAGCTCATGGTGGGGGGTGGAGAAAAGAAAAGTGGTGATAATCTCGTGGTGTTGAGAGTTCAATCGCCGGGTGTGTAGAGGAGACGGAGAATGGAGTTCTCGTACCTTAACAACAAATACATGATGTAAAAAAGTAAAAAAAGTAAAAATAAAAAAAAGATCACAATTGGTAGTTAACCACGAACCATCTCCCCTACACCTCCGGCGATTGAAATCTCAACACCAGGGAAATCATTGTGGGATCCACAACCACCCCTCTCCTCCCCCTTGATGGCTCCTGCCTAAGGGAGTGACGCTACCTCCTCTCCTCCTCCTCCTGGCCTCTTGGCCCCCCCTCCTTTGGGTTCTTGCCTTCGTTCATTGTTGACCCACGCTCATGAAGTTTGTTGCTCCCCCTTTTCCCCTTATCACCTTTGCACCTCGCGTAGGTTTTGCACGGTCGGCAACCCCTCTCACTTCGTTTACGCTCGGCGCTGTTGTCTTCCAAGCCCCTTGCAAAGTACTTCGCTATTTCGATTATGTGTGCCCGGTCGGGGAACACTTCGGTTTGTAACGTCACGGCCTCATCTTTGGCCTTGCTGTCGGAAAAGCATCCGCCGCAGTTGCTCTAGTCGGTCGTTTCTAGCTTTTGGGTATACCCCTCCATCCTCCTCTCCGGTTTTCGTCCTGTTGCTCGGTTACAGCTACACTCTACTGCCTTAGCTGGTATCTTACTACTAGGTGGCTCCTCTCGCCCCACCGGGTACCACCGTCGCATCCTCGGCTGCGCTCTGCCATGGCAGAGCACTACCTCCTTGGTCGTTGTCAACGCCTTGGACTTGGAGTAATTGTTTCGGTCGCCAGCCCATGTGGGCTATTTTTTGGCCGGCCCCTTTGGAGTGTTGTGTTTCTTCCTCTATTTGGTTTCCTATCTAGTGGTTCTCTCTTCCTTCTAGCGTTTAGGCTAGATTTACTTTGTTAAAATCCGGGAGGCTATGGCAAGGGTTTTCTTCTTGTTTCCTGCTTTCCTGTTGTTTTCCAATCTTCTCTGTGTCCGCGTGAAGGAGGGGTGAGGATTCTGCGGGCGAGATGTGCGGTTGGTTCCATACCAGAGGGACTTGGGATGATGGCTTTTTCCCTGGGGCCAGTAGTATAGATTTGTTTACGCCATAGCTAGCGCTGCACGCGAGTTCTTGTACTTCCTTTTACTTTTTTTCTTTTTTTTTTTGAATCATGTGATTATTGATTTAGGTACAAAATCCTGCATGCAGCTCGCGCTATAGCATATAAACAACCTTAATTCCAAAAACTAATAAACGAAAAAAACAAAATTCAAACAACACGTTCAAAAACTCTCCAAGCGGGATTATCTGAACCCTGTCGCATCGCCATCGATGACTAACAAAACAAAACTAAAGTAAAATCCTCCTTATACCAATAAGAAAAACACTCACAAGTAATAAAACCTCCCCGCCCTACCTGCCCACTGCCGCAGTCAACTAGGAACAAAGAAAACTCAAAAACTGTATAGAAAAACCCCTGAGGAGAAGCTCGAGCAGCGGAGTTTTGAAGTAGCAATACCTAGAAGGCCGGGGCCGAGCTAGGGCGTTTTTGTGTTAAGCACTATCTGAGCCCGAACCCGGCTCAGGAGTAGCAGTATTGGCTCGAATGTGCAACATGGTTGGAGGGAAACACGTGTGAGTAGAGTAAAGATACTCAGCTAACCCTCTCAGGAGGGGAAGCGAGAGCCCAAGGAGACCGTCAGGGCCAATGTTATCCACACCTGAGAGATGGGTGAGGTGAGGCTGGGCCTTAGCGGGGCAGAGGAGAATCGCGTGTTGGAAGGAGTCATCGTCTTCCTCACACAACGGGCAGAGGGTGCTGGAGTCCCGACTCCACCAGGAGACATGTGGGGCAAGGTAGCTGGCACCTGTACTCATCTGGTGAATGCGGCCACATTTAAATCGAGGGAGGCCCGTAAAGGCGTGGGGAGTGAGACAGACACTATAAGGATACGAGAGGGGCACTGGCGGACTCAAGTCTAACCAGTCAGCGAGGAGTGACTGTAACAGAGGAGCTCTGAGGGCATGGTAGGTAACGGACGGTATCCGCGACAGCGGGAGCGCTACGAGATCGGTTGAGGCGAGCGGGGGGACATGGATTTCCTCAATAAGGTCTGAAACCTCATGACATAGGGAGTCTAGTGGTAGGTCCTTGGCTGACTTAACCGTCGGGCCAAGCCATGAAGTAAGGTGGAGGGCTTTGGAGGAGCCACGGAGGAGATGGGTGGTAGTGAGGCCTCCCGGTACAGAGCGCCAAGGACGGTCGTGTAAAAGCAATTGGTTGTCCATTGGAGCACCACATGCCAGAACGAGCTGAGTTTCCTGAGAGTGGCTGCAGCCGGAAGAAAGAGGTCGCAGCAGTAGGTGAGAATAGGAAGAATAGCGCCGAAGACTAGCTTTCTGTTGCACCAGGAGGAGAGGCCTTTGCCAGCTGCACTGAGCTGTCCGATTATAGTGAAAGAGGCTTTGGCTAGTGCCAGCTGTCTCAGGAAATCAACGGAGGAGTGTAGAGTAGGGGTGAGCCAATAGCCTAGCCACCTCACAACTTGAGAGAGTGGAAAAAGCATGTCGTTAATGACAATGGGGGCGAAGGAATCATCCGAACAGTCCATCGGGGTTCTCCCGTGAATGAGTTCAGTTTTGGGGACAGAAAAAGCCACCCCCAAGTCGGTACCCTGCCTTTGGATGCTGCCGAAATAGTATTGAAAAGCCCTGATATTCGAACCTACCGAGTCCGAGCCAACCGTGATGGTGAGGTCGTCGACATATGAAATCGCCAGACCAGGAGGGAGAGTCGGGTGCAGGCTGGCTATATAAAGCACAAAAAGGAGGGGAGAAATCGGAGAGTCTTAAGGAGTGCCAACAGCGACCGGGCAGAAAGCCTTAGGCGCGCCTTGGAATATGAGTCGGCACTGGCGTTTGGAGAGGAACGACTTGATCCAGGAAACCATGTACGGGGAGACACCTCCTCTGGTGAGGATAGTGGCCAGCTTGTATGCGCAGACGTTGTCAAATCCACCTTTGACATCCAGGAAGAGAGTAGATACTTCGAAGGAAGCGGCCTGAAGTAGGCGGACTTCGTGGGTGAGAGTAGCGACAGCGTCGAAACAGCCCAGACCGGCCAGAGACCAACACTGGTTGGGATGTAAGAGGCCCAGGGAGCGGGCGGCGGAGGCAAGACGAAGAGCAGAAAGTCCTTCGAGGATCTTGGAGACTGTTTCGAGCAGGACAATGATGCGAAAGGAAGAAGGTGTACGGTAATGAGGTTTGCCTGGTTTGTCCAGGACAATGCGGGTGGCCTTCTTCATGGCTAGTGGGTGGTAACCGTGGGTGAGGAGAGGAGTGAACAGAGATGGAAGGAGGCGCTCGTTGGCCTTATGGACTTGCTTCCAGATAGAGTGAGGAATACCACTTAGGGCAGGGGCCAACGTGTTGGAGGATTTTCGAAGTGTGGAGGACACTTCTTGTAACGGGGGCACCCTGTAGAGAGGTGAACTCTAAGGTTGCGACCGCACCAGACACTCAAAGTAGAAGATAAAGATGATGTAAAATAATTCAGAAGAATCAACGGTAAAACTTAATATAGTAAAGCTCGAAGCTTCACTCAATTTAGTTCTCTCGAGGAAAAGTTGGTTTGTCGAAGTAGAATGCCAAACGCTTAAACTTAAGTAGATATCAGATTTAAGCCTTTGACATTCGCCACCACTTCCGACCTTTGTGCGAGTACCCTGTCCGGCTCAGGGTCTGTCCGAAGTCTACCCTCCATCAGGATATATCCTGCCGGAAGTGTCGGACCAACTCGGGTATACTTAACTCCGTCAATAGGATATGAGTTTCTGCAATGCATCTCCAATACAACCGCAGGTGAAAAACTCTTCCATCGAAGTCATACCAGTTGCTAACTGTTATGACAACAACCGGAATCAATACCTAGGTGGTGGACTCACTGGCCCAGTGGCAGTTTCGTCTATACAAGCTATGCAGTCCATCATTTAATCTACGCGACTATTCAATGTGATAAATTGACATGCAAGGTCCCCCGGTGAGATGTAGCCGATGGTTGGCTAAGTGGGCGCTACCCATAGCCAGCCTCTTGGGACATACTCTACCGTGATAAGACTCATACCTCTAGAGTCCAATAACAACCCATAGGAATGCTACAAATCAAGGGGAGAAGGTCCTGGCTGGTTACTGAGGTATTTGTCTCGAAAGCACCCTGGCCTTCTGAGACTACCTGGGTACCACTAGGAAGACTACCCTACAACCCGTAGGCTAGAATAGACTCCTAGATGCCTGAGAGACCATATATGGATGACCCCCATTCTAGCGGTTACCCATACTCCCCTTATATATCCTGCGAACGACATTCAGTCGGACGGACGGCGACGACTTATAGGGTGTTACACCAGCTGCTCCAATGCCCTCTTTTAACTAGCAAACGAGCAACTAGGCAGCCGTCTGCCTATGAGGCGCCGTCCCAACGCTGGGGCCAGAGGGGGGTGTTAGCTAAACCCGCCCCAGTTCAATAGTATGTTCGGGCGACCCTTATACAGGCGTGGGGCCTTCCCACGCAGATGCGTGCGCGCCCAAGAACATCTAAGAGCCCATAGAATGTGAGGCAATCGACGTCTAAGTTCTAGCATGACTTTGCCGGTGAAGGTAGGGTAACTTGGGTTCCTCAGTAGGGTAACTGGGACCCATGGGCATAATGACCAAATTCCCAAGGTAGGGTAACTTTGCCCTCTTACGCCTTTAACCGCTCAGGAAGTCCTCCAGGCGACCACAGAAGTCGTCTCGGAGGTTCGTGTAACATTCCCATAATTCTCTTGACCTTATGCGAATGTTCTCCCGAAAGGTTACCCTGCCTAGTAGAGTACCTCAAGGCTACTCAACTATTCCCTAGGCCTTATCCTAGGTTTACCAGCTATTTGTATAAAGTATACGAGACCATACCACCTCTGGTTACCTCTTGGTATACCATTTGGGCTAAGGTGATAGTGATTGTAGCTACCTATCGTAGGGTCGTTACACTTCTGCTGGTAAAACTGGAGGGACATGTTTAAACGCAGGGAGGATTAGGGGAGAGGCAGGAGAGGGTCTAGGAGGTCACAAATGTTGTAGAAGTGTGTTGTTAATTTCCGTGGAGGAGGAGGCGTTCTCAAGTGTGGGGAACCGATCAGGGGCTCTGCCGGCCAAAATCTTTCTGGCATCCCAGACTGATCGCGCCTCGACACGGGCCAGAAACTGCGACCAGTGGACTCTTTTGGCAGATTGGATAGCCTTGAAATATGTGTTTCGAGCAACACAGGCCAGGGAGGGCGAGGTCTGATTCTTTCTCATGAGACAGGAGGTATGGAGATAGATGCGTCTTAGCTGTGTAAGTTCAGGAGTCCACCACGGTAAAGAGTAGGAGCATGGGCGTTTGGTTGGGGTGTTGGAGGTGATGAGGTGCGTGATCTTGGCGAGGCAGTCATCTAACCATAGGTCGAGTGAGTGCGGAGTGGGGAGAGCAGGGGGAGTTGCAAGAGTAAGATTGGCGAGCAACAGGGAGATTTGATTCCAATCCGTGCACTTCCAGTTAAGACCCTTGGGTGTGGGCTTCAGGAGCGGAGGGGAGAGAAAGATTGTGAGGGGGGCATGATCTGAACCAGTTGGCGGGAGGGAGGGGTTCCAGCAGGAGCAAAACGGGGGCAAGGCAGTGTTGGCAAAGGACAAGTCAAGAACTGCAGGGCGATGATTGGAGGTGAACCGGAACCTAGTGTAGACCCCGGGTGTATTGAGGAGAGAAACCAACAGCGCCGATGCTCTGTCGAAATAAGGAGAACTTATAAACTGATTGTAGTTGGAAAGCAAACGAGTCGGGTCGGAAGCGGAGTGATGAATGTTGAGGTCCCCAAGAACAAGTGTAGGAAAATCATACTGAGGAAACAAATCAACAGGAGAAACTGACCTAGTGTGACCACTAGGGATGGAGTAAGCATTGTACAAACGAAACAAATTCTGAGAAGTATCAAAAAGTCCCTCAGGGGAGTGAAAGTTCACTGCCATGAGGTTACCCCTTTCAAAAAACAATGGAAGAATAGAAATAACACTTAATAGCCTTTCGTGAACATAGGTTGCAACCCGAGGCTTATAACTGTCAGTTGCTGGAGGAAACAAACATTTATAGTTGCGAAAAACAGGAGAACAGTTCCTCCAAACAGGAATATCCTGAAGAGCCACACTATTAGGAGAACATTCTACCTAAGTAAAAAAACTACAAACTGTTTGAAAAACATTACTGCTACCGAGACAATTATGCTGAACAATGGAAAAATTTAAACAACCAGGATAATGGAATGATTGGGATGGTGAAGGACTCTGTATTGGGGCTGGGCTTGTCGACATCTAAAGATCCATGTGGACGTCGGTCGGTGCGGGCTCGGTCCAGTCGGCACCGGTGCTTGCTCTGCAGAGGGTGCTGCCAGCACCAAAGAGGTTGCTGCGGAGGAGGGGTGCGGCGCGGCTCGATTGGGCAGACGCGCTGCGAACCAACTTAAGGGTTTCGGGTTAGGTAGATTCACTAGTGGGAGGGAAACGAGGACCGTGCCTGGCTGGAGTGGCCGGTACAGTTGGGTGAACAGTTGGACCTTCAGGGGTGGTTTGGGGGTGGCCCACATCGGGGGCGTTGGGAATGTCTTGGTCCCTAGAAGGACTGAGAGCGGAGAGAATTACGCGGCTGATGGGACATGTGCCATCGAACGAGTCGTGCTGACCACCACAGTTGATACAGAGAGGAGGGGAGGTGTTGCAGCATCCCATGACAGACTAGTCAAAGCCCCCTTTCGGACAGCTTTGATTAGCACATCTGAGGGCGGAGCGATGATGGAGGAGAGTGCAGATATGGCAAGCTTGTGCCTGTTCTTTGCATAGAGGAGCAGAGTGACCAAAATGCCAGCACTTTGGGCACTGCGTGGATTTGGAGGCAGAGTAGACAGGGGCGACCGGTCGGGTGCGGGACAAAAGGCGGATGGATTCGCCGAACCGGGAAACATGGCGCTGGTCGACTGCCACAACCACGGAGGTTGTGCCCTTCTCAGCCCTTTTCACCGGATCTGACTGTAGGAATCTAGCCCCAAATATGGGGACGTCAATAGCATTGCTGATTGATTCAAGGAGTGAGGGGAACAGGTCAGTAGGCTCGTGCGGGAGAATAGAAAGAGGAAGATTATGGATGAGGAGTTCGACACTTGTAGGTGCCTCCTTGAAAACCTGGAAAGGATTGTCTCCAACCGGGAAACTCTGATTGAGTTTCTTGGTCATTGCATCAAAAAAGGGGGAATAAGCAGAAGACGGGGTGTAGGGATTGGCTGTGAGAGTAACAGCCCCATTGCGATTGAAGGTGGCAGTAAGGGAGAGGGGTAGAGAGCAGTTGGCCCCTTTAAGGAGAGCGGCCATGATGTCGGGGAGTGGGGCAGTCATGATGAAGGAATCATTCGAGAGGTTTGGAGAGGTATGGGGGGCAAAGAAACGACGTTGGGCAGCTGGGAGCGGTCGGGGTCCTTTGGTGAAACTACTCTTGCTTGACGCAGCGACTTGAGCTGCAGTGGCGCTTTTCTTGCCCTTACCGCCCTTCCTGGTACCCTGTGCCCAGGTTTGATCTTGGGGCTACAGGGGATCAGTAACGGTGAAACCGGGAGGGGGACCGGTATGGAAGAGTGAGGTGGCTGGGTAACGCTCAGAGTAAAGTTTGGCTTCCTCTGATTGGGGGTGGCGAGAGGCGATGTCACAAATCATGACTAAGCAAGGCAGATTTCACATGACTAATAGTTATTAGTCATAAGGTATGTTTCTATGACTCACAATTGTGAGTCATAATTATGTTTCACGCTATGCAGTCAGTTGACTCATAGTTCTCACATGACTCGCACTTGCGTGTCATCGTTATGTTATGATTGGTTGA
>Ga0307509_10003246_pt1 | contig 25103 bp, 15 predicted proteins | sample 10_EM_MG_FD_202245 | JGI IMG/M metagenome (GOLD analysis project Ga0307509, IMG submission 202245) | Populus trichocarpa ectomycorrhiza microbial communities from riparian zone in the Pacific Northwest, United States - 10_EM | ecosystem: Host-associated > Plants > Roots > Unclassified | place... | reverse complement strand
CAAGTTTACAATTAATATGCTTAAAAGAGTATGATTAACTCATGTCACTTGACCGTTGGAACCGGTGGTGGAAATTGTAAACTTCACATGATATATAGCGATTCCATCGGATCCTGTTCTTTTCATTCTCTCATGAAGAAGTAATGATTTTATTTTATTTTAATTCGAATTAGTGTTTGATTGTTATACCAGTTAATTATTAGTAAAAAAAAACAATATAAATTGCATCCTGGAATTTTCTCTAATTAAATTTATTTAAATTTGTGAGTACTAAAAGGAATATATTTGGTGAAAATTTACAAGTTAATATATTTTTTTATTTTAGTTTTCACTGTTTTTCTTAAAAAACCATGCATGGTAATACAAGCGCATTCAAGTTGTAGAAAAACATTTATGAATTGAAAAAACAAAACCTAATTACAAAAAATAAAGAAATTAGCATCACACGACAATTAGCGAAAAGATCTTCTTATATGTGTCTAAATATACAATCTTTCATGTATTTCAGTTTTCATCAAAAACTTTGCACCCAAAAAAAAAAACTCAAAACTAATTCATAAAAGGAAGCGATTTTGGCATCAGGATCAGAATTCTGCGAGGCAGAAAGGCACTTGAAAATGTTTTCGAAGATATAGATATTTATTCTCTTCAAGATTCTCTCTACTGTTGATGTACATGATTATTTCCTCCAGGATATAGGTATATTCTTCATCAAGAATTTTAGACGTATTACATTTAAGTATATCATCATAAAATAATTCTTCAAAGTATATATAGTTCTTATATTCTAATTTTTTAAATGCAAATTAGTTAATATGTTCCAGGTTATTATATATTATGATTTTCTGTGTCTTATTAATGTACACAATAATAATTTTCAATGAAAATAAGTCTCTCCTTCATAATGATGCACTCTCTGAGTTTCCAGAGGGATAAGGTGTGTATTCAATTATTAGAATTATTTTTTATTCTTCATTGAAAAATTAAGCACAATTCTCGTATAGATTGAAAAAAAATGATAAATGGGCAGATGCTAAATCCAATTGGAATGTGTAATGACCTGTTAAAAGTTAGGGAAAGTGTAAAAATATGTAGCAGAAAACCAATCTCGAGTTTAATTGCTTGTACCTACGGTATATATCACATCATTCTTCGGATCAAACTGTCTACATGTGTGCATGGAATCCTATGATATTGAATTAATATAAATATATAATACTATTTTATACTTTTTGTTTGATTGATTTAGATTATTATTTAATATGATATTTAATAAAGGTTCATCAAATAATTATAAATTAAAATCCTATTATATACAATAATTCATGATATTCATTCAAAATTTAACCAATTTTTTGGGTTGAATCGTTTTTTATATAAAAAATAATAAACAATGGCCAGAACGTTTTTTAACATGAACAACGTTTTTTAGCATCATGGGAATAATTTCTAGGCATAATGGGCCTTACAGCAAAATGGTCTGAACGTGGGTTTTATAAGTCTAAAGTCAGGATTATAGATCGAGTCATAAGGTCCAAAACGAAGTTGACTTCTCCTTTTTTACTTCATGTGATTTCTAATTCCATCTAATCTTTCCTTTCAATTGTAATTTAAAAAAAAAAAAAAAAAAAAAACCAACGTTTTTGACGTTAATAATGATATAAAATAGCATAATTTGCAATACCTTCCATTTAATTATTGTAATATTATATGAATTATCTAAATGTTTAAAGATTTTGATAAAAATTTCCTTTATATTTAATAAATATTACAAAAACTCCTTTACGTATCCCAAGTCGCCGTAGTTTAAACAATATATATAGATATAAATATATAATATTAAAATCAATTTCTATCAAATGTGTTAATATTGTGTTGACAAAAGCATTTTTATTTAAAACAGAAGCTATCAAGATTTGATTCTTAGTTTAAATAATTTTTATAAAAAAAGTTAAACGGATCAACTCAAAAAACTAATTTAATTTCAAATTAAACTCTAAATCAATCTACTTTACTCGATCAACCCCCTCCCCCAAAAAAAACAAAAACAAAAAAAAAAAAACAAAATGAGACAGGATTGCATCAGAATTAAACTTGGGCTCTATGGACAAACCTGCAGAGGGGACGAGACAGTTTATGAAATATATATTTTTATTTTTAAAATTTATTTTTAATATAACACATCAAAATAATAATAAAATATTAATTTAAAAATAAAAACAAAAATTCCACCCTAGAGTCTTCTTTTCCTCGGATGACGAGGTTTTGAGCAATGCGAAACACGTTGAACGGGACCGAAACTTGATTCTCGAATCATTTCAAGCACCGAAACCAGTGAAGAAAAGGACCAGACTTGTGTTCTTTGCTCTTATTTTTATACAAGAATATGGTTGTTTTTTAAAATTTATTTTTTAAAAAATTACTTTTAAAAACTTTTTTATATTTATTTGTTATCATAAAAAATTGATTAATGAAAAACACTTTCCAGTTAAAGAAAAAAAATTTGGTTTGGTTTTTAGGAAAGTATTTTCCTGAAAAATTTGGGTGAAAAACACTTTCTGGAAGTTGTGAAAAATTTAGAAATGTGATATTATTTGCTGATTATATTAAATTTGGTCCTCAACCTTTTGATTGCTATATATATTTTATTTTAAATATTTATTTTTCAATTTCATCCCTTAAAATTTAATTTTTATATTAACTTTAATCCTCATTTTTATAATTTTTATTTGCTTTTTCCTTATCATTTTTTTATTAAAATTTTTTATGTATTAAATTTGTCCTCATTCTTTTGATTGTTACTTATTTTATTTGAAATAACTTATAAAGTGTTAATTATTATTATTTTAATTTCTTCATCTTATATTTTTTTTATTTTTTAGATTTGATCTTTATTATTTTGATTATTATTTATTTTATTAGAAATAATTTATGAAATTTTTTTTTTAATTTTATTTTCATTCAACTTTTTAATTTGTAAGATTTGTTCCTCATTATTTTAATAAACTTGAGAAAAATAAAATATTAATAAGTTATTTTTCAATTTATTTTTCATGATATAATCAAATACTAGAAAGTGTTTTTTAATTTATTTTTTATTATAATACCAAACATAAAAAAAATTAATTTACTTTTCTAAAATTTATTTTTTTTAAAAAAAGTTTTCAACAAGCAAACAGGCTTAATTGCGTTCATACTTTTCACCGTGTGAACATGTTGACAAAGGCTACGTACGAGACAAGATAAAAAATCAAATCAGTCCAGAAATTATTTGCTCAAGGCAACGGAAGAAAATTCAAAAGCAGCTGCCAGCCAAGCAAATGCCAAATCACTGGTAAAGTTAACCGATCAGAAATATTTGTGGGACCAGGAAATCTTCGCACGGTCTAATTCTGGGACCATACCATGTGGCATTCAAGAGTCAATTTTTATTTATTTATTTTTTTATTATCGTCAAAAATTTTAAAATATAGCACAAAGAATAAAAGTATTTCAAAAATAAAATACTTTGATTTAACCGTTTCTTATGAAACGCTATCTTATTGTACACCCACAGCCACTAATAGAAATAGTAAAATAACAGCTGTTGCGTCGAGGCTTGTGGCAAGTGTTCTTGGCAAGGTTTTTTTTTTTTTTTGCCTCCGTTTCCTGGGTTCGAGTCTCAATATATATGTTTATCATTCCTATGGTGTTTTATCTATTTACTGGGTTTGCATGGTATTCAGTAAATTTAGAAATTAATTATGATACGCGTAAGATAGTCCAAACACTCCAAATTAAAAAAAATAATAATAAAAAAAAATAACCACCGTTTATATTAGTGGTTATTAATAAATTGTTAATAACAATAACGGTTGTAAACAAACATTGTACAATCACTAGGCGTGCTATATTGACAATAAAATCAGTTTTTTTAACTGTCAAAATATGGATGGTCAAATATTTTATATCTACTCATCCTTTTAACCAATGGCTACAGGAAAAGATTACACACACACGTGTGTGTGTTTTGATCGTCAATTAAAAAAAAACCCAATCCAGCATGGTTTAATAAATATATAATTGTTGCATGCAGATGATATATTGATTGGTAGTGAGTATTTTGCTTTCGATAACATTATTGGATTCACTTTTCTCCTTGCATGCATTGTTAATTAACCTGGGCTAAAAATAACCGCTAATTTTTAATTTTTAATTATTATTTTTTTAATATTTTGTACTGATGTTTAAAATAATTTTTAAAAAATAAAAAAATATTATTTTAATACTTTTGTAAATAAAATACTTAAAAAATAATTTAACATGCAAACCAAGCCCAACTGTCATGTTAAAATTATTTGAAGAGAATGAAATTGAAAATAATAATAATAATAAAATGAATAATTGATTATGGATAAAAAATTAAAAAAAAAAAAGTTAGTCGGAATTAGATGCACTGACTGCATATAGGATATAATTGTTCATCATAGCTTGCTTTTCTATCACTGTCACTGCATAAATTCCAGCTTTTCTGTTCAAAGAATTTCAGATCTTTTGTCCATGCATGTATTTGACGCTAAAAGTTAATCAATGGCTACAGGAAAGCTTTTATAGGTTCTCTGAGTAAACATCAAGAATTCTGATTTGATCCACAAAATCAGTGGATTCTGATTCTGATATTGGTTCTTTTAGGATCATGAGTCTAAAATATTCATGATTGTATCAGAATTAAACTTGGACTCTATTGACAAACCTGAAGAGGGGACGGGACAGTAAGTATTGCATGTTTTTTTAATGAAATATATATTTTTTATTTTTAAAAATTTATTTTAAATATAATATATTAAAATAAAAAAAATATTAATTTAAAAATAAAAACAAAAATTCTATCCTAGAGTCTTCTTTTCCGCGGATGACGAGGTCTTGAGCAATGCGAAACACGTTGAACTTGGGCTCTGTAGACAAAAAAGCAGAGGGGACGGGACAGCACCGAAACCAGTGAAAGGAAAAAGGAAAGGACAAGACTTGTGTTCTTCGTCTTTCGCTCTTATTTTTGTCCAAGTGCATTCATACTTTCCACCCTATGAACATGCTGGCAAAGGCGACGTACGAGACAAGATAAAAAATCAAAGCAGTCCAGAAATTATTTGCTACGGGAAGAAAATTCAAAAGCAGCTGCCAGCCAAGCAAATGCCAAATCACTGGTAAAGTTAACCGATCAGAAATATTTGTGGGACCAAGTAATCTTTGCACGGTCTAATTCTGGGACCATACCATGTGGCATTCAAGAGTCAATTTTTTTTTGTCGTAAAGTTTTTTGAAATATAGCTAGAAAAGATAAAAATATTTAGAACATAAAACACTTTGATTTAATATTTTATAACCATTAATAAAAATAGTGGTTGTAAATAATCATTCTTTTTATTAGCAGTTATGAACAGAAGCTAACAGGATCCGAGTTGACCCGGGTTGACCCCTGAAACCCGGGACCCGACCCCCGGGCCGGGTTTAATAACCATGCCTGGTAGTAGTAGTTTAGGATTAAATTTTTTTATATATATATATTTTAAGTTCAAATCGTGTGATTGTGGTTGTTAATACGAGGAGTCTTTTTTTTTTTTACTAAATTTTTTAAGTAGCTTGAATTTTTTTGGTTTTGTTTATTTTTATATTTTAAAAAATTAAATTTTTAAAATTTTTTATTTTAAATTATTTTAATATATTAATATTAAAAATAATTTTTTAAAAATAAAAAAATTTAACTTTAATATATTTTTATTAAAAAACAAATATTATTTAACATAAACATACCCATTATGATTGTCCTTGTTTTACTCCAAGTCAATTTCTCATTGTGATTGTCCTAGCTTGTCTTCGTCGAAGTCAATTTCTCTGCCCCACTTGCTTCTTTTCTGTCGTCACTCCTCTTTTTTGTTTTTTTTTGTTTTTGTTTTTTTTTTTATGGTTAGAGCTGGACCACAATCTACTTATATTCAATTCTTGGATGCGTGAATTAAGTTTTTTAGTTTGAAAATAAAATTATATTTAATATTTTTAATTATTGTAATATACTAATATCAAAATTAAATTTAAAAAATAAAAAAATTATTTTAATAATAATAATAATATATATTTTATATATATTTCTAAATAAAAAATAATTTTTGTTATATTTTAAATTGGTGTTTAAAGCCAAATAATCTTTGGTAATTCTAATCATAGGAAAAAAATTGTTTTTATTTTTATATATTTATTAAAAATAAATTAAATTAATAATTTTTTAATATTTTTTAATAATTTTAATGTGTTGATTTTAAAAATATTATTTTAATATATTTTTAAATAAAAAATATTTTAAAAACATCATTAAATATAACATCATGCATACACTAGGTAGCATGCAGTTTTGTCTGGTAACTAGTTAATGCAGCCATCTACTTGAGAGGAACTTGTTGTAGCACAATTATAAAATGACAAATTAAAATATTTTAAAATTGAAATATATTTTTTCAATTAAAAAATAAAACTTTCAAGTATAAAGCGGTGACAGTGTAGACTAGCAAGAAGGGGTGACAAAACTTTCCTATCTCTAGGCGTTATAGCGAATTTGATTCTAGTTAAGAATGTTTTGTTTTCTTTAATATATACAGTCAAGTTTTTAAAGATAAAAAAATTATATTGTATTTTTATAAAATAAAATTTAAAAATATATCTTAGCATGTATTTTTTTGTTTTAATAATTAGTTTATTAAAACCATAAAAACTAGGCTAAAATTTCAAAAAATATACAAAATTTTGCTTTCTTTTAATATTGAAGATTACAAATTTATATATAAGATGTATTCTTAATATTAAATAAAAGTTAGTTCTTTTTATTGACATTAGAGCAATTAACTTTTATATGATAAAATAAGAATCTCCTTATCGAGAAGAACTTTTCTTAAATCTTTGACATATCAACAACTAGAAAACATAACAATACCTGAGCTTTTATTAGACAATCAAACAATGCAGCTTACCTTAGATAGAGCATATTTGGGATGTTAATACCATTTTTTTACGCAACCAGTCCCCGTAGTCGATCTTTGATACCAATTAGGATTTCTAGTAATCAAAATATTAGGTAGCGATTCTCATTTCCTCTTTCCTCTAATAAAAGACATTTTAATATTCTGTTCAAATTAAAAAAAAATAATAGATTTACTTACTTAAAATTAAAAATCTGCAATACAAGTGCTACTATGACTGAAAAGATTAAAGAATAATGAATTGTGTTGAGATGAAGGAGGATGTTTGGGGGTGGAGGGCTAGTTGTTTGTAATGGAGGGTTGTTTAGATGCAGAGGGGAAGAAAAAAAAAGAAATAGAGGAGGAGAGGGTTATTTGCTTAAGTCAGGGAAAAAAATTCAAAAGCAGCCAAGTAAATGCTAAATCACTATTTTTTTTTTAAATCATTGAGAATATATTGAAAAGGCTATAAAGTTAATATTCAAAGCATAAAATAGAAACATGAAAAAAAAAAGAAGAAAAAAGGAATAGACTTGAAAAAAAAATTAAAAAAATAAAAATATTTCTACTATAACAAAAAACAAAGAGACTACCTTAGATTTCTTATTACACCATAATTTGATGTCATCATAAGATTTTAAGAGGTAATTTCCTGTATAAGTGAAGTTTGAATCCAGAATATGCAACCAAATAGCAACCCGATAAAGGATGGTGAAGAAATAATCAAACAAGTTTATAGTTCCCTCCTCAAAAACAATTTTGTTCCTCAGCAACCAAATACCCCTAGTAGTACCACTAGAAATTAGTCTCCAAGCTAATCTTTGAAATTTGCCTTGCACCATTCTGGGTCATTGTAGAAGCAGCGAGTCTAGTATGCTTGGTAAATAACATTGGATACCCCACTAATCCAAAACTTTTATCCAAACACTTCTAGAAAAGTTACAGTGTATAAAAAGGTGCTTTGAAGTTTTCAAATTTGAGCTGCAAAAGACACACGAAGCTTGTGTGGTAGGTAAAACATTCCGGTGATGGAGAAAAAGGTCTTATACTAACTTTGTCCTGGACTGCCAACCAGAGAAATACTTGAACTTTTGGAGGGGCCTCTTTAATCCAAACATTGGCTTCAAAAACTCTATCATTAGCAGATGAGGTACTATCAATTAGGGTGCAACATGACTTAACTGAAAAGCTTCCATTAGAATTACATGACCATAAAATGCTAAATCACTAGTAAAGTTAATCAATCAGAAATATTTATGGACCAAGAAATCTTTGCACGGTCTAATTCTGGAACCATACCATGTAGCATTCAAGAGTCTTTTTTTTTGTTGTTTTTTTTTTGAAATATAGCTAGAAAAGATAAAAAAAATTAAAAAAATAAAACACTTTGATTTAATATTTTATAACCATTGATAGAAATAGTGGTTGTAAATAATCATTACTTTTATTAACGGTTATGAACATAAGCTAACATGATAAATAATAAAATCATTTTTTTAGTATTAAAATATGGATGGTCAAATATTTTATATTTACTATTTTTTTTTGTTAACTTTCTCTTTCCTTTCATATTATAATTGAAAGATTAAACAAAAGAAAGCAGGGTAAATGGAATTCTGTAGATACACTTTTTAAAGGAATGACTTGATTACTCTCCTTTCTATTTACTCGTATATATATAGATTTACACATATAACAAACCAATAATTGAGTAATTGAAGGAGAATAAACTGGAGATTACAAGCTATTTGAATTTCAAGCTAGCTAGACTAGCGATTCTGCAGGCTGGTAGTTGATGCAGAATCTTAGGAATCCTCTCCTGATCTGTTGGTAGCTGTGAGATCTTCTCCTGATTTGTTGGCAGGTGTTGATACTCTAACAATAATAACTATGGAAACCCTAACATGAAACCCTAGAAAACATATATAGGGACTAAAAACCGAGTGGCTGAGTGACCTTTTGTAAAAACATCTACATTCTGTTTTTGTGTTGAAATGTGTTTAACTTGGATATCACGATTAATCACCTTCTCCCTAATGAAATGATAGTCAATCTCTATGTGTTTTGTTTATGCATGAAAAACATGATTAGAAGCTAAGGCAATAGCACCTATGTTGTCACACCATAAACTTGGAGTTGTAGGCACTAGGTAACATGATTTTCAAATCTTGTAAGATCAAACGAAGCCAATACAACTCAGCTGTGGACAAAGAGACCATGTCCCATTAGCCATCAATGCATCAAATTCATAACTCATTGTTGCTCGCCATTCTGGTTTAGTTACTGCCTTTGTAAAACAGGCAGGTTCAGATTCAATAATGATACTAGATAAGACACACAGAGGATGACGGGTAGCAACGAATGTTTTAAAAGCAGAAAATTCTTTAGCTTTGAGTTTACCTGTTTTAGACCTGGTAAGAATTTCTCTAGGTAGGATAGGAGATTGTTTAGGGTGAGTATTGGTAGGAATATTTGTATGAAGATTATTTGTTGGCAGAGGAGAGGTTACAAGTAGTTCAATTTCTGTTGTAGGAGACGTGGAGTTTGGTGTAGCAGGTGCTGGTAAGGTGGATTGCTTGGGAAACATATTTGTTTGATGTATGAGTTCTGAAGATGAAGCACCTGGAAGAACATTTAAGTTTTGAACATTTGAAGGTAAAGGAAATGATAGAGGTAGAGAAGACATACCGATAAACTGATTGCGTGTGTAGTTGGTAGAGGATTGACATCTGTCCAAGTTAGGGAATGTGTTTTCATCAAAGACTACATGTATCGAGATAAAAACTCTGCCCTTGCTATATTCTAAGCAATGATACCCCTTTTGTTGATTTGAATATCCTGTCGCATGTGAGTGGCGTCACGGCGATTGCCCACCATCCAGGAAAAAGATGGAAATGTGGATGTGGTGTATTTCCGGCAAAATATGAAGAGACAATGAATATGTCTCTTATTAGTGAAAAAGTGAATGAGAGTCTCCACCTAGTATTCTGGTTACTAGGGACCCTAACTAGTCTCAGAGATCGGGTACGGAGACTGGTTGCGTAAAGAGAAGGTATTAGCACCCCAAATACACCCTACCTAAGGTAGGCTGCATTGTTTTGTCTGTTAAAATCTAAAGTCATGTTATGGGTTTTAATTGTTGGTCTGTTTAAGGTTCAAGACAAGCCCTTCTTAATAAGGAGGTTTTTATCTTTAAATGCGGTTAAACCTAACAAAATAAAACGAATTAAATATCCGGAATACGCATTACGTGTAATGTCATACCCTGGATACTAAGCGACAAATAAAATTTTGTTGTTTTTGAAATTTTGGCCAATGTTCTCTTGACTTTAATAAACTAGTTATTAAAGCCAAAATGCATGCTAAAATATTGTTTTTGGTGTATGAAAAATACAATATGATTTTTTAGCTTTGAGACACTTGGCCGTATGCACAAAAACATTTTTTTAAAATTGTTTTTTGTATTTTTGAAATTTTTGTTGAAAACCGGGTATTTTAATATCAGAATTGTATTTTTATGGTATATTTTTTGGAATGGGCCAGCACGGCCCAACATAAAAAATGATGGGCCAACACCGGCCCAACATACAACAAAATGGGCCAGCACCGGCCCGACATGAAAATGGGCCGACACTAGCCTGACATGAAACGGGCCTGCTCCGGCCCGACATAAAATGAAACGGACCAGCACCGGCCCAAAACCAAAATAAAACGGGCCGGCTCCGGCCCAAAACAAAATGAAACGGGCCAGTTACGACCCAAAACAAAATGGGCCGGAACCGGCCCAACATGCAAAATGGGCCAAGTCTAGCCCATTAAAATGATAATTGGCCGGTTACTCTGCACAGCACAGTAACCAGCCAATTATTCATTGGTTGCAGAACGTGAATTACGTTCTGCATGCCAATGAAAGGAAAAGAGAAGACGGATTAGAGAAGGAAGGAAGCTTACCTGGCGAGAGGAGGCGCGGCTGTTGTCGTCGGCGGTTTGCTCTGTTTTTTCCTTCTCTCTCTCTCCTCTTTTTTTTCTCTTTTCTGCTTCTTCTTCTCCTTTTCTCTCTCGTCTCTCGGCCCTCTCTCTCTCGGTCTCCTTTTTTCTTTTTTTTTCCTTCTCTTCTTCGTCTTCTTCTCCGTCTCCTTTTCTTTTTCTTTTTTCTTCTTCCCTTTCCCCTATTTTTATAGGCAAAAACAGGGGAGGGAAACGTGGCTGGGGCGGCCACTGTTCAGCCGCCCCTCTACCACCCCAGGGACACCTCTCCTCCCCTAACTCTAACACATGGAAAGCTGTGTAGGCAGAGGGTCCCTAGTCGGCGTCTTTTTGAGGTTGATGGCAATGACAGAGGAAGGAAGAAAAATCTTCTTCTTCCCCTGCTTCGTGTGTCCAGGGGAAGAATAAAGGTTACAGTGTCGTTCAAAACGGCACCGTTTTGGGCTTTTTTTTTTAACAGTGCATGAAACGGCGCCGTTTTGGACAAAACGCGCCATTTCATTTAAAAGGAAAAGGCGGCAAAACATGTCAGAGTACAAATCAGTCCTCAATTTGTGATTTGTTCAATCGAGTCCTCAATTACAATTTTGATTTAAAATCAATGCAATTGTACCCCTGCCAAAAATCTAACAGCGGTCCTATAGTTAGCCGCCTTTTTCACTTTGGTCCTTGGTCTTGATATTATGCAATTTGACCCTCAATTGAGCAATAAACTTCTAATTTCATCAATTGGGCCCCTGACCGGTTTTAATTCCAGCCCCTCTACTTACGCGCCTTTTCCATTTTGGTCCTTGGTTTCGGATTTCTTCAATTAAGTTCCTAATTGGCCATTAAACTTCAATATTTATGCAATTAAGCCCCTGATTTGACCAAATTAACTTCCAAAAATTATAATTTGACCCCAGAACTTTAATTTCTTCCAATTAAAGCCTAAATTGACTCCAAAATCAATTTTTCTTGCAATCAAACTCTCCATAAATTCAATTAAACCTTCAATAAAATTTAATTGAGTCCATAAACATCTGATTTTGGACTTTTCTTACTCAAATTGAATCATCAGTCAATAAAATACTGCCAAATTTTAATCTTTGTATTTTTTAACCTCAACCAATTTTTACCCATTTTTTGGGCGCGTTGACATCCTTTTTTCACTGTTTATATTTTTTTGATAATATTTTTTTATTTGATTTTTTTTGTTTTTTGTTTTTTTTTGTATTTTATTATTTTTTGTGCGGGACCAAAAATGAGTTACAACATATCCTATGAAAATACATTGTTTACTTTTGAAAGCTAATTTATGATCTTCATATGGTCTGAGATAAGGGTAACAGGCACAACCAAAGGTTCGAAGTTCAGAATAACTAGGCATAGTTTTATGAAGGACAAAGTATGGTTATAATCTTTTAAGACTTTGGTTGGTAAGCGATTGATCAAGTATATTGATGTTAAGAAAGCATCTACCCAGTAACAATTAGGAAGACCGACTTTTGCTAAAAAAGTTAACCCCATTTCTTGAATTTGTCTATGTTTTTGTTCGGCTATACCATTTTGCAGAGATGTATAAGGACATGTTAATCGATGAAAAATACCATTATTTGTTAAAAATATTTGAAAATCCTTAGATAAATATTCTCCGCCATTATCAAATTGCAATTGCTGAATTGAACAAGAAAATAAATTTTTAACAAGAGCTTTATATTTTTGAAAAATTGAAAAAACATCACTTTTGAAATGCATGGTATACATCCATGTAAGACGACTAAAGTCGTCAACAAATAAAACATAATAGCGACAACCTCTAACTGAAGTGATAGGATATACTCATACATCAGTGTGGATTAAAGCTAAAGGTCTTGTGGATTGTCTGTTGGGGTCATTAAAAGGTAATCTCTTAGCTTTTCCTAGTTGGCAAGAACAACAGATACTAGACCTTTTTTGCTGGCCTTTTATTTGCAAGAAAGAAGACAAATACTCTAGTATATAATCGGCAGGATGACCAAGGCAATCATGCCATTGATCCCTGGTGGCTTTTGTTCCTAACTTGGAAGTTAGACAACACAATTTAGTGATGTAATTCTTGTTCCCGTTGATTGGATAGAGTCCATCCTCAACCAGCCCGTAGAGCAGTAGTTTGTCTATCTTGTTTTCCTTGACACAAAAATCAATCCCAGTAAAAATAAAATAATAGTCATTATCAAGGTAAAGTTGGTTAATGGATAACAGATTGGTTGCAGCTTGAGGATAATGAAATACTTTATTTAGTTGAAAAGAAGTATGATCTGTATGTAGAGAAGAAAAGCCAGTGTTTTTTATTATCAAACCCAAACCATTGCCTACTTAGACAGTTTTAAGATCATCATATGGTTGAAGAGTTGTTAAATTTGCTACATTGGCAGTAATGTGAGCATTAGCCCTACTGTTCGCATACCAAGTTTACTGTTCAAAGGTGTTATTGGCTTCAACAGCCATGACTGCTAACTCAGAAGGTGGTCTCCTGCTTTAGAAAGAAAAATTAAAGCGTTGGAAACAATCTAAAACAACATGACCGTGCTTATCACAAATCTGACATTTTGGTCGTTCATGTGGAGTTGCACGATCATTGTTGAAGTGAAGTTTGGGAGGGCCACGAGGCTTTGCTGATGCAGCAATTTGTTGAAATTTTGTAACAGTACCTGCAGGCTTCCTTTTTGGATAATTAGAGTGCTTGGCAACAAATGCAAAATTCTAATTTTGCATCAGAATAGGTGCTTCAACTAATGATTCAAAACTTAAAAGTTCAGATTGAAAATCATCAAGAGACAATTCCTTATCCCTACAAGCAAAATTGTAAGATGTAATGAATGGAGTAAAGGTGGCATGAAGACCATAAAGTAAAAATGTGATGAAGTCCTTATCATCCACAGGTTGGCCTGCAACAGCAAGATGATCAGCCAATTGCTTAGCATCTTCAAGGAATGTGGAATATGATCAATTTCCTTGAACAATAGTTTGAAGTTGTCTCTTAAGAAGAGCAATACGGGACCTTGGGGTAGCTGGAAATCGAGTCTGAAGAGAATCCCAAACTTGTTTGGATGTTTTCAGGCTAAAGACAGTAGATATCAGCTTCTTAGAAATAAAGGCTAGCAACCAGTTTAAAACAAAATTGTCTTTTCTAAACCAAATTGCATAAGAAATTTGGATGGTGCTTCTTCATAATTGTCAATCATACCATTTAGATCATGACTTTGAAGAAAAACCTGAAATTGAACACTCCATGTCAAGTAATTGTGTCCTTCAAGTATTTTGCTGACGGGTTGTGAGATGGACTGAATATGTTGAGTAGAAGGAGAGGAAAAATGTATGGGATTAGAGGAAGTCATGGAATCTGTTGAATATAGTATGAATGAAGAGAATAAGAAAGATTTTTGTGTGGAAGATGTTGGAACGAATGAGGTGTTTGCCTATTGCTCTGATACCATGAAAAATTAAACAAAAGAAAGGAGGGTAAATGGAATTCTGCAGATACACTTTGTAAAGGAATGACTTGATTACTCTTCTTTCTATTTATTCGTATATATATAGATTTACACAGATAACAAATCAATAATTGAGTAACTGAAGGAGAATAAACTGGAGATTACAAGCTATTTGAATTTCAAGCTAGCCAGACTAGCGATTCTGCAGGCTGGTAGTTGACAGTAGAATCTTTGGAAACCTCTCATGATCTGTTGGCAGCCAACAGTGAGATCTTCTCCTGATTTGTTGGCAGATGTTGATACTTTAATAATAATAACTATGGAAACCCTAACATGAAACCCTAGAAAACATATATAGGGACTAAAAAAAAACTTTGGGAATAAACTATAATTTTCCATGCTTCTTAAACAATAAAAAAAGGTTTTTTTTATGTTTGTGTTATACTCGGTCAGCGCTGTATATAATTTTTTAAATTGATAAGATTAAATGAAGTTTTATAAAATTGATGATCAATTTAATGCCATAATAGATTTTTTATATCATGAATACAGCACCACATGCAAACCAAACCCAACTATCATGTTAAAATTATGTGAAGAGAATGAAATTAAAAAAATAATAATTATAAAATGAATAATTGATTAAGGATAAAAAAAAACAAGTCGGAATTAGATGCACTGACTGCGTATAGGATAATTGTGCATAATAGCTTGATTTTCTATCACTGTCACTGCATAAGTTCCAGCTTTTCTGTTCAAAGAATTTCAGATCTTTTGTCCATGTATTTGACGTTAAAAGTTAATCAATGGCTACAGGAAAAGATTATATATATTATGTATGTGATGATTCACAAAAAAACCCAATCCAGCATAGTTCAATTAATAATTGTTGCATGCAGATATGATATATTGATTGCTAGTTGAATTAGAGTATTTTGCTTTCGATAACTTTAGTGGATTTACTTTTCTCCTTGCATGCATTGTTAATTAACTTGGGCTCAAAATAACTAGATATATAAAAAGTTTTATAAAAACCCATAAATCTAAAATAAAGTTTTAAAAAAACCTATGAAAAATCACTAAAATCCCATAAAAACTCAAAAAAAGCAAAACAAGTTTTGCTAATTTTTGTTAAAAAAACTAAACCAAATCAAAACTAATTGGCTTGAACTGATTTCTATACAGTTCAATTGTGAATTTTTTTTAAAAAATATTTGGTTTATTTTTTAACCAAAAAACCTAATCAATCAAAAATTGATCACCACTGGTAAGAGCTCGCATTACACCTTAGTCTTTAAAGATGGTGTTAATTTCTGTTAGAAAATAATATAAATCATATCCTAGGACTTCACCTAACAGCTTAAGCTATTGGGCTGAGATGGTTCATTGACATGGTATTAGAGCCTTGATGACCAAGTGGTCACGAGTTCGAATCTCACCACCCTTATTTATTTTATAAAAATCAAGCACAAGATAATGTGAGTTACTTGAGGGGGTGTGTTAGAGAACAATATAAATCATATTTTGAAACTTCACCTAACAGCTTAAGCTATTGGGTTGAGATGATTCTTTGACATGATATCAGAGCCTTGATGACCAAGCGGTCACGAGTTCGAATCTCATCATCCCTATTTATTTGATAAAAAAATTAAGCACAAGGTAGTGTGGGCCTGTGCAAGTTTCAAGTCCAAAGGGCTTTCACTTGAGAGGGTGTGTTAAAAAATAATATAAATCATATCCTAAGACCTTACCTAACAGCTTAAGCTATTGGGTTAAGATGGTTCTTTGACATGGTATGGGCCTTGATGATGAAGTGGTCACGAGTTCAAATCTCACCACCCTCATTTCTTTGATAAAAATCAAGCACAAGGTAATGTGAGTCTGTGCATCTGTGCAAGTTTCAAGCTCAAAGGGCTTTCACTTGAGGGATCATACCCGTATAATATAATTCATAAAATGGTGGAGGTAGGATGCGTTGAGATGGGTATAACAATATATATATTATTTTTAGGAGGGGGCAGTTCCTATATTTGTTTTTTCTACGGATATTTCATAATGAGTGCTCTATTATGAGTCAGTTTACATATATATGTAGTGAATCTTAAAAACATGGAATTTGTATTCGATTAAGTCAAACCAATTAACAATGTGCATATTGTAGGAATCTTGGTTTAAAGTTTATTACAAAATATTTTTCTCATATTTTAATTTAGTCAATGTATAAATGGTTAAATCTTCTGTGTCATTAACTTCAAGATCTTTTAGTGAAAGGTTTCCTTTTTACGATATAGAAAAAAGAAGGCAGATAATTAATATAAATTTGAGTGAGTAACATATCAAAGACAAAACTTGACTGATCCTGTACATGGCCATGACATCTTTTCTCTAAGACAAGACCACTGAAAAGTAATGGTACAATAGAAGAAGTGGCCATGGACAGCGAGGTCAAGGAGAAATGGCCATGGACCACTAAAAGATGTGAAAGGAAGGAAAGCTAGAAGAGAGCCCTCTTTCTTTTAGTGGTGATATTGGTATTAGTAAGTTAGCCGGCTACTACCGGTAAATATCTTTGCATTCAAAGTGCGGGAACACTTGTCTAAAACGAATACTTTTAGAAAGATTACAGGCATAGTGCTTCCATACCATTGGCTTAACACTACCAGCATAGGGAATGAAATTGTGAAAAAATAAAGGGTTTTCCATGGCTGGTTTATGGTGTGGTTGGGCTTGGCAGGTTCATGAGCTTTTTTGCAAAATAAGATTCTTGTTTAAATAGGAAATTCTTTGATACTAAAATTAGTAAGTATAGGAGGAGTACAGAGTGTGTGAAAATAAATATATAAACAAAGAGTTTCTGTGTGAGAATGGAAAAGATTATTTTAGTATCTCTTGTATAAGTTGGCTCTAGTTTGTGTGGCTTAGAACTGATATCTGGCTAAAGCTTTCAATGGCTAAGAGTAGCTTTGGCTTTTTTTGTATGGAGACTGGGTGTAGTCTCTGAACTTATCTCATGGAGAAGAAAAATATTTTCATAAAAAAATTAAGTCATTAGATGATATGCCTTGTTTGTTATTAGTGGAGATGTTGGGGTCAATATTTTCTTACAAATTCGAGTCATCTTGCTTGTTGTTCCATGAGCTCCTATGATAGAAATGTTGGCTACATTATCCAAGAAAAGTTGTGTCTGCACCTCATAAAAAAAAGTATTGCATGCATAGAAAATAGTGCGTGAATGGATAAACCAAAGGGATCTTAGTGTAGAGATTTTTAATGGAGTAATAAAGATTTTAATAAAAACATGAAAATTTGTTCATGGAGTTATGTTTGGAGACATGGTATCTTATAATAGAGATTTTTTGTTAGAGATAGTGAAGATAAAGAGAAAGTTACTCCTTTTATTCAAAAGTTTAAAAGATAGTGAAAGATACCATTTTTTAGACTTACCTAATCTCAAGTAATGTGTTAATGGAGATTTTTTTTTCCTATTTGTTTAAATTGCATCACATTCTTCATAAATTATTGAAGATATCCCTTAAAGATCAACTTTTTTATCTTTCTTTTCAAGGCATGATATTCTTCAATGTCATGACTGTAGTCATGGTGAAAGTGACAGAACTTGTTAGGATTCTTTATGTTAATACCACTATTCATGAAATATATGGATATCGTATAAAATTTCTTCCCTACATGGGATCCAACACCTTTATATGCATAGTGGTGAATGGTGCGGATAGGAGCTTAGAAAATAATAAGAAATCATAAATGGATCCCATGGTGTTTTTCTTGAATGTCTTTGTAGGAGATTGGTGACATTGTGGAGATTCTTCCCTCTAGAAATACAAGTATTCTTATCTGATCAAACTTGCTTCTTCCACTCAAATATGGTTTTTTATTACATGTTTTTAATTGACAAAAATTTTGTCATGAAAAGTATAAAAGCATTCCCATAATGAATATTTATAGAATCCACTTATTAGAGCCTCAATGGCGATAAGTTCACGTAGATTCTTCATGTTTAGCATTTATTTGTTGAATCTCTAGATATATGTTTTGTGCTTTTATTCTCCTGTTGTGTAATGGTGAAAAGCTTAATCATGTTATTTTTACTTGGTATACTAGTGCTAAAATAAGAGGTTAGCTTAACATACAAATTATAAAGATCAAATATGAAGCCAAGATCAATACTGTGATACCATATCAAAGTAGACCAATAAAATATCTTATAAGTTGTAGGAGAGCATATAGATATTATTTTCTCAAAGAGCATGTGAGCAAAAATCAAGGGAGGATTGATGGAAATAGTCATGCATATAGTTAAGATATGTTATGAAGTGCTCTTTATAACAAGAGTAGTTTTTATTAAAAAGTTGAAGTATTGTGCATATTTTACATGTTATTTTTCATGTTTGTTTTTCATGAAACTAGAGTTATCATTATCTTTTGGTGCATATAATGGATTAGTATGTTGTATTCCTTATTGATGAAATGAAAGAGTGTGAAGCTATTATTGTATAACTAGAACAATATTGTTGATCACCTATACTTGATGGGTGAGTTTCTGAAGACCCAAAGTTCTTATGCTAAGGAGATCGATTACTCTCTCTCTTGTCCTAAAGTTTTGTCAACCATGAAAATTGCTTTTGGTGAGGATTGAAAGAGAATGAACTAGCTTTTTTTCTTTTCCCATAAACAACGCCATTAGTAAGGTTATGAAAAAACTTTAGATAGAATTGGATTTATCATGGTTGTGTCCTGATTGATAAAGTGGCTAGGGAAGGTAATTATGATTGCCAATTATATACTTAACAAAGTACCCTATAAAAAGCTAGAAAATGCACCATATAAATTATGAAAAGGTAGAAAGCCTTATATAAATACTTCAAAGTGTATTAGTATCATGCAAAAGTGGCAGTACTTGATCTTAAAAAAGTCAAGATAGGACCTAAAAACATGGATTGTATTTTTATTAGATATACTTATAATGGCAATGCATATAAATTTCTTATACACAAGTCAAGTATTAAGAGTATTAATCCTGATACTATTATGGAATCAAGAAATGCTACATTCTTTGAGGTTGTGTTTCTATTTAAAGAAGTATAAGAAACCACTCAATTGAGAGAATGATTAAGACTAGCTCATGTAGTTATCATCAATTAGAAGTTGATGAAGTTGAGCCTAGATAAGTAAAAAGGAAAAAAACCAAAATGTTTTGGTTCTGATTTTCTAACATATTTGCTAAAAAAATGAACCTCTAAGCTATTCCAAAGTAATGTCATGTCCTGAAGCTTCTTATTAGAAGGAGATAATTAATTGTGAGATTGAATTTGTTATGAATATTCATATATGAAAACTAGTGGATCTTCCACTAGGAAGTAAACCATTAGGCCATCAATGGATCTTCAAACAAAAAAAACAAACTGATGAAATTATTGAAAAATATAAAGCAAGAGTTGTTGTTAAATGATTTAAATAACAAGAATGTGTGAACTATATAAACATATATTCTATAGTATCAAGAATAACTTTCATACAAACGTCAATAGTCATTGCAACTATTAATAAGCTTGAAATACATTAAATGAATGTAAATATAGCTTTTTCAAATGGTGGCCTTGATGAAGATGTTCACATAAAATAACCTGAGGGTTTATTTTAAATGGACAAAGAAAAAAATTGTGTAAGCTTGTCAAATCATTGTATGGTTTGAAAAAGCACCTAAATAATGACATAAAAAAACAAGGTTAGTTATCAAATGAGTTCAAAATCAACAAAGTTGATATATGCATTTATGTGAAAAATATAGATAAAGTTTATATCATTGTACATCTTTTTTAAGGACAAAATACTGATTTTGTGTAGCAATGATCACATGATCAAGTCTATTAAGAAATATTAAATAATAAATTTAACATAAAATACTTGGGTGTTGTAGATGTTATAATAATAATAAAAATTACAAGGACATCTAATGGATTGATATTGTTTCAATCTTATTATGTAGAGAAAATTCTCAATAAATTTTCTAAAGATGACCATAGCCTAATCAAAGCACCAATAGACTTAAGTGTGCATCCGTCTAAAAGTAAAGGTAAAAGAATAGACCAATTAAATATTTTTGCATAATTAGGAGCTTGATATATTTTATAAATTGCACAAGAATTGATATTGCATACTCAATTAACAATTTTAGTAGGTTCACCAACAATTTGAATATGTATAATTGGAAAGCAATAAAAAAGGTCCTCAAATATTGGAGATACACCTTAGATTATGAGTTACTATATTAGTTACCCAACAATATTAGAAGGTTATAATGATGCAAATTGAATATTTGATAATAAGGATTTAAAATTTACTAGTCGATTTATCTTTATACTGAGTAAAATATTTGTGTCATGGAAATCCTCTAAATAAATGTGTATCACAATATCCATAATAAAATTAAAGTTTATTGTTTTTAATAAAATTAAAGAAAAAGCCAAGTGACTTTGGAATTTCATAAAGAATATCTTATATTAGCAAAAAACAGTGCTAGTTATTCGTGTCCATTGCGAAGTCAGTCTGCAATTAGAAGGACACAAAGTATAATGGTAATTCTAAACATTTATATTATAGATATAATATCATTAACTACTTGCTATTAAATAGAATAATTTCCATCGACTACGTAAAGTTTGTCGCACCTGACATCATGGATACGTTTAAAAATTAAATATTCTTGAAAGAATATGTTTTTGACATCTTATTCTTAGATAGGGAATGGTCTTGCTTAAGGAGTCGCCACCTAGTATTATGGTTGCTAGGAACTCTAATTGATCAACAAAGATTCTATGGTACGGGGATGGTTACACAAAAAGAAAGATATTATCACCTCTTAAGCGTCCTACTTGAGGTAAAATGTATTGCTGGTTTTGTCTTAAATTGCTAAGAGTTTGTTAGTTTATGCTATGATGGTCTGCTTGTAATATTCTTGACTCTAGCGTCAGTGAATATTCAACTACGGATATTTCCAACTCTGGCGTTGGTAAATATTATATAGTAAAAAAAATGGATGGTATTCCTAACTCTAGGATCAGTGAATAAACCAGTAAAATGAATTTAAATCAATGTATACATATTCTTTTTATTTTTTAAAAAGAAAAAAAATATATCGCATATCAAATTTACATTTCACAGTAAAAATCCCCAGATCAATTATACAGTGAAATACCAAAAAAATTTGAGGGACCCACAAATAAATTAAAAAAGGTCCATGAATTTTCTGATATGCGGAATGACCTGTTTGACTAGATATCAAAATATAAGAGGATGAAAATAAAGGGGCAAGGCATAAGGGTGTGTTTTGCCAAAAACACCCTTGGCCCAAAATAGATTGGGCTGGCTCGGCCGAGGCCCAAGCCCATCTTGGCCTCATCTTATTTTTGATTTTTTTGGGGGGGGTCTGACCCAGCCTTTATGGGTTGGGCTGGACCTAGTGACCCAGCCCAGTCAGGGGTCCAAACCAGTGACCAGACCGGTTACTATTGCAGGCATGCGTGAAGTTGTAGGACAAGCTAGAGGTTTAACGCCTATCATTTTAGTGATGTCAAGAAGATTTAAGATATTTTTATATTATTTGAGATGAAGTCCTTCATTGTTTCTTTGTGCTTCAATTTCAAAGAAGAGAAATGAAGCCAAAATATTAGTTTTTCTGGTTTTATAGTAGATAATTAAAGCTAATAATGAAGAGAAATTATTATGGTAATTGTCATAACCCATTTCTTTCCAAAATAAATACCAAAAAATAAATAAAGGCTAGCAACGTAGAAAAAACAGGCCGAGGAGGATCTAAAAAATACACGAAAATCAAGTTGTAATTTTGGAGGAAATTCAAGGCCTAATTGTACTTCATTACACCTAAAATTAAAGAAACAATGCAAATTAAAGGTCAACTTAATTGATTATTGGGCTATTAAGTCTAAGGACAAAAATTAAGTCTAAGGAAATAATTAAATTTTCAATATGCCAATTTGATTTAATCATGAGCTAAATTGAAGGTTTAATCATGTTTAGGAATTAATTTGGGTCCAATTAAAGGATTTAATTAGGTATAAGGACTTAATTATATTTTAAAAGGGTCAGATTAATTTTATTAGGCGTTTAATTGGTGAAGAATTAAGTCTAAGAGTCCAATTTGGGCTCAATTGAGAAAACTAAAATTTTAGAACACCAAATTTAATTTTTACCATGTCAAATAATTGAAATTAGGGGTAAAATCTCAAAAAAGTAAAGTTTTTGGGTCAAATTGAAAAAGTTCATAGTTAATGATCATTTTGTAAAAGGCGTCGAACTATAGGGGCTTAATTGATTGAAACCAGGGTGAAAATGAAAAAATTAAAAGTTTAATGGTCAATTAGGGGCTAAATTAAAGAAATCTGAAACCAAGGACCAAAATTGAAAGGCTCCGAACTTCAAGGTTAAAATTGAAGTTTTATAGGGACTAAATTGCATTAAATCAAAAGTTTAGGGTCAATTAGAGGTGCAATTAAAATAAATCAAAAGTGAAAGGACTAAATTGAACTTTGGCAAAAATCCCTAAACGACGTCGTTTTCAAAAAAATAAACCAGACGAACCGTCGTCTGTTCATTATCTTCCTTCTTTTTAGCCTGAAAAGACTACTCATTGGCTACTTTGTAGGTGCTTTTAATGCCTTTAACCTTCACCAAATTTAACAAAACATGAACCAAAATGATCACCTGACATTTCCTTACAACCTCGTATGATCCATTCAATCTGATTGAAAGTACCATAGTGGCCGAGATGCCAACCTAAATTTGTCAATTCAGGTAGCCTTGAATTGTCAAATTTGACAATGTATGGTGCCTACTTTGAACCAACAGTTAGGATCTTTTCCAGCCGAATCAAGGGCCAAAAGTTTTTTTCCAATGAAGATAAGATTACCCTCTTCCATCCCCTATAAATAAATTTCAATTTTATGGTATGAGCATTAAAAAATCAGTGTACAAAGTTGGCAAAAAACTATTTTTTCTAGATTTTTTTCTTCTCCTTTGTCGGCCATACTTTTCCCCTCTTTTTCTCCACCTCCGGCGATGCCATCACCTTCAGCCACCATGCACAATCTCCCCTATAACACCAGCAACGCCTTTAGCCTCTCTCCTCCTCTAGTCAGACGAGTTTTCCCCTTTTTGTCCTAAAAAAACTCCTCTCCTGGCTACTGCATTTTACAGCTGGGTCCAGCCCGAAAAAAAAGAAGAAAAAAGAAAACCCAGGTCTTCTGGGCCGAGAGCGGCCCAGTTAGTTTGGTCGGCCAACCTTATAATAACAAAACAAAATTTAGAAAATTCAAAAATCCTTTCAAAATGACTCCCAAATATCAATGCAGATCACTGTATAACTAGGAATTATTAATTAAAGAATTCTTAACTTGTTTGAAATGAACCCAAATCAAACTCTATGCTAAATATGAGAATTAAAAAATGAATCTAGACTCATAGTCCACGCCAGCTAATGAAGAGACGTTTATTATAATTTAATTCAATAAAAATGACTCCATATCGACTCTAAAAATCAATGCAGATCCTTCATGGACAAGACTTATTAAAGATTTCTTAAATTGCTTGAAAATGACTTCAAACTCTATGCTATCCTAATAGGAGATTGGTAGCCCTAATCATTATATTTTTAGTTTCTAATATATCTATTAATGAAGTTATTGTATCATAAAACAATACTAAAATGTTAAAAGTGATTTAATTTGTACCCAAACAATTTTATAGACATGATTTATTGAGTGACTTAATCATAAAATTTGGATATCCATCAACTCAATTTTAAGTCTGTAAATATATATATATTTTTTTTCATGACTTCTACTTTTGAAAAATAAAGTCATAAATACTTAGACATAATTGTATATTCTCTTCTTTTTTAAAAAAGAAAAAGAATATAAAGCATAACCATTTTACAATTTGTTACTTTGAAAATTTTAATAAAATAGAAGAAATACATTAAATAAAGTCATTTTAATACCTATGATAAATAATAGAATGAGAATAAAAAAATAAATTGAGAATAATAAAAAAAAGTGGAGTTAGAATTAATTTTAAAAGCTCACCTACTAGCTTAGAATCTTGGTAGAATGGTTCCTTGAGGCATGGAAACCTCTTCGATTGAGTTAGTATTTGATTATCAACACACTTAATTATTTATATATTAGTGAATTAATATAAAAAAATTCAGAACTTAAGCTTTTAAATTAGAATCACTTTTCAATATTTAGCAATAGGTTCCTTCTCTAGTTTTGAATCTTGCCAACTTCATTTTTTTTTAATTAGAAACTAGATAAATAGCCTACGTTATACTATCGATCAAGTTAATTTTTTGCTAACATGAAAAAAGATGTTCATGCGATATCAATGTCGCACGTGAGCGACGTCGCGGCGATCGTCCACCCACAAAAAATAAATATGGGGGATATATATCTGGTCAATGTAGGGAGACAAGGAATTCGTTGTCTCTTAGCAGTGAAAAATGGTGTGGGAGTTGCCACCTAGTATTTTGGTTACTAGGAACCCTAACTGGTCTCAGAGATCGGGTACGGGGACTGGTTGCGTAAAGGGAAGGTATTAGCACCCCAAATACGCCCTACCTAAGGTAAGCTGCATCGTTTAA
>Ga0307509_10003245_pt1 | contig 25105 bp, 19 predicted proteins | sample 10_EM_MG_FD_202245 | JGI IMG/M metagenome (GOLD analysis project Ga0307509, IMG submission 202245) | Populus trichocarpa ectomycorrhiza microbial communities from riparian zone in the Pacific Northwest, United States - 10_EM | ecosystem: Host-associated > Plants > Roots > Unclassified | place... | reverse complement strand
CACCAGGCGCATGGGATGAGAAAAAACATCCGGCGGACGGTCAGGGCGCACGGGACGCATAGGGCGGACGCAATCCGTCCGGACGCGGGTCGCGTCCGCCGGACGTAAATCGTTTTTTTGCTGATGCCCCCAAGGCCACTGACAACCTCAGCATTGGGTGAGACATATCCTGCATTCTGAAATGGTATCCCACCCTCATTCATTATCCCTGAGCTTGATATCGGTCAATACATATTGACAGTGATACCAGGGCAACATATCGTCCACAGATTGCCAATCATTGTTAAGCCATCTCTGACATGGACGACTATGAGTCCTGACATAATAGTTGGCATTGGTGGTGAACAAGGCAATTTTATGATCATCCTACACAAATGTTAGCTTGGGAATCTGCTGAATATAGTAGGTCATACATCGGGGTTTATGGATATTTGGTAGCAATCAAAGAGGTAGTTGGTCTCATGAGAAAGCAAGAGTGCATTCTGTACCAAGTTGATGCGGGTGGTCTGACTCTCTGGGAGGGAAATGATGTAGGCTTTCGGTAAAATTGTTCTTATTGCAGGATTTTATACGTACGGTTCTGGTCTGCATGGTGATATAGTAGGGTGCTGCTAACAGTGCTTCGAGGGGCCCCGTCACAGAAACTATTTTGATTGAGCAACAGTGTATCAAAAAGCAAAGAATTATACCTTCTGTACAAATCAAATATTCTCTGGGCTCCAATGCCCTGCTATCTCTCTCAAGAACATCTTTATTTGAATCTTTCAGCTCCAACGTTTCTGCAGAAAACTGACAGACAATTTTGACCATAATGTAGAGGTTGGCCTTGGAGAGATGGGACGTTGTATCTAGATGTGCCAGGACAATTGCCCGTTCGTCGGAAGCATAGACCTTTACTAGATATCAATCAGCAGGTTGCAAATCAATAGGTTCTGAATCAGTAGGACAAGGATCGGTACGATCCAGTTTGGTAGGATCCAGATTGGGATGATCTTGATGGGTAGAAGAAGACATGTTGTAATGGAAAGTGAAGGTGGACGAGTGTAACAATCTTACCCCGTGGTGGTTATTGTGCAACAGATAATGACTCGCTTATGTTCATCTTATGAATATATTATATTCTTATTCATCATCTTTCCCACTGGTGACAAAGATGTATAAGTGTCTTTGTGTGAGACTATATTATAGTCTCTTCATTTGTACTCAGACTATATTATAGTCTCTTCATTTGTACTCAGACTATATTATAGTCTCTTCATTTGTACACAGACTATCTTATAGTCTATCGTACCTCAGACCAATATCTTATAGGGGAGAGGTGGAGAGAGTTCTATCATTATAGAATATATTTTTAGCTCTGATGCTAAGAGCCAGGTTTCTTGCATTCAAGCGAGAGATAAAGGTAAAGAGTTTGTATTGAAAGTGTAATGTAAGAAAGTACTTAGATGGTTGCATGAAGACCTTTAACTATCGTGACCAAGTCCCCTTATATAGACTCTTCACACCAACAACCCTAACCCTGGTGACTTATAATATGTGTCACGCAGTCCTATGACTCATAAGGAGAGTCACACATGAAAATCATTACATCATTATGACTCAGAATCATGAGTCATAGAAACATCAACCAATCATAACATAACGATAACATGCAACCGCAAGTCATGTGAAAACTATGAGTCAACTGACTTCATAGTGCAAAACATAAACATACCTTATGACTAATAATCATTAGTCATGTGAAAACAATTTCGCTTAGTCACAATTTGTGACAGCGAGGTGAAAGTTTCTAAAACGTAGGCCCTGGACAGGGTTTTCTACTCCGAAAATTCAATGAGATGAAAGTTAAAAAAGTGGTGGGGAGAAGTGCGGGTGCTAAGAGGGAACAGGGGTGAGGCAAGCGGCCACCAGGTGTCACTTGTCACCGCAGCAACAGAGAATACCGCACAAACTGGTGAGAACCGGTCAGGTGTCTGAGGTGAAACGTACGATTGCGTCAAAAAAAGAGCTCTGAAAGGATTAGTCCAGGCTACGAAGAGTTAGCCTATATCATCTTATCGCGATTTCGAGACAAAACTAGGATAAAAATCTTATTTGGACGTACTACCGCCGGGCCGGTTCTCACCGTTTATGCGGTATCAGAGCATGGACATAACTACAATTTCCAACAAAACATGTTAGCTTAAACAAACAAAAAAAAGTTGTAATGATTTTTGCTTTTGAAACCTTATTAGCTCAACTCATTATATGATACCAGAAATAAGTTGAGGTTAAGGGTGGAAGCCTAGACTGTTTATCACGATATCTCACTCGCAACCCACCCATGGAAATGATATTACGAACCCGAACAAAAAGACACCATACATATCATACTCCCGTAGAGGTAAGCTAGCGCATCTTGGCATTAGATTGTGCGCAACAGAAAATGTTCAGAGCCTTTTCATCTCCAGACCACGATGAGACTTCTCACACCACCGAACCACAAAAAGGCATACTGTTTAATCACCCACCATGGCTACTAGACTACTGCGCTTTCAAGAAGCAGCTCCAAAAGACGCTGGGAAAGACCCCCTCTTCCACCTTAACTAATTCTTTAAAGCGCAAGTCCCCATCCGTCAAAACCCCTACCACCAGCAGCTCGACAACCACAAGTGGCGAAAAAGACAAAACGAGCGAGATGATTCCAAACACCACATCTCCCTGCCCGACGCATAAAGGGATAAGTCTTTCTAACGGATGCAAAAGGAGCCCGCGGAGCACAGTTATCACCATAACTAACCCCGCAAACCAGCCCTCGATACCACAAACTTCTAAACTAACCCCAACCTTAAAACTACCAAAAATGACCATCACCACCACAAGACCCTCTGCAGCTCTGGCGCTCTGGGCAGGGGATAATGACATATCCCCCGCAGATCTACGAAAAGCATACAACCTACTACCAACCAGCACCACCCTTCTGCCCCCCACTGGCTCCGCCATAGAACCCGAAGCACCGGGGGCGACTTCAGCAACCGGAGCCGGAAAATATGTCTCACTCGGCTGCGAAATGGTTGGTGTTTTCTACTAGAGGTAGGATTCTTTGCTTTTAGATACGCTATTACTCACTCAAAATAAGTTCTATGACTCAGCAGCAGCTAGCGGTGTCACCACGGAGTCCGGAACCCTACGCACAATATCCTTTTTCAGGGAGGTGAGGCAGAGGGATCGTGAATGTGTCCTAACTGGGTGGATGGTCACACGAGCGAGGGCTCCTCACTCGCTAGAGTCTCCATAGTCAACTATTACAGACACGTAATCCTAGACCGTTCGTGCGGCAGAAGGAGAAAGTCACGGATTGGTGGACTTGGGTTAATGGTGTTACGCCTGTGAATAATTCACTGTACCTTCCGCCCCTTCTCGCCACGTGGCAGCAACACAACTTGTCGGACATGGAGTTAAGAACGATCTCGAGGTGTTGCTATTGAGCCACCCGAGGAGGGGCATTCGGGATACTAGTCTACATCCTGGATTCAGAAAGCTGAGAGCTGGACGTACGCCGGCATTGAGGAAACTTGCCCACGAAGTGCGGGGATTGAGATTCAAGGTGGGGAGCATTCTAGTGTTTGTTTATCCTTCCTTCTCTCTTGATGGTGGTGGGGGAGCGGCAGGTGAGCAGGAGGCAATGATTTGAGAGGGGAATTCACCTTTCGCTTAATAGGGTGGCTTTGCCCAGATGCATTGTGAATTGGACCAGATGTGTGTCACGGGCGCTCACTCGGCGATTGGGGAGCAAGGATGTGTCGTGGGATGTTCCATCAATTTAGTATCCTTGATTTGACAAACCGTGAGACGGGGAGGGTTGTATTGAACATGCGGGGGTTTAATATAAGGTCGTAATATCCCCAGTGTATACTCCCTTCTTGCAATCCTGAGGAATATCATTGAGAGAGTGGTGTACCGTACTCCAGTAGTTCGTGGGCTACAGTCTCTGGGAGCCTTGTACAAGCCATGCGGTAAATATACCCCGTGCAACCGACAGACAGAGTAATTTAAAGTTCCATCCTACCCACCTTTGCAGCTGAAAATGGAGAACAGGCTATAAGTATATAAAATAACGGCAATTCCCAACAGGAATCCGAGGTCTAGGAAATGAACAGCTAGGACTCTTCCATAATACCCCGTAATCACCCGCGAGTAGGTTTGGGCTGTCAGAGTGGTAGTAATTGATATATTGTGTAAAACTAGGGACTAGCCAGGGGCGACCGGAACAGCGGGATTCGCAAATGTGTTCATCAACGGAGAAATACCTTCCGAGCTATCTGTATCGTCATTTATTCTGCTCATGCGAACGCCGGCCTTTACCTAGCCCTACTACAGAAGAACCTTAGCTTCGATCGTTTCCCCCTAAGGATTTTGTCTCCTGACCGCCGCTGCCCAAAGACAGGCCTGGTGCGGTTTCTGTTGTCTATGTGGGAAATAAGGATCGCATCGCACAGTGGCAGACAACAGAGGAAGAGAATTCGCGTAAAACTTAGGCATATTTGTAGGAAGGATATGAAAGTAACTTCTACTGTTCGCACTTCGTTCATTCGCTTGTCCACACTCTCTAAAACCGAACTAACGGAAAAAAACTGGTGTATATGGAAAACATAAATAACACGTCCTGATCCATGGATCGCCACACCTCTCTGTGTATATCTCCACATGCCCTTGCTCCTCCATACACTCCCGTGGTAACAAGGGAAAGACTGCCGGTATAATCTATTTGTATCATAAATAATTTATCCCAGCCCCAATCATCTGCCCGAACCTTCTGTCCCGCAACTACCAAAGTCAAACACATCCTTCTAACACTTCTAACACACCTTATGATTGAAGGTAAATCACCCCGGACGACTTTTTGAGTTGGAGGATGCACTTGGTTCAATGCCACCCCTACCGGAATACCTTGGATACTGAAATTGGCTATTGTTTGAAAAAAAAAGGTCATCCTGATAACGAAGTTCTAAATGAGGCCGGTAGTGATCCACTCAAAGAACTTAGCTAGATGCTGAGACACCGGGATCCACCCCGAATTCCTGGTTTAATTCCTTTTAAGGTTCGTCGGGGTGTAATACGTGCAGGCAGCGGCGGCCTCGGGGCCACCAAACTTCCCCCACTTATCTAGGGGGCAGCCCTACCACAACAACAATACCGCCATACTGTACACAGTCTTTCTCGCATTTACCTATCACAAACCTCAAGTCTTAAATATACCTTCCCCCAATCCCCGTTCTGCCCCCCAATCCACCATGAAACCTACCGCGCTCGAGTACCTATGCCATCACGTATAACCCATCCTTATCCCCAGGGTTAGGTTTTTTTTTCCTTGAGGGGAAAATATAAAATGAAACAAAAACATCGATAGGATTTGAACCTATGCTCGCGAACGAAACAGATTTCTTGTCTATTGCTTTAACCACTCAACCACGACGTCTTGTTTGTTGTACTCTTGTAGCTCATTGAAAACCGGAAACGGGGGTATCCGACTCAGATGACTTCACAGAAAAAACCTATAAAAACCTGGAGAGCCGCAATAGGGATTATACTAGTATGATGAAAAATTGAAAATAAAACTGAAGATATGATAATAAGAAATAATGTTTCTTTCTCAAGGAATCTTGCTCTGGAGCACTCTATGACCATGAGAGGGTTAAGTAGGGATTTCCTCTCTGGTGGTGGACCAAGCTGGTAAATGATCCGTAATTGAGGTGCTTAAAAGCTCTGTTTTCTCCGTCCTAGGCTGACGTTTAGTAACGTGGAAATTAGGTTAGCTCCGATGCCATATGCTAGAAGTAATGTAACTCGTAATACATGTCCGAGTGAGTATCCATGAATATAAGTTCTTTCTATGTGATGGATGGCATGCCAAAGATGATATATGTTATATGCGATTGTGTCACTGCCGAGCCGGGCACCTGCTCGTAGGTCAGTGCGTAGTCGGCCCCCTCCCTGGTGAGCTAGTCAGCACTATTAAATCAACAGTGGTTGCACCATTCATCTCTAACCCCCCTAACCCCTATGTATCAGCACGATTTGGATGGGGTGGCCTGAGAAGCTCATTACGCCTCTTGTGAACAACTATAGGCTGATGGGTACATGCTATATGAGTAAGTAGGTGGCGTGAGGGCGAGGAACCAGGAGGCCTCCGAGGAGGGGAGAGCAGAAGCTAGAAAAGTACCTGAACAAGAAATAAAAGACTTTGGGGAAAGGCCTCAATGAAATTAGCATATACAAAAGGCTGTAAATACCGACATAACACAGGGGACTGAGAATCAGGTCAGATGGACCAATAGATCGGTCAAAGGGCACAAACTGGGAAGGATAGTAGTAGATCTCCTCTAGAGCACAATGTTTTAGGCTCACCCGTCCTTGAGCCCAACCCCTGTGTTTAACTTTTTACTCTCCCCCGAAAATTCCGCTATAAGGAATTGAGCTTAATTCTCAAGGTGATTCACTTCTATGTCTAACAGATTTACCCCTCAAATATGCTATAGATTAGTTTCGGAGAAATAGGGGTAAGGGAGGGCGAGATCGAAAGGGCAAGCATGGTTGAGGGGAGGCTGGAGGGAGAGAATACAAGATAATTTCATCAGTGGATGTACACCAACTGGGAGGAAGTAGCATTGAAGATAATGTAGTTACCGTTATATCTAGCTGCAGCTGTCTGGCCGGTGTTTAACAAAGTACCCTCCTAGTGGCGATAGTGCCGAACCTCCCAACTTTTGCAAGATCCAGTCGAGGCATCGGGTGGGCTAACCAGTAGGGTGGGGCAATCGATAAAAGCCGGGGGAGAAGAAAAAAATATGACAAAGCAAATTCTAAAAAGAGCTTAAGAGATTTCCGGGTGTTTTTCCATGGCATTCTCTTCGTATTTACTTGAACGAAAGTATAATTCTTGACCCACAAGCAAGCATCGGGGTTTCCGCTTCCCTCCCCAATCAACAAGGGCCTTAAGAGTGATGGAGTAATCGTAGTATGTTTAGGTTAGGGCACGCTTGTGAGTGTGAGCAGAGCTATCTCCATGTCGAGGATGAGCCCACAGTGCGAGTGGCTACCACAAACAGTATTTATAGTAGTCTCAGCTGCGTTCCTTTCTCTAGACATCACCTTCTATCCTCATCGTTGTCATATACATCGAATATCGAACACATCTCAGTTTTCCTATCACACCTCCTTCCGGGTCTTTCTCACGACGACAGCCTCACGGCAGTGTCAGCAGTGCTTGTAGGGCTGCATATTTCCCTGCGCTAGACCAGACCTCCATCAAAGGGAACAAGGTATTAAAAGTTGGGTTTAAAGAGGTGAGACAGTCGCAGAGGTCATCCTAGAACTTTTTTGTCCTCTTGTGGTTTTTTGTGAATAGTTTAATTAAGCAGAACGCTCCCGAATGTCTCCGGTCGTTGGATGCAGTTTTTTTTTGTGAGACTTGGAGGGTATTTCCTCGGGTTCTAGGTGGTAACTCTAGGAAAACCGGTGATTTGGCCTCCGAGCCTAGGGCCGTCTCTACCGTGCTCATTATGATTTACCACGATTGGGTACTTGCAGCAGCTACTGACGTCTGCTTTGCCTCTATTATGATTAGCCTATCTAAAGTAGTAGTATTAGTGTTAGACCGATACCCCAAGGGGTTACCAGTATAGAATTGGCTGCTCCATTCTAGCGGATTGCTAGCTAACACTGGGGCCCGAAAAAAAAATACCAGGCAGGAAACCGAAACCCCTCCTGGTATTCCCTCAAAACTAAGTCCTCTTCGGTTGATAATCTCGGCCGAGGGCACCTCGCGCTATTTTCCAAGCAGGTACTCTCGCTAACCCCAATAAAGCGATTTTTGCACCTTAGCTGCTCGTTAAGGGTTTCTCCTCCCTGAGGAGCCCAGCCTCCGGGGGTGTCTAAAGTCACACTGTCAGGAAACAGTTAGACCATTTAAGCAGTGCCATCGCTACTAGAATCGGACAGGCGGTAACTCCTGCCAAGAGATATATATCAAAATTTAAGGAAATTTACCCACATCCCAAGATCTAACATTAATCACGCATAGTCACTGGAAATAAAACACCAGGAGATCTTTGGCAGCATCAGAAATATCGATCAACTTTTCTTTGGCAACCAATCGACTCTTCCATTGGCACCACGGTATGTTTTAAGCATGTTAACCATCCATAGCACAAAGTACATGAAAGCAGCGACTGGGATGATACATCAGGGAGTGAACAGATTAAAGTAAATAAAATGTGACACAGTAGGTGACGTTCTAAACGCAAATGAAAAAGGACAACAGAAAAAAAAGACCCCTGTTCGGACCTTCCCCTCTCCTAGCCCCTCACATTACCCCACAGGTTCTTAATATCAGTGGTTAAGTCCTCCGCTGCGTCCACCCCCGCCGCGGCTTGAATGGGCAGGGCGGCGGTAGCCAGAGCTATAGACAGAGCCGCAGTTACCATTCTGGTTATCATTGACATTAGAACCACCATTCTCCCCCAAGAAGTCCTCGAAGAGTTCCATCTCCTTGTTCTGGACTTCGGCTAGAGCAGCAGACTCCTGCTGGGCGGTATTCTCATTGGCGTTGAAGTTGGCGACTTCAACGCCAAGCTCATTCTTATTGGCGTTAGCGACCTCAATGTTGTTTTCGGTGGCGAGGAGATTGCGATTGTCGGACTCGAGGGCACCGAAACCGAAGGCTTCGCCACCCTTTGCTAGATTGGCGTTCTCGTTCGCGTTCTCAGATTTGGCCCCCGCGAGGTTCTCGTTCGAATTTGCGTTCTCGTTTTCTGAGGCGGATATGGCGGCGTCATATTCTTGCTGACGTTCATAGGCATTCTGGAATTGGGGCTTAGTGGCGAGGTACGGGTAGTAGTGTTGGTAGCCATTTTGGTAGGCGTTGGTGTTGGGATAGTAGGATTGGTAGTATTCCTTGGGCTGGTATGTTGGGTAGGCGGGGGAAGGGCTGGGAATATCATCAGCTAAGTTGATGCTAGAGAAATGAGGGTTAAGAAATACGTACGCAGCAGAGGCCCCGGCAAGCAAGGAGGAAGCAATGAGTGCGGCAGTCGAATACTGCATGTTTTAAACTGTAAAAAAAAAAAAGTCTTCAGATATATTAAATGAATGTGTTCTCAATTGAATTGAGGTTGGGACGTTAGCAGCGATGGCTTTGACGATGATTTCTTGAGAGACCGGATTCTCTGGTTTCTTATACAGCCCCCCCCCTCCGCCTGATGTAATTGGTCGTGTTTACTCGATCCGCAATCATTGACTAGCTGGTGAATCACGAGTGATGCAATTGGGGAACCAGTTGAATGGGGTTTGCCTAGGCAAGCTCCAAAGGCGGTACCAGCGATCCTCGTGGCCGATTTAAAGCCGGACACTTTGTCTGGGAATACCGGTAGCTACTTACTTTATGTGTCCGGCTTCACCGGCTAGAGTAGCGAAACTGGAAAGGATCATTGGGGTATAGGCCTGCTCTTATTTTAGCTATGATGTTTTGCCTACAAAACCAAGCGCACAGACATGATCTTAGGTTCCTTGAATTTCTCAATCGCCTTTAACCTCCTTCTATGTCTCGAATGAGGTACCCAGCAACGGCCCGCACCATCCCCGCCGCAGATCAATCTAGCTACCGAAAGGAGCTCGCTATCTATTGTTTTTTTTTACCGAGACTATCATTTTAACTTTCCATAAGTTCTCACGAGATACATCATATACCGATATGTGGATCTTGCTTAGGTCCCTCGGGTAAACCAGAGAAAAGTGTCATCATGAGCGCAGCTAATACAGGTATCTAAGCCCAAGGCGGCAGGGCAACTTCGAATAGACTCAGCAAGCATTAGGAATTTTTGGGTGCAATTGATTAGAGACAATTTTGTGGAATTTATTTAACCAAGAAAAGTAAAAAACAAAAAAGACGAAGAAAGAGACCCGCAAAAATACGTTGAGCCTTAAAAAACCTAAAATACCCCTAAACTATCCCCACTCGCGTAAGGCTTTCGAAGCAGTGTTAAGGCGATCTAATCCCCTGGCCTAGTCTCGCCATCAATCGCCTGGTAACGGAGGTCCACAGGTATAATCAGAGAAACTCACAAAAAATCACTCATCATTTCTCCCCAAAAACAGACCAAATCCTTGCTGGCCCCTTTTTTCTCTTATTGCCCAATTTCGGAAGCATATTCTCCGTAATATACTTTTCAGTGTCGGGATCGAGCTCATCAGAGAACTTTTTCGTTCCGTTCTCGTCAGTGTAAACATGGAAATTGGTAGTGCCGCCTCCAGGACCCTTTTGGATACCTCCAACGTTGACGTGGTAGCGCATGGAATTTTCCTCTGTCGGTTTCTCATCAGTACTGCCAGCAGGCTTCCTCGGCTGGGCCCCAATCTTTTCTTTTGCCGGAGGCGCTCCTATGGCTGGCTTCCTTGCGCCTTCTGGAGCACCAAGTTTCTCCTTGAGAGACAGCTTTTGTTTCTGCTTCTGTAGAGCCTCTCCTGCTACAGTTCCCTCAACTGCCTTTGTGGGAGGGGGTGCCGGTCTGGCACGAGGGGGAGGTGGCGCATAAGGAGGAATGGGGGGACCATTGACGATGGGGGGCGGAGGCCCGTAGCTAGGTCCATAATTAGGAGGTCCATAGTCCGGGGGAGGCGCCTCCAGCTTTTCCTCAGGTGAGTGCAGGGGTACCTCTAAAGTTCCCGGTATGTACGGATTCGGGGGACCTTGTGGAGCCGGAGGCCCATAGTAAGGCTGTGGGCTATAAGGATGTTGTGGTGGCAGTGGTGGTGGTACTTGGACTTCATAGGAGCCATAAGGCCTGTTGGCTGGAGTATCGCAACTCTGCCCTGGGAGAAAAAACCCATTCCAAGGTTCTTGAAATTGTGGTATTGGAACGGCGAGCCCAAGTGAAGCCATCAAGACAAGGCCAAAGCCAAGGAATATTTGGACCATAATGGAGGCAGGTGTAAAAATTGAAGCGGTGGAAAATTTGATAAGAGGGGTTTCCTCAGGGCCCTCCGCCCGTGCAGCAACCTTCTGAATTTAAGTATCTTTTCAACATCCCCTTCGTTCGCCGCTTCCCCAATTTAACATTATGCTTTCAGCTCTCCTCAAACCCTCTAGTGTGTATGAGCCCCCAATTCGTTCGGCCCCTCTACACATAACCCAAAAGGTAAGCATGGATACGCTAGAGACCACCCGACCAGAGCTAACTAGCCGTACCATTGCCGACGAAAACTCCAACCAACCAGGGAAACACTGAAAGTTTATATCAGAGCTATTAAAGAAAGGGTGGCATTCGAAGGAACGTTTATTCTGACCATAAGAGTGCCCATGCCCAACTGCACTAACCCCACTTCATGAAACAATGGAGAGCCTGGAGCTCCGTGCCCTAAAATATAACGAGTTAAATAGGACCCCCCGTTTACCCCAGGCCAAAATCCCACCGCAAAGTTCTGATAGCCTTTTAGGTAGGCATGATAATGGACCTTTTAATCGCAAAAGAGCCGCGGCTCATGTCTGTAAACAGGGCCAAATCATAATTTTTAAAATTGGACACGGTAGCATGATTATATCCCCATATACATACCTTTTGTGTGGTTATTATAATGGAGCAGCAATGGGAACCAACCTTTTGAATACTAGAAGTACAGTGGAGCGCCTACATTATGAGGGCCTCCCCGCTATTGAAGCCACCCCGGGAGCTAATTTCCGGCAATGAGATGAGGGGCAACGGGACTTGCGAAATAGATCTTGTGATAAAAGTATGTTCGTCATAATCCCGCAACGCCTCCATCAGGGACAAGCAGCCAGAGGGGGGTAGAGAGAGGAGAAGAAATCGCACTGACAAGGCCGAGATTTGCGCAATGCCAAATAATGGAAATTGGACCCCCATTGACATTGAGGTTTAGAAGAAGAAAAGTGACACCGGCCTCGCGGGCCCAGGTTTTGCGCAATTGGACCTGCTTCATGCAGGGCCCTCCTCGGTGTCAAGAAACTCCACCAAGGGCAACTCTCACTTCTACCATGAATGTTGAAAGGGGGCGATATCCATCGCCCCCATCAAGGTACCCCGGATCCCACCTTTCAACCTAAAGGAACAGGAAAAACAATATCGAATTCAGGATTGCTGTTTTATTCGCCATACTCAACAAAATCTAGGCTAATCCTCTAAGAAACAACAATAGAACACGTTGAAACAGAAAGCTTCGCATTGCTTCCCGAGGATGGCTCAGTTCCTGCTTGCAATTCTATTCCAGAAGTATTAGTGTAAATCCCATACAAGCCAATTGCAACTCTTGTATAAACTTACTATTAACATATTGTGAGGTCGGGAGCCCATAATTACTTGTGAGATATGTCAAAAATAGCTTAAGATTGCCGGTAAATTGAGTGAGCGGTGAATCAACAGCCACAAACGAATAGACATGCATGGGGCCGTTATATCCGTCATAAAGTCTCCATCGGTATCCCCCAATTCTTAGAGTAGCAATAGGGTTACCGGTAGAGCTGATCGCTCCCTAATTCAATGAGCTATGGCGAAAGAAAAACAGGCGATCAAGCACTTACTACATTACCATAGGCGGCAAGCCAGATCATAATTTCATATTCTGAGGTATCACTCCCAGCGGTCGAGGCGGTGAAAATATCATAAGCAACGTTTGCAACCGCTCCGTTTATACCGGTATATCTAGGCTAGATGAGAACGAAGATCCCGCAAGAGAGGAAAGATAACCTACGAGTATCCCATCGTACTTTTAATAGACCTGATATTGGCTATGGTCTCGGGGGTAAAAATAAGGCCTGCGTGGGCAAAGCTCTTAACTTGGCTAAAAGCCATTAGTTCTAGATGTGGTAATGTAAAAAGCTGTTCGAGGCTTACCCTTGGTCACCAGCCCAAGACCAGGTGGTGTGCCATGTAACCCCCTCCCCACTCGCAGAGTCAAGACCTGTGCATTGAGACCCGGAGCTCTTAGAACTTATTCCCCACAAGTTGTTGCGGATAATATAGTTCGACGTGGTCACAGAACCCCTAGGTAATGTTAGCAGATGAAAACTAAGTAGTAATCCTGAAACTAACCATTGATCACAGAAGTCAGCGGCAAGAGCAGTAGAGACACTCAAAAGCGCAGAAGCAACGATAGAGAACTTCATAATGAACGACAGAGATCCCGCTCCCTAAAATCTTATAATCCGAGGGGGTTTGGAAGACTCTTGCATTTCTATCGAGGGCGAACATGTTCTATATATACAGAACCTGGTTTGATCGAAATACTCCTAATTCCCATCACCGCTTAAGGCCTCCGCCGTCCTTCCAAAACATTTCCTCCCTTCCACTACAGAAATCCCTCTCCTACCTAAACATGCTACTAACCTCCCTTCTCACCAGGCACTTCTAATCCCTGCTAGATCCTACCCGAAACCTATTAACTGCACCAATCACTACTCCCCCTCCCTTCTTCTCACCGTGACTGCCCTAAACCAAACAGAGTTAGATACCCCAAGAGCAACGGATCCTTCTCCGAACGTCCAAGCCGAAGCCTTCAGTCGGAACACCAGTAACTGGGGTAGAGTGGCGGCATCAGACCTTCGTCGTACAGCACACAACATAAACCCCATGTTCTTCCCATTCTTCTTCATTCTTGAGCACTTGCCGGAAACAAGGAGCGAAATTGCTGGGACGCGGCCCTCCTCACCTATCAAAGCCAACAAAGAAGTTCTCCATGTTCTTCACGATGCGGAGTATGCGAGGCACCCTATCCTCTGCTAGAAGGAATTTTCCATAGACAATCCTTGTGGACCGTTGATCACTTCAATGGGGACCAGAATCCTACTTACATCTCTCATTTGAAAACTAATCGGCCGCCAGGACGTCTAGAATCTCCTCTTTGGGTTAAAGGGAGAAACACGGTGAAAAAGGCCTCTTTCTACCCTCAGTTGAGGCAAAGAAGGAAAATACAAAGACCTTACTAGGGGAGGCAGCTCCAACGCCCTAGGGAGTTCTCAAGTACTCCGGTCCTTGCGGTATTTGCTCTATTTCGGAAGTCTGGCTATCGTGCCCCAGGCATAGCAGTCTACCAAGACCTCCGTTACTTTTGCGAGAGCTACTTCCCCACAACCCCTAAACTCAAGTGAAACACTCTCCTCAGATGAGAAATCCGAAAGGAGCACACGTTATAAGAATGAACGCGCCACCTTATCAGTTTGCCTCGGCCCAAAATGCAGAACCGGGGTCGGGATCTCTAAGACTTGGTAGAAGCATACAGAATCCATGGAAGATACCATAGCTTGGGCAACTAGAGAAGAGAAGTCTCTCCACAAAATCCTTTTAATCTCCTACCCAACAGCTTAGTTTAGGAATCCATTACTCCAAGGGCCTGTTCTAATGCCCAAAACAATAGAACCATGGGGCTAGCAGCGATGTATTTCCTCTAGTTGCGCCAAATGAAAGGGCTGGGTATGGAAAGGATAGTCTTGGAATTAGCGAGGTTGATATTTGAGTTGGGGTGAGGTTCCCGAATTTTTTCTTCAGAGGTCAAGTCCCAACCCCCGCAGCAAGTATGGTTCGACGCAATGCCGAGCTCCAAGCTCCAAGATCCCCAGTTTCCCCCCAAGAAACCCTGGATTTGACCACCTCCCCAACAGAGCCTAAATTATTTGAGCACTCTTATTGCTTTCACGACAATCTCATAGGTTTTGCATACTGTAGCTGTAAACTTCAGCTGTCTAACAACCTAGTCAAAGGCGGACAGGGAAGAACGATGTTAAATTCTAGGAGCGGCGTCAGCCCAACCTTCAAGGCGATGAACCTTCAAACATGTTCATATAAGGACATCGGCTTAGTGCCCGCTACCGCATGTGCTGAAACTCTCACAGCTGAACCCTAATCCTATACCCCCCAAGTATTCAGGACCCACTCCTACTTCACCATCCTCAGGTTACCGGATTAAAGTCTTGTTCCCTCTAGTGCGTCATCACTAAAAAAGGCGACTTCAATTCTGAGATATTGATGCACATTTATAGATTCTCTGGGAAGTTGGAGTGCATCTGGCGGGGGAAGCCTTAAAACAGAGTACCAACGGCATTCATTTCCTTAGCAACAGGCGTTAGTCCGTGTCCCAATGTGGTTAACCACCAGTTAATTTGTTACATTTACAGTGCCTCTTGGCAGACTAACACTGAGACGCAACCCCCAGTTCCCTCCACTTGAACTTTAAACCCATGTAGCTCGGCTAAAAATTAACATACCCAAATTCTCTTTCTATTTTCTGAATCCCCAGCTTATTGTTGATAGAGTCGAGAGAAAACAACGCCCCGTAGAGCATTTTTTAGGCTGGAAAAGCTCTGGTTCCTCCACCAGAGTTCCGAGTCCTGTTGTTATAGTACAGTAAAGACTCTTGTAACTTAATTCGCTAGCACCTCTAATCTCTGGGTTTTGTGATAAAAAAAACTTCAGAAGGATTAGCGCTTTCCTATCACGATATAAGATCAGCCCTCGGGATGTTTAGGATCCCATTGACTAGTATATATAATGCGGGTCGAAGCACGGTTTGTGCAGTATATGATTAGGACAATATTAATTATTAAGTACTGTATACGCAATTCTGTTAACTTGTCAAATTAATTCTATCCTTGGCTGAAGGAGATAGCGAATCGCCAGAGTTTTCACGGTACTCTCTCTGCTCTAGGTGCCGGTATGCCGGTAGCCCACCCTTTTGTGGCAGGTTTTTGAATTCCCGATGGGGCCTCAGGTTGCAAAAGTGTCTACGGTATTCCCCCAAACCAAATCTTCTAGGTTGAAGAAAGGAGCACTTTCGATCTACCCAATAACACTTACCCAGTTCGTACAGCCAAGAGAGGAACGGCCCATGCCCCGCTTTGTTTCGGTGTATGAAAGTATTTTCCAGGAATATCTCCTAGAGGGGTTGAAAGATACCAGCAGTCCAGGCTACTCATCCCAGTCAAGTACCCGAGCATTGAAGATATAACTCTGTCTATGTGCAGATATATACTGTATTTTGCTAACAGGGGGTGCTACGCTAGTATGGGGTGAGTGGGCGAATTGGGTAGCCACCATACCTATTTCGCTGCCTTTATACCCAATTTGATACATTACCCCATGTTAGCGCAACACACACCCTGCTAGTAAAATATACAAAACTTATGGGCTGTACCTCCGTAGATGACAATTCCGTTGGCACTACCTTAGGTGTTCCGTCATATTAAGAGTTTTCGCTCAACACGAGACCAATCAGAACCTCAACGCCAAGCGCTCATATTGAAGGGCCTCCGGGGAAATATTGTAATCGCCTTCAGAAATCAAGTTACAAGAAAACCCTTAATGATACCAGCCGGCGCCATGTCCGAGGCGTGTCCTTGATACCCCTTTCGGATTTCTCAGGTACCGGTGCCTTACAGCTCACTTCACAATCAGGATAGTATGAGGTGCACCACAGCACCTGGGGTGGTCACTGGTCCTGTTTCCTGACAACATAATCTCCATAATTCCCCCCCATCATAGTAAATGTATGGTCGCACAAAGAGCCAATTTAGAAAGTCTAATAAGGTGCCATGAGAAACCAAGCATATTCTTTGACAGCGTTTTCTGGGGACTTCCGGCTGCGTCCGTCCTTGCTAGTTGACACTCGCTTTCATGCCTCATAGAGATTATGTGTAACTCTTAGCCGTTGAACAGAAGCGAAGAAAATTTCACCCAGTGACTTGGTTGTGGAAATGGCCGATTTCAGACACCAGGCATCTTCCAGCTTTAAGCAACTGGCCTTGGGGCAAACCCGGATATAGTAGATACTCCGGTACCGGTACTACCGGTACAACAAGCCGGGGTAGGCATAGGGACACAATAAAGGCAAAACATTCAAACAAAATAGACTACAGTTACACCCTGGCCCGCTTGATAACCCGGATACTTCGCTGTCCCGCATAGACTTCCGAAGGTTGTAAATCTCTTAACACCAAAACACCCCCCTGCTGACACAGACCACCCACTGTACCGGACAGATTCTTTGGGTTTGGCCGTCCGGAGTAACGCGGTGCAACTGCAACAGTATTATGGTAAACATTAAAAAAAATTGTAGGGAAATTTTTGATACTAACTTTAGTGCCGTCCTCGCCCTCGTCCTCGAGACAGCCCGGCATCGCCCAGACGAGGGCGAACACTACGGTAGCGCAATCAGACTTCCTGGAGCACTTAACAAATCACCAAGGCCGAGGGCCAACTTACCGGTATACTCAAACTAACACAGGCACCGTATAATCCCGTGAAATATACTACCGGTGCCTTCATAAGCCCTACATCATACTCGTACGGTACTCGTAATCTCCGGATTCATAGACAAAGACTCCTAAGAAGGATGAGCGTTTTCCCGATACAGTAAAAGATCAGCCCTCGTGACTTTTCGAATCTCGCTAGACCAAACTAACTGATATTCTCAATCCCGCCTGTCATACTAAACCTGCCCCGAACTGAGCGGCCGATCCCCGCTGATAACCTGATAATGGATTTCACGAGATCTTAAGGTATGTGGAACTGCTGCGCTCCAGGGTCCACCACCACCCTGGCCCCCCTATCCCCGATACCCTCCGCCATTGCATGAGCTTACACCATCCCCCTCCTAAAGCACCCTACTTTTTCACATTCCTGCGCCTAATTTGGTCCTTCTAATGACCCCTAGCCGGTTCCTCTCACCTGGACCCTTTACTAATGTTTTCCGGGACAAACCTCTTTTTCACGGATAGACTTATGGAATCGGGAGGGAAAGTGGGTCCTAGGTGGGGCTTCCCGGGGGGGGGGGGGGTATCCTAGTATCAAGATGCAGAAAATTCGGCAGTCCAACTTCGTTTGCCCGGGAAGTGGATTACATGGTGGCTGGTGAGGGGGGGGGGCCTGCCCTGACGGGCATGTTACTGAACGTGGACTGTACATAATGCGGATAGTGCCTTTAATTACAGTTCTCACTATATCAACGAATTTAAAAAGGAAAATTCCCAATTCCTCGAGGGGAGGACTTTTTTGGAGGCGGGGGACCAACATCATTAGAGTGATTTCACATGATACTCGTCTGTGCCATAGAGATGAAGGCAAATTACCATTCCCCCCCCGGACCTAGGGGAACAAGACCGATGGGATAGAAACCCCCCCCCCCCACTCTTACCCCTAGTATCCGAGAGGTGGTCGAGAAGATAGTTTGAGCTGCCACGGTAAAACATTAGGTCAGAATGTTTAGTTCGACAACTTTTTATACTGGAAAGCACCTATTTACACACCTCGCCCATGGAGAGCCCCATGCCATTTCAATCCACCCACAATCATAAACTATCAGCTCTCTTTATCTACGCTCCAAAACTATTTAGCTAGCGTCCAAAATCCAACCACTTTCAACGGGGCAGCGCCGGTAATTATTACTTCGAAAATCTCCATTCATCCGTTTCCCCCTAACTTTGGCGTTTAAAAAAAAACCCCCTCGATATGTGACTGAAAATCATTGGCTTAGTACCGTACAGTACTGTACGGTACCCTAAGATAGCATTCACCCCGCTCCGCGAGCTCCGTCCGATAGGGAAGCTCGATTTGCAGCACGGAAAACGGTCCGAACGGTTCTTACCAAGCTATCATACAATCTCCCCCCCGAGGGAAGGAGGGGAAAAACAAAATTTGACAAGGGAATTGCATTCCCAGATTCACTTATAGGATAGCCCCTCAGAGCGAAAGTTGCTCAAGGGGCAAAGATTGGATGCCGGTACTGTACGGTACTTCACAGCTTGCAAGCGACCAATAACCAATTCAAAGTACAGTTTCGCCGGAGAAGTTGTTTACTTTGCATAAAAGCACAGTAAGTATCGATGATTTGCCGGGCCAGGGCCTTTCTTTTCTTGCCCGCCATCGGTCCTGAGTGGGGGGGGGGGACAGCAGAGGGTATGTTAACTCCGGTTGAGCAATGGAAAAAATAACTAGACGGCACCGGACAAGCACATCCCGATACGGTAGCTAATAACACCCATCGTGATCATGTGATGCTAGCAAAAGCAAAAATATCGACAACCAGTTTGATCACCGTTCCCCACTCTCCCACATCCCATCAATACGAGTCGTTTGGTGAGTGCAGTCTACAGAGGCCAAAACACTTTCCCCGTGCCTTTCCTTTAAAAACACAATCAACACAACTAATCATGAACTTTCTTCACCGCTTAATATATACAAACTCTGTCTCTCCCTCTACATTGAACCGCTTCCACTCCGCTACGTGAAAACCTTCAGCACCGATTATTACCCCCCGCATCGATTATTCTCAACACATCATAATTATTTATTATCCACCCCCCAAACCTTCTAGCAAGCCGTAAAAACTCTCATTTATTCCATCCCTTTCCATTCCCGACCGAGCTCTTGAACAAGCGCTATGACGAATAACTCCCATTCTGCCTTACCTGTAGGAGCCGAGAGCCAACCCAAGTTCAACCCTGCTCGCGCAAGCTCTCGCGAGGAACAACATATTCTATAATACAATCATCTGGAAAAAAAAAATCTACAAATCACGACTCAGCACTCGTTCCGGTTCTTCCCTTCTTCCTCAGGTGGGTGTTGGCTCCTAGATCTAAGGCAGAATGTTAGAGCTCGTAAGCTAGGGATATACAATCTTCTGCTTATAAGCTCTAGTTGCATGTTCCTCCGCCATTCATAGGCCCGGAGACGCCTTCGGTATCAATGCATACGCCTATACCCTGACAAATGCTGAGATAGAGATGTCCTCTGTTGGCTCGAGGTAGGGTAATTATGATATCTCCGATACAACCCCTGCGGGGATGGTTCGTAGATATCCCGGGATGCGTGACATGAGCCCTAAGTTAGGGGATTTGGAGCTATCGCCTCCTTCCTATCTCCAGAGTCTTTATCTCGCTAAAAGTCTCATCTAGTCCAGGAGTTTACAGTGTCCCCCGCACACAGCTACAGCCCATCGTTATCGGTCACGTTGCAGTATAATTCTAGTCTGTAGTCCACGATCATCCCCTAAGATATGTGACGCTTCCTTCGTGATTAGGGGAGGTAGTGTGTTTGGTAGATGAGCTCACGGAATCATATGAGAGCCCCTGGATAGGAAGTGAAACCACCGGTATGGTGCTGTAATACCACGGCACCCTTTAGCTCGAACTTTAACCTATGGCTCCCTCGCGGTATCCGGGGTATCAAGACGACTCCAAGCCTCGACGCCAACTCTCTCAAATCTGGTTCCCTACTTTATCCACAGATCACAAGACGTACATGCAATATATATTCCGACAACCACGCAATTCTTTTCATTTTAACGCACACAAACTATCCATCCATTCACCCGTAACCCACATGAGAAACCGTCTTCCCAAACCCATCTTAATGCAAGCAAACAGGAAAGAGAAAAAGGAAAAAGAGATATAATGATCAGAGAGAGGAAGAAAAACACATTCGCCGACACAAAAAAGGTAAAAAACTTTAAAAACCACCATCATACGAGTAACACATGAGAAGAAAAAAAAGACAAAGGAAAAATGCAGTCCCCAGAAAATGCCCATACATCCGCATAAAAATATAAAAGGAAATCTCCACACTCATCCAATACATGCACTCACTCTAGTTATTCACAAACGCCCCTCCGTCGACCGTGATCTGTGCTCCACTGACGTACTTTGCCCCGTCGCTTGCAAGCCAGACCGCCGGCCCGACAACATCACTCGGGACACCCAATCTGCCCAGAGGAACCTTCTTCTCGAGTCTGCCGCGCTTTTCCATGTCCTGCAGCTCCTCTCTATTCATCTTAGTTTGTACGACCCCCGGTAACAAGGCGTTGCAACGGACGCCATAGGGGCCTAGGGAAATAGTTGTACTCTGCATAAGCGAGAGAACGCCGGCAGAAGTGGGATTGTAGTGTGATTGGTGTCCGTTGCCTGAAAGTGCACTCGCCGAGGAGATGAAGATTATAGAGTAGTCTGGGATTGGATCGGGGCGGGGTTCGATGGGCATGGCGTGGAACTGCTCTTTGAATTGCCGAGCACAGGCTTGGACAAAGTAAAAGTTGCCGTTCAGGTTAACGTCCACATGGCGGCGGAGGAGTTCGGGGGTGACCTGTTCATGTTATTCCTCAATTGTTTAAAAGGGGGATAAAAGTGGGCACATACATCCAAGAATTCTCTATACCAGCACATTCCAGCATTGCCGACGGCAACGTCTAGTCTTCCATAGGTCTCCACCGCTCGCTTGACGATGTTATCACTGGTTCGGGGGTCGGAGATATCGCCAAACACAATTGTACAGCCTTGTCCCATGGACCTGATCTCTACGCACAAAGATACGATCTCTTCATTGGCAGGGTCGCTCTTAGTGCCCCAGTAGTGTGCGATAATGTGTGCGCCCTCCTTGGCGAACCCTAGGGCAATAGCCCGACCGATTCCCCGCGAGGCCCCGGTGATAGCACAGATCTTGCCCTCAAGTAGCCGAGGCCGAAGAACTGGCTGGGAGGGGGCCGTCATCAAAGCGTCACCGGTAACGGTGGATTCATCAACCTCGCTAGAGGCAACCTCAACAAGTGCTTGAGAGTTGTCGTGTCTGTGATCTGATTGAGGAGATGGCTGCCTGATCAGTTCAAGGACTGGGGGTTCGGCCTCGATGACATGGACGCTATCGCGGTGGCGGGATCTTTCGCGATCGTGGCGCTGGCCTCGATGGTCCCTGGGGGTTCGATGATCGCGTTCATCTCGGTCACTCCGGCAAGCATCACGGTCATCCGGGTGGTAGTCACGGTCATGGTAGTCTCTATCCCTTGGTGAATCCGGTAGGGAGCCTTCGTGCATGCCGTGTTGTGGAGGTGGAGTATCAATAGTAGCCTTAATCTCCTTCTTCCTCTTTCGTGGCTTGTTGTTGTCCGTGATCGAAAGAACGATTTGTCCACCGCCATTGCCGGCAGGATTGATAGCGATGGATGTCTTCGTCTCTTGGACTAGCCTCTCACGCTCCGAAACCGGCTCATTGGGTGGGGTAGGCGCTGCAGGAGGGTTATAGTGGGAAGGGCCCCCTCGCGGGATGAGTGCATTCGAAATGATATCGGATGGAGTGATCATCTCTGCAGGGTCCCCATCAGATTCCGAAGGAGGGGGTAGTGAGTGTGACCGCATAGGTTGCCTAAGATTACCATGTGGGGAGGTATTGGTATTGCCCCATCGGTCCAAGAAAGCATTCCTAAGGTAGTCGAAAGACATCGAGTCGTGTTTACCTTTAGATGGTCATGCGTTAGCAAAAGTTGATGGATAAGTTAGGGTTTAGTGAGGGGGGCAAAGCAAATAAAGACTTACAGTCAGTACAGTCTGGTTGACTGCAGTGTGGATTCTTCCTTAGCCAGTCCTCACCTGAAATATATGTCAGCAAAAGATTGGTGGGGTAAGAGCAAAGTGACGAAGGATCGCTGTTGGTGCACACATCTAAACTACTGCAGCTCCCTCATCCAGCCCAGCGGTGAAAAGGGAGGGGGTGGGGCGGGAAGGCAGCGAATAGGGTGCAACCAGCCAGGTCACGAATAGCAGGGATACGCAGGGATATGCAACGTACTCAAGTCCATAAGCCACCGACCAGGCGTCATTCCTCTACCAGTGCCCCATACATTCGTCGTATCAATCGTCTTCACGAACAAACTCCTGTAACACATAACATTAGAACCCCCTGGAATAACGGCAAACGGGACATCCTGTGAGCCTCACCATTTTCCAGCATCAGTAGCTCGAGGGTATGCCAGAGAACAAAGTCTCTCAAAGCGTTGCATGTGCTTCCATGCCGAAGTTCGGGGAGTGAACTTTAAATGGTTTAATTCTGTGGCAGCATCCATCACGGAGATCACTCGGAAGGTAGAAGATCTTTCTCAATTGATTGTCGTCTTGGCTTCCCTAATCTAGCAAGTAGAGTGGGGGGAATATGAGTCTGGAGTCAAGTAAGCTTCAATGAAAATGGATGAGTATCGATGTTTTACGAAGAGCAAGGAGTGATGGAAGGTAAAAAAGGCGGATATATAATGAGAAAAAAAAAGGGAAGAAGGGAGAAAGGAAGAAAATGTGGGATGAGTCGAATGACAACGAGATGAGGGGAGAAAAGCAAGGACGAAGGGAGAGGCTGTGTGTGTGTATGCTTCAAGGGTTTTTTCCCTTTCCGTGGGATTCCAGAAGGCAACACTTCTTCCAGGCGAGAGCAAAGATGAAGGGAAAGAAAGGGAAATTTCGGGCAAAAAATGCACAGCCAGGCGGCACGGCAGACTGGAGCAATGATGTGATAGGACAATAATTTTTTACCTTATACCAAGACCTACGGGCACAGTATCAGTATTCAGAGCTGGGGGCGAGGAGACAACGAAGAAAGGCGTAAGACGCTTGGCTCCCGTCAGTTGTAGGCAGGGATGGATATTGTTGGACAAAGTGGTGTGAAAAATGAGGGGTGTGGTTGGTTCAGAGTCAAGTTCAATGCTTTCCTCAGGCGCTGGAGCGTTCACCGGTGGCAAAAAATCAGGGTTGAGAAGGTAGAAAGGCAGTAGGGGACAAAGGGGGGTTGTGATGGCGATGATGATGGTTATAGACCGAGCGGTGTTGTTGTTGTTGTGTTGTTGCTGTTGTCGACCTTCTGGTGTGGTCTTGAGATCAACTACCATACCCTTGAAGCAGCCCGTCAAACCTACCGGTATCCTAGTCAAGCCACCCCCGCCAACGAATCACCAGAGGACTAAAAAATAGAAGGAGGCGGCAATAGGAAAGAGAGTGGAAAAAGACTGGGCCCTCCTCTTGAGTTGAGAGGAATAAATGGAATAGGAGGTTTCGATTCGATCCTCGGGCCCTCCTTGCGGTGCTGTGGTCCTTTGCTTGCCTCTTGCTCGTTTGTTTTTGTTTCCCTCTTTCTTTATCTTTTTTTGTCCGTTGCTCATAGGCTACTTTTTTTTTCTTTTTTCTTCTCTTCTAGACTATATATGAAGGAGGTAGTCTAGAGTAAAGCAGGGTGCTGGAGAGGACCGGTTGGGATTCAACAGATCTTGACGGTTGAAGGGGAATCTGTGGTGGAAGAGCAGAGAGATGCAGCATTCTTTTTCTTTCTTTCCACATATTTTTGCGATATGAAGAGGGGGTGGCTCCTCCGTCCACTCCACTCCGTACATTGACCGCCCCACCCACCCCCTCCACGGGCCAGAACTGGCTGCTGGCTGACGGCAGTGACCCTGGTTGGCAATCTCGACGTGTCAACAGGGGGTTGTTTGCTTTGTGCATCCCGATAGTCCGGGTCGGCGCCAGGGTTTTGTTACAGAATGTCCATTTTTCAGTGCACCATATCCCCCAAATGGGGAGCACAATGTGATGGACCGGGAAGAATTTCATGCTTTAGCCCATATTTCTCATACCGGTATCTCGTGAGCATTAAATTTTCTCATTTACACGGCGCAGAGCACATACCGGTAGGATAGCTTAGTGGTACAGTACAGTACAAGTACAGCACTCTCCATCCCTCTTATACTTTGCGTTACCAGTGCCAGTGCCATTTGCAAGAGGCCAATCGAGACAACCAACGTTGCAGCGAAAAAACCTCGTGTCGCCAAGCCGGCGTCTCCCGAAAGAGTCGTCTCACATGGCCAATCAGGGCTCACCACGCATGAAATCCCTGAGCTAGTCCAGATTACGTGCTAATCTACAGTTCTCGTACCGTAGCACAGCGCTCCATCCGCCATCCGGGAGTTGAAGCTTATCCCATGCCTGATGCCCCTTGGTGAGGTGAGTGACGTCACAACATCAGACGGACATCTCGAAAGGGGGAGCATTCTTGGTGCTTCCCCCCAAAAAAAGAAGGGAAGAGATTCCACGAGACAGACGGGGAAGAGATGAGTGAATCTCTTGCTTGCCGCAGGGAGCTGCGGTCCGCCCCCCCCCTTTACTCTTGCCGCGCTCGGAGCGCCGTAGGAATTAAGCTTATCATTCTGTCAATCCCAATATTATCCGTCGCGATGTCCTTGGGAGTCGCGGGTTAGATACCGGTTGGGGGGGGGGGGGGGGGGGCGGGGGGGGGGGGGGGGGGGGGGGGGGGGGGGGGGGGGGGGC
>Ga0307509_10003244_pt1 | contig 25107 bp, 40 predicted proteins | sample 10_EM_MG_FD_202245 | JGI IMG/M metagenome (GOLD analysis project Ga0307509, IMG submission 202245) | Populus trichocarpa ectomycorrhiza microbial communities from riparian zone in the Pacific Northwest, United States - 10_EM | ecosystem: Host-associated > Plants > Roots > Unclassified | place... | reverse complement strand
TCCATCGGATATCCTTCATACCCATCCGATTGACCCAACCCAACCCACCAACCAGAGTTGGATAAATTTCAAGATGCGGACGGCTTTCCGGAGGTAAACTTGAAAGCTTTCAAGTTGCGCAAGGACTCGCTTGCCCATCCCTTCTTCGAACTGCCCCGTCGCAGTCGAGCAAAGAGTTTACCACCGTCTTGCAAACACCCAAGCACAATGTCGAGACTCGGTCGGTCATCCGGTTGAGGCTTCCAACAGTCTTCCAACATCCACCATAGACCATCTGTGAACCGTGCCCCGTCCCCTCCTTGAGGCCTCCTAGGGCGTTCGCCACCCACGACCGTGGAAGCAATAGCGGCATATTCGCAGGAGGCAAACGGCACCTGTCCACTGAGAACCTCATATATCACCATCCCGAGCGCATAACAGTCTGATTTTTTTGTTGGGCGGCTCTCCTTCAAATTGAATTTGCTCGGGTCAATGAGCTCCGGACTAATCCACCGAATTGCATCGCCCGTCACAGCCGAGGGCACGGTGGTTGGCTGATCCGATGCTATCGTGAGCTGACCAAAGCCTGCTAAACAGGCGTGATCGCTGTGGTTGATCAGAATGTTCGCCTTATCGCTGGGTGAGCTGCGTGCAGGACAGCGACGGGGCTCGGAAACATACCCCGCTGAGACCCCCATGGATTATTCCCTGGTCGTGCATATAGATCAACCCCCGAGCAACGTCCCCAAGCTACAGCAAATCACGCCGTTGTCAGTGATTGGCAAAGCTAGATCTCGGACGAAAAACATACAAGTCCCAATCGATCCACTTTGATGTTCGCCTCCACAAACTCTATGATGGTATTACCCATCATCCACTCCGATACCGCCACAAGCTGATCTTCGGCCATCGTCACTCCTAATAGCGAAAGTACGTTCGGATGATGGAGGGCCCCCCATACCACAACCTCCTGGCAGAACCTCTAAAAAACATGATCAATTACTAATAACGAGTCAAGAACATCACCGGCAACCCACCCTCCTGGTTCGCTCGCGGCCATCATTTGACCGAACCTTCAGCACCTTGGCCGCTGTATCCAGACCTCGGTATCGGCCCTTCCACACATCCGCAAACTCACCATGGCACAGCGGACTCTCCATTGGGTCGTAGCAGAGTGGAATCGTCAATGACTTGGGAAGTAGGGCTTGGTAACCACAAATCCTGTACAAATAGTGCAGGCACTCCATCCGGATCCCTGGTGCGAGACTATCCATTGCCTAATTAACGAAATGCGTTCAAGTCAAACGACTGATTCCCCGAAGGTGGAATCGCGTGGACGTACCCCGGCTATCGCATCAATAAAGGCTTGGGAATCATCCCCGGAAAGCTGTACGACCATCTCAGCCTCATTGCGGTTCGAAAATATTCTCCCGATCAGAGAGCTGCGGTCGTGTGCGGCGGGGGCGTCGCTGATCAGCTGCTTCCAAAGGGGGTGTTTACTGATCACAAGAAAGCGATCAATTGGCGAGTGTGTGATTGCCAGGAGGGATATGAACTGACATGGTGAGAAGAACTTGCGAAACTTCTGAAGCTTCCGGGCGCAAGTGGGGCTGTTGATCCCAGCACCGTTGCATAAACTTCCACAAATGTTCTGTGAAGGTTGGATGCGTTGGTCGCGGCGGGCGGTCGCCTTCTAACATGGCCAGGATCGACATGGGAGTCGAACGGGTACTGAATGGAACCGCGCCAGTGTATACCTGTTAAATGACAGTAGGCCAAACCCATACGTATTACAGCGGGCCATCCGTGACATACCTCGATCATTACCATTGCGAAGGAGAAAATGTCCGATTCCTTGCTAGGTGGTTGCCCGTCTAAGACCTCTGGCGCGGCCCATCGTGGGGTGTTTCCATGCCACGAGGCACTTTGCAGGGCATCCAGACTTTGGGAGACCGTGGCCTGGCCAAAGTCCGTGATGCGTGCACGACCGGTGTCGTCGACAAGGATGTCTGGCTAGCCGGGTGTCAATATAGCAACGAAACGAGATTCAGAAAATCACGCACTCCCTTGAGGCTACCATGAACTATATTGCGGACGTGGAGGTAACAGAGACCCTCAGCGACGTCAGACAGCTTGCGGCGGGAGTAAGCGAGAGAAACACAAAAGCGGGGACACCTACAAGTCGAGGCCGATCTGCATTGGGGTTCGTCTTCATGTAGTTCGGTAGGTCCCCGCCAGACACCAAATCCGAAACAAGTTGGAAGGGATCGATGGTGACCCCCAGTAGGGGTACGATGTTCGTGTGTGTCAGGCGTTTCCACATTACAGCCTCCCGGCAGAAGATCTGCGGGTTTTGTTGGCGATGGTGGACAGGGAAGGTGACAATGGTAATAACGCACCTTAGCAGCACGGTCGGGACCATCTCTGTTATACACCCGCATACGTTTGATGCAAACCCTCGAGCCGTCGAGGGTACCCTGGTACACATCACCGTAAGCTCCCCAGGCGAACGGATTGGATCCCACGGCTAGAAGGTCAGGCGAAAGTATGTACGATGTTGGGAGTATCCCCTTGGTGCCGCATATTCTTCTGAGCTCACGTAAACTCGTTCGGAAAGCGGGGCCGGAGGGGTCGAGACCGTCGAGAACCTATGATAGCCTGAGTGGAGTGAGGGAGGGCAACTTGGCGACGCACCTCGTTCAAATACTCAACAAGCCACACCAAATCGTCGCCTTGAAGGTTCGGGACACATTTCTGATACTCCTCCTCATGAAGTACGCTGCAGACTTGATCGTGAAACCCGGGCGAGGACCTGTCGAGGCGACGGAGTCGTTGTAGGGATGGAGAGGAGAGTGGCAAAATATGCAATGCTTCCAACACCTCTGGAACCCCCGGGCGTAGGCAAGGGTCCTGCCGCCAGCAGCGTTGCATCAATGCCCATAAATCCTCTGTGAAGGTGGGATGCGTCGGCCGTGGTGGGCGCCTGCCCTGTACTATGGCTATTGCGGCCACGACGGATGAGCTATTACCAAACGGAATTGCCCCGGTAAATATCTGTGTTTATACGAACGACAGTAAGCCAACTTTGTGCGCACAGCAGACTACCCGTGACGTACTTCGATCATGACCATCGCAAAGGAGAAAATATCCGCTTCCTTGCTGCATGTCACTTCCTCCTTCAGGATCTCCGGAGCAGTCCAGCGCGGGGTATGCCCATTCTGATGGGAGGCGCTCAGTACAGAATCCAAGTTCTGAGCGACCTTGGCGAGACCAAAATCCGCGATGCGTACACGACCGGAGCTGTCTACAAGGATGTTTTGCTGGCTCGGTGTGAATACAGTGGTGAAATGAAATCGAGAACAACTGCGTACTCCTTTGAGGTCCCCATGAACCACATTACAGGAGTGGAGATAACAGAGGCCCTTGGTGGCGTCGGATAGCTAGCAATGCGAGTAAGCGTGGGGTAAACACAACAGGAGGGAGACATACAAGTCCAAGCCGGTTCACTTCAGGGTTCTTCCTGATGTACTCCGGCAGGTCTCCACCAGGCATCCAATCTGAGATCAGCTGAGGGGGAACAATGGTAATACCCAGTAGCGGGAGGATGTTCGGGTGCGTCAACCGTTTCCACATTACAGCCTCTTGACAGAAGGCCTGCGAGTTCTGTTAGTGATGGCTGACAGGGAAGCAGCAGCATATGAACACACTTTGGCGGCTTTTTGTGGACCGTAACTAGTATACACGCGCACGCATTTGATACAAACGCTTGAACCGTTGAGGGTCCCATGGTACACATCACCATACCCTCCTGAAGCGAACGGCTTGGTATCAATGTTGAGAAGATGAGGTTGGTGCGTGTATGATGTTGGTAGTATTCCCCTAGCTCCGCATACGCTTCTGAGCTCACGTAGACATTTCCGGGAAGCAGGGCCGGAGGGATCGAGCCCATCAAGAGCCTACGTGACGTGGGTTAAGTGGCGGAGAGTGTGCGAGGGCAACAGGGCACGAACCCTATCCAAACAGTCAACCAGCCACACCAGATCGTCGCCTTCAAGGTTTGGCACCCATTTCTGATACTCCTCTCCATAGAGTACGTTGCTGAGTTGATCGTGGAACTCGGATGAAGACCGGTCGAGGCGACGGAGTTGTTCCAAAGGTGGGGAGTTGGGTAAGGACATGAGGGACTACCCCGACCAGGGTCGGGAGCGTGTTGGGGGCGGAATCCGACAGGTGGGAGGGTATATATACTGGAAGCCTCACCCGATCCACGAGGTGGACACATGGTGAAAGCGAGATGAATTGCCGCAGGCCGAATACAAAGGCCGATCGTCCTCGCCGTGGCCACGGAATTCCTGACCGCGAGATCGCCCGATGTTCTACAGTCACCGTTCTCAAACCACATTTGTCCCTTCTCTGGGATCCGACCTTGGTCCCTGGCGGTTCAACAGCGACAATCCGGTCCCAGTTTCTATGGTCCTTCTTCGACCTGTCCCTCAGACTCAACGATGGAGCATTTTTCCGCGGTCGCCAAGTGTCACCGCACTCCGAACCGCCGTGCCCAAACGCCAGGAGCTTCATCAAGCCTTGAAGCTTGATCAATGATATTCATCCGGAGATGCGCACGGGTCCCCCAACCCCCCTCGACTGACCGCTCCGACTCGAGAAATCATCGGGGTCAGCACCGTATATCCCCGTAGACTACCCAGGTACCTCCCTCTGTTCCACCAAAGTTTCACGCTCATCGGTTGTCCGCTGTAGTCTTTCGTCTGTTGTGATCTCGTCGGTCACCGAGCCTTGAACAACTCTGGAACCTGAATTCGCCCCCCCCCCAACATTGCACCCCTCTCAACCAGATCTCGAATCGTATTCCGGGAGGTGGATCACTCAGAGATACCATGATGGGGTGTGGCCAAGTAACGGCGGGATAACATGATGCGCTACCCTTCGATGGGCTACAGAAGGAAATCAAAATCAACGACACGGAGGCAGCCGACCACCGGCTGGCAGCTCAGAACCGTGAGTGCGACCCGGGTCACACCGTTGCTAGTTGATTCATCCTCGTCAGACATCTTCACGAATCAGTAAGCCTTCTTCACTCTTACAACCACACCCTCTTGCAACTGCCCCACAAAATACCTCCTCCCGCCCTCACTCGGACCCCAACTTCCATTATGTGACCAATTCTTAGGTGGCCTGGAGCTCGACGTATTGTGGGCAGTTTCGTCGCCAGGCGGTTCAACGATGGGAAACCCGTGAAATGTCGATCCCCATCGTGACCGCGGCCGGTGGGCAGAGTCTTCGCCGGCTCCCCCCCTCCAAATTCTATCAACTGAATTTGGATGTGGCGGTTTAGACCCAATAATATCACCAATCCTCATCCAAACCCTGACGCCGCCCACCCTCTACAATCTCGTGGGTCTGCGCCTCAGGCTTGCGGCTCAATTCTAGGTGGCCCCCACAGACAGTGAACGTTTCGAACGCGGCCCATAACAATCTTCTTCAGCCTGCCTGGCGCCGCGTGGACCGACGGTGCGCCAAGAGGCGTCCCTGATAAGTGTTGGTGTTGCTGAGATTTACCGCGAGTGATGGGTAACGCCGAGGGGGGCGAGGGCTCCCCCACTTTCATTTTCTTGTCTTTTATCCCCGCTCCACATCACCGCCCTCCCAAATTAGCATATCACGGACCTCTTTATGTGCCTACGCATGATTGTACAGCAGCCTAGTTCAACGGGTCCTCGGGTGACAGGTACAATTATTGGAAATGAGCCACCAGTGTGTGGTGCGTCCCCAGGTATAATCAAGCTTGTTGAAGCCCGCAGAGCTTCCTCATTGTAACCTTGGACACTGTCCCACTGCTGCCCGCCAACTATCCCAACTCTCCTTGCGGATTACGCGGTTGTGGTGGATCATCGCTGAGCCCAATCAAGGATCCTACATAGGGCAAGGATTTTAAAGGTGAGTCTGGGTTGAAACGGAAGGAACATACTGGGGATCGCCAGACGTAGCATCCGACTGATCATCAACACCCGTTTCTACTCCGCCGACGGTAGATGATGGCTCCAACGGGGGTTGATTTCCTTCGAGATACCAAAGAACAGCTTTAGCACCTATCCGGTCGCACGGCTGATGCTTCCAACAAAGTTCCAACATCCCCCATATACTGTCTGTGAACCGCACCCCTTGCGTTCCTTGAGGTTTCTCTGGACGTTCTCCCTCTAGGACCTTCCGAACAACAGTGAGGGATGAGTATTTGTCGAACGGTGCCCGTCCGCCGAGCACTCCATAGATCATCATCCCAAGTGCGTAGCAATCCGATTCATTGGTTGGATGGCTCTCAACCAAACCAAACCTCTCTGGGTCAAGGAGTTCTGGACTCATCCAGTAGGCCATGGTCGCCCCAATTGCGGTGGATGTAATGGTCGGCTCGTCCGAGATTATCGTGAGTAGACCAAAATCTGATAGACGGGCATGGCCATCATTGTCGATCAGGACATTGGCCTTGGAACTTAGTGAGTGAGGGTGCGGGAGGGTGGTTGAGAAGTTCGAACGTACCCCCCGGAGATTCCCGTGGATTATTCCCTGGTCATGCATGTATATCAACCCCCTCGTTGCGTCCCCGAGCTACGGTAATTATCCCATTTTCAGTGACAGGTAAGGATAATGGCCTTGAAGAGAGAGCGTACAAGCTCCAGCGGATTCACGTCAGTGTGCGCCCTCACACACTCTTCAATGTTCCCATTCTTCATCCACTCCGACGCCATCACAAACTGGTTCATGGTCATCGTCACGCCTAATAGCGGCAGCACGTTCGGATGGCGGAGGGACCTCCACGCCACAACCTCCTTGCAGAACTTCTACAGGCACAGTCAGTCGCCGATCCACATGACAAGCCGTGGAAAACCCACCTTTGTAACCCTCGCAAGGTCACTCGTGGGATATACCCTCAAAACCTTGGCCGCGACCTCCCTGCCATCATGTTGGCCCTTCCACACGTCCCCGAATTCATCGTGGTGTATCGGGTTCCCGTTTGGGTTATAACAAAGGGGAATCGTCAACGATCGCGGAAGCAGGCCGTGGTGGCCGCAAATCCTGTATAAATGGCGCAGACACTTCCTACGAATCTCCGGTGGAAGGCCGTTGTCATTCAACACCTGATTAACAAAACGCGAGGATTCGAACCAAGGGCAATCAGCCTATACTTTGAACGTGGAATCACGCAGGAACTTACCTCATCTACCACGTCAATGAGGGTCTGGGTATCGTCCCGAGAGAAGCTTTCGACTATCGTGACAGGGTCATTGTCTGAGAAGATTTTCCCGATCAGGGAGACGTGTTCGTGTGTTCGTGTGTGGCCGATCAAACGATTGCAAACCGACAGGGTGAGAAGTTGCAAGGCTACTTCTGAAGCTTGCGGGCGTGAGTGAGGATCACCATCCCAGCAGCGCTGTATCAATGTCCACAAATCTTCTGTGAAGGTTGGATGTGTCGGCCGTGGCGGGCGCTTGCCTTGCACTATGGCCAACATAGCCATGACAGATGGAATATCACCGAACGGAGCCGCGCCACTGAACACCTGTATCGATACGAGACCATGGTAAGCTAGAGTTCCCCGGACGATAGATCATCTATGTGACACACCTCAATCGTGACCATCGCGAAAGAGAAAATGTCTGCTTCCTTGCTATGTGGCCCCTCGTTCAAGACCTCTGGCGCAGCCCACCGCGGGGTGAAGCCACGTTGAAGGGAAGCGTTCCGGATTGAATCAACATTTTGGGTGACCGTAGCGAGGCCGAAGTCCGCGATGCGTGCACGACCGGAGTGGTCCACAAGGACGTTTGGCTGACCGGTGTTAGTATGGTGGGGAAGCGGCATTCGGAACAGCTACTTACCCCCTTGAGGTCACCATGAACCACATTGCAGGAGTGGAGGTAGCAGAGGCCCTTGGCGACGTCAGATAGCTGGTGGTAGGAGTGAGAGAGGAGTAAACACAACAAGGGGATTACCGACGAGTCCAAGCCGATCTGCATTGGGGTTGTTCCCTATGTATTCCAACAGCTGCCCGCCAGGCATCCAATCCGAAACGAGCTGGGAGGGGGTAGTAGTGACGCCCACCAGGGGCAAGACGTTCGGGTGTGTCAAACGTTTCCACACCACGGCTTCCCTGCAGAAGGCCTGCAAATTTCATCAGCGATAGGGAATAGGGAGAGGGATGGAGCCAATAAAGTACCCCAGTAGCCTGTCTTTGGCCCCCGTAGACTTGTATGCGTTTGATACAAACCCTCAAGCCGTCGAGGGTCCCGTGATGGACATCACCGTACCCTCCCCCGATAAAGGGGGCGGGATCAACGTTGAGAAGGTCGGATGAAAGGTCATACGACGTCGGGAGTATCGCGCTAGTGCCGCATATGCTCCTGAGTTCGCGTACACACTTCCTGGAAGCGCGACTGGAGGGATCGAGACCATCGAGAGCCTGCGATGGTTTAAGCGGAGAGCGGGGAATGACTTTGCGGCGACTCGACGTACCTTGTCTAAGTAATCAACAAGCCATACTAAATCATCATCTTGAAGGTTTGGCACGCATTGGACATACTCCTGCCCGTAAAGTACCTCGCAGAGCTTGTCGTGAAACCCGGATAGGGACCTATCGAGGCGATTGAGTTGCCGCAGCGATGGTGGACTCGGTGAAGACATAAGAATACCCGCGATTGGGGTAGCGGGGGGCGCGAAAATGTGGCGGATAGGAAGGTATATGTACTATAAGCCTCACCTGACCCACGAGGCAGATATATCTGTTAAATTGACACGGGCCAGATGCGCCGGTCAATTCATACCGTCGCCACATCCTCTGACTGGGGTCCGCGGGAGGTGCCGGTAAACGTCGGTCAATCACTAAATGGTCCGCTCTGGCTCGAGACTCGAGTGCGGCACGATCCGATATTCAACGGCCGTTCACGGTGAACCTCTACGGTACGACGTCCTAGTTCGACGGATGCCCGCGTGACGTGCACAATACTAACCTCTCAATGCCGAACATTTGGGTACAAATAAAACCGCCAAGAGATAAACAAACCACGCATAGTACACGGACCGCAGTGTGGGATGTACATGTATATCCCCAGGTACAATCAAGTTTTCAGAAGCCCAGGGCCTTCCAATTGGAACCTTGAATACATATCGCCTCGGTACCGTGCGCCAGCCAATTACTGATCCCTCCCCCCTTTCGGATACCCGTTCGCGACGTATCCACTATCATCAATGAGTCCAATCGATGATCCTACACAGGGTAGTGATAGTTAAAGACGAGCCTGGGGTAGAACGGAGAGAACATACTGGGGTTCACCAGATGCAACGTCCAATTGATCATCAGCATCCATCCCCACGTCTCCACCCACGCTAGAAGCTTGCTCCGACAGGGGCGAATTTCCTTCAAGACCCCAAAGGACTGCTTTTGCGCCTATCCGGTCGCACGGCTGAGGTTTCCAACAAAGTTCCAATATCGCCCATATGTCATTGGTGAACCACACTTCTTGCGCTCCTTGGGGTCTCTCCGGACGTTCTCCTTCCAGGATCCTCAAGACGACGATGACGGGCGGGTGCTGGTTGAATGGTGTCTGCCCGCTGAGAACTTCATATACCATCATCCCAAGCGCATAGCAATCGGACGGCTTGGTTGGGCGGCTCTCCTTCAAACCAAAATTCTCCGGGACGAGGAGTTCCGGGCTCATCCAGTAAGCCATGGTAGCCCCTACGGCCGTGGATGCCACGGTTGGGTTGTCCGAGATTATAGTGAGTAGACCGAAGTTTGCTAGACGGGCGTGGCCGTTGCTGTCGATCAGGACGTTGGACTTGGGGTTTTGTGAGCGAGAGTACAGGAGTATGACTACGGGGTTCGAACACGTACCCCGCGGAGGTTCCCATGGACTAGTCCCCGGTCATGCATATAGATCAGCCCCTTGGCGGCGTCTCTGAGCTATATCGATCATGTGATTGTCAGTGATAGACGGGGGAGGGGTTTTGACTAAATAACATACGAGCCCAAGCCGATCCACATCGGCGTGCCCCTTCGCAAACTCTTCGAGGTTCCCATTCTCCAGCCAGTCCGATACCATCACAAACTGATTCTTGGCCATTGTCACGCCGAGCAACGGTAGCACGTTTGGATGGTGGAGGGACCTCCACCCTACGACCTCCTTGCAGAACCTCTATCGGACACGGTCAGTAACCGATGCACATCACGGGTCAAGTATGGCCCACCTTTGTAGTCTTTTCAAAATCGCTTGTGGAATATACCCTCAAAACCTTGGCTGCGACCTCCCTCCCATTGTGCTTACCCTTCCACACATCCCCAAATTCATCGTGGCGCAGCGGGTTCTCGTTCGGGTCGTAACAAAGCGGGATCTCAAGTGATCTCGGGAGCAGGGCTCGATGGCCACAAACCCCGTACAGGTTGCGCAGACACTTCCTGCGGATCTCTGGTGGAAGGCCGTCGTCATCCAACACCTAATCGACGGGGTGTGCAAATTTGGAACAAAGTCAACAAACTCGTCCTTTGAACATGGAATCGGACAGGGGATTACCTCATCTACCACATCTATAAGGATCTGGGCGTCGTCCTGAGAGAGGTGTTTAATGGCCTCGACCTGTCCAGTGCCAAAGAAAACCGTCACGATCGGAGAGATGGATTCGTGTGTTGCGGGGGCGCGGCCGATTAAACGGTCGCGAATTGACAGGGTGAGAACTTGCATGACTACTTCCGAAATCGTCGGACGTGAGAGGGGGTCATGACTCCAGCAGTGTTGCGTCAATGTCCACAAATCCAGTGTGAAGGGTGGGAGTGTCGGCCGCAGCGGACGGTCGCCTTGAGCTATAAACAACATGGCCATCATGGATGTGTTATCACTGAACGGAACCGCGCCGGTGAACACCTGCATCCATCAGAAACAACAGTAAGCCGGAGCTCTACGCGCATGATAGACCGCTCGCTACGTACCTCGATCATGACCATCGCGAAGGAAAAAATGTCCGCTTCCTTGGTAAGTTTCTCCCCCTTCAAGACTTCTGGTGCAGTCCATCGGGGGCTGTAGCCACGCTGAACGGAGGCGCTCCGGACGGAATCCAGGTTTCGAGTGACGGTGGCGAGGCCAAAGTCCGCGATGCGTGCACGACCAGAGTCACCTACAAGGACGTTTTGCTATCCGGGTGTCAGTGTTATGGTAAACGAGAGATAGAATAGTCGCGTACTCCCTTGAGGTCCCCATGGATCACGTTGCAGGAGTGGAGGTAGCAGAGGCCCTTAGTGACATCGGATAACTGGACGGGAGTGAGCGTAGAGTAAAAAACGATAGGAGGGACTTACGAGTTCAAGCCGGTCTGCACTGGGGTGTTCCTTAATATATTCCGGCAGATCCCCGCCAAGCATCCAATTCGAAACGAGCTGGAGGGGAGCGATGGTAACACCGAGAAGTGGGAGAATGTTTGGGTGTGTCATGCGCTTCCACATTACGGCCTCTTGACAGAAGCTCTGTAGGTTTTGTTGGTGATGGCAAATGGGGGGAGCGACGACGCGAATAACGCACCTTTGTACCCTTTTGTGGGCCATCCGAAGTATACATGCGCAAACGTTTGATACAAACCCTCGAACCATCGAGGGTAGCATGATAGACATCTCCAAAACCTCCAAAGGCGAAAGGCTCGGGATCGATCTTGAGGAGGTTGGACGGGATTTGATACGACGTCGGGAGTGCCATTCTAGTGCTGCATATATTTCTAAGTTCGCGCAGGCACTTCCGAGAAACGGGGCTGGAGGGATCGAGACCATCGAGAGCCTGCAATGATTTGAACGAAGAGCGGGGAAGTGTGACGTGGCGACATACCTTGTCTAGATAGTCGACAAGCCACACCGAATCATCCCCTTGAAGATTTTGCACGCATCGTTGATATTCCTCCCCACAGAGTACGTTGCTGAGTTGGTCATGGAAGTTGGGGGAAGACCAGCTCAGGCGACGAAGTCCTTGGAAGGCTTGGGGACGGGGTGAGGACATGAGGAACACTAACTAGGGTAGTAGGTGGCGAGGAAACCTGGCAGTCAGAAGATATATGGACCGCGAGCCTTGCCTGATCTAGGTGGCGTGTGCGTATATATGGGGTGACGAGAACTGTCGAGGGTAGGACACGCCGGTCCGAACGTTACGTTGAATCCGAATACAGGGGAGTGATTTGAGGCGGAAAGGAGGCATCTGGTCGAAGTTGGCGCCGCTTTGAATCTCGACGGGGGAGGGCATGGCGTGGGCACCGGTGGCGGGGTTCTGTGCTCAAGCGCTCGAATGCTCATGGCGCTCATCGATCTGCTCCAGACTCACCTCGGTTGTTGTAAAATCTCATCGATAGCGATCCTCCGGTCAAGTTTGGGAATCCCCGGTGGTACTGTCACTGCATCGAGTTTTCCTTTGAGCCGCTAAATGCCGCGGGAGAACCGAGATATTAGCCGGTGGCACGAATGCAAAATCGTGAGCGCGGGAGGGGGGGTCCGGTGGCCTGGTTTATCCTCGCCTTTAGTACGTTGAAGCATCCCCCAATCAATGCCACGCAACACTGAGGGTTTGATCACAAGACGCAAGCTGAAAAGTGACCAGGCTCGTTCACCGTCCAGTTCGCTCCATTATCCCCCCAGTGTTGCCTACCCTCTTCCGTCGGTATATCAGGACCTCCTCAGGGTGCACACCGACTACGTTCCAGCGATTTCCTAGCTCGATAGGGTTATGTTCGATATCGAACACTCCAGCCAAGGAAGAAACCCATTGGATTACTTGTGAAGATGCAACAATTATTGCGTGGTATAAGGGCTAACCCAACCTAACGCAACAAAGCTCGTCCGGCTTGTCAAGGGCAACGTATCATTTTAATCACAGATTTGAGAGTTTTCCGGGCCCCGTGCGCCATCCTCCCAACCGGTATCCCCCTCGAACTGTGCCATGGGGGTGGGGCTGGTATTCCGCTATCTTGACGCGCAGTCGTGGGTCCTATATACCGGGGAATAGAATCAGAAGTGAGCCCGGGACGAAACAGAGAAAGCATACTTGAATTCTTTGCCGTGACTTCCGACTGATCGTCAGAATCTGACTCTACATCTTCCTGATTCCCTCCCAGACTCAGGAGTACAGCTCTCACGCTTGCCCTGTCGCTTGGTCGAGGCTTCCAACAAAGTTCCAGCACCTCCCATGTAGCGTCCGTGAACAATTCCCCTTCCTCCCCTCGAGGTCTCCCAGGGCGCTTACCGTCCAGAATCATCCGAATAACAACGGGTGCCGCCGACGAAGCGAATGGCGTCTGTCCGCTAAGAACCTCGTACACTACCATCCCCAACGCGTAACAATCCGACTGCTTTGTTGGACGGCTCCCCTTCAAGCCGAAACGTTCCGGGTCGAGGAGCTCTGGGCTCATCCATCGAATTGTCCCACCATCTACCCATGAGGATATAATGGTTGACTGGTCCGAGACTATCGTGAGCAGACTGAAGTCCGCTAAGTAGGCTTGACCGGTGCGACCAATCAGGATGTTCGTCTTAAGGCCGGATGAGCTACAGGCGGGTGGCCACGGGCTCAGAAACGCACCCCTTTGAGATTCCCATGGACTATTCCCTGGTCGTGCATATATATCAACCCCCGAGTGACATCGCCAAGCTAAGGCAGCCAGACCGTCATTAGCGACAAGTGAAAATGAGGCCTCAGACGAAAAACATACGAGCCCTAACCGATTCACATCGGTGTGCACCTTCACAAACTCGTTGATGTTCCCGTTCTCCATCCACGCTGCCACCATCACGAACCGGTTCTCGGACATTGTCACACCTAATAGCGGGAGGACGTTCGGATGACGAAGGGTCCCCCACACCACAACCTCCTTGCAGAAGCTCTGTATTGGAGCTGGTCAGTTCGTCGGTAGACAGGGGGAGCCGAGGATAAGGTACTTTTCTAATCCGCTCCAGATCACTCGTCAAGTTTATCCTCAAAACCTTGGCCGCGACCTCCCGACCTTGATATTGACCCTTCCACACGTCCGCAAATCCGCCATGGCACAGGGGGCTCTCATTCGGGTCGTAGGAGAGTGGAATTTTCAGTGACTTCGGAAGCAGAGCTTGGTGGCTGCATATCATGTACAAATAGTGCAGGCACCTCCTGCGGATCCCCGGTGCGAGTTCATCCAAAGCCTAGTTGACAAAATGCGAGGATTTGCATCTAGGTCACCAACGTACCCTTTGAGCGTGGGTTTGTATGTACGTACCTCGGATACCGCATCAACGAAAGCTTGGGCATCGTCCCCGGAGAGGTGCCTGACCATCTCAACCTCATCGCGGTCGGAGAAAATTTTCACGATCAAAGAGGTACGCTCGTCAGCAGCGTGAGCACGGCTGATCAGTTGCTTCCAGGCTGGGCGTTCACTTCAAACCAGAAAGTCGCCGAATTAATGAAAGTACGATCGCCGGAACGGACGAAAAACGGACAGGGTGAGAAGAATCTGTAAGACTTCTGAAGCTTCTGGGCGCAAGTGAGGTTCATGATCCCAGCAGCGTTGCATTAACGCCCACAGATTTGCTGTGAAGATTGGATGCGTTGGTCGTGGGGGCCGTTCGGCTTGTGTAACGGCCAAGATAGCCGTGACGGACGGGGTATTACTGAACGGAATCGCGCCAGTGAACACCTGTATTGATACGCAAAGGCAGTGGATCAAGGCTCTGCAGACGGTGGATAATCCGTGACATACCTCAATCATGACCATCGCAAAGGAGAAGATGTCCGCTTCTTTGCTGCGTGGGGCTTCGTTCAAGACTTCTGGCGCAGCCCATCGCGCGGTGTGAACATGTTGATGCGGGGCACTCTGAGTAACCCCGGCTAGGCCAAATTCCGTGACGCGGGCACGCCCGGAGTTGTCGATAAGGATGTTTGGCTGGTAGGATGTCAATACGGCGGCGAAACGAGATTTAGAACCAAAACGCACTCCCTTAAGGTTCCCATGAACCACGTTGCGTGAGTGGAGGTAGCAGAGCCCCCCAGCGATGTCGGACAGCTTGTGACGGAGGTGAGCATGGAAGAATTATAACAGGAGGGAAGCTTACGAGTCCAAGTCGGTCTGCATTGGGGTTCCTCTTTATGTAATCTGGAAGGTCCCCACCGGACATCCACTCCGAGACGAGCTGAAAGGGGGCGATAGTGACACCAAGCAGTGGTACGATATTTCGGTGTGTCAAGTGCTTCCACGTCACGGACTCTCGACAGAAGGTCTGCGGGTTGTGTTAGCGATGATGAACAGAATTGCAAACGGTGTTAATGACGTACTTTGGTAGCAGTTTCTGGACCGCTCTTAGTGTGCACCCGTACACGTTTTATGCAAACCCTCGAACCATCGAGACTCCCCTCGTACGTGTCACCATAACCTCCCGAGGTGAACGGGTCGGAAGCAATATTCAGGCGACGAGACGAAAGTGTGTACGATGTTGGGAGTACCCCCCTAGTACCGCATATTTTTCTGAGTTCGCGAAGACACTTTCGGAAAGTGGGAGTAGAGGGATCGAGATCATCGAGAGCCTAAAACTTCTTAAGTCGGGAGTGAGGAAAGGTGACGTTGCGACGTACCTTGTCCAGATATCCAACGAGCCATATCAGATCATCCTCTTCGAGGTTCGGGACACACTTTTGATACTCCTCCTCATAAAGTACGTTGCGGATTTGAGCGTGGTACTCGGATGAGGACCTGTCGAGGCCATGGAGTCGTTGCAAGACCAGGGAAGTGGGAGCGGACATCGAGAATGCCCTTAGCTGGGGCGGTGACCGGTGAGCGGCGGGGAGCAGGGAGGTATATATACCAGGAGCCTCACCTGATCCACGAGGCCGACTCGTAGGATCCGCGAAAGGGGCGGACCAGTGGGATGAGTCTCATTTCGGTTGTGCGTCGGTCGCAATCTAGTGTTTAAACGTTTACCTTCGACCCTACTCGCCACCTACTCACGAACTTAATGCTAGCTTGCTGGACACTGTTCGATTCGAGCGGGTTGAACGACGTCCATCGGGATTCAATGTCGTCCGAACGCGCCGCAAGGGCGCTCGCGAATCTCGGATCGCCGTTTCGCTTTCTGTCGGTCTCCGCGAGGGCGCAAACCAATCCCGAGTAAGATTAATGGCCACCTGCCTCTTGTATGTGTATGTGGGAAGTGCTGGTCAGATATTAGATGTTTCCCATCGTTGTGGTCCATTCCAACCACGATCAAACGAGACCCCGGGCAGGCAGACCGCAAACCGGACGGAAGAACCAGACTACCAACTTGCCTGCAGTAAATGCATGAATCGCTCGAGAAGCGTTCTACGTAGGCAATGGGAAGTCGCTCGTGTACCCGTGCCTAGGTTTTCGCCAAAAACCCGAGGCTTTTATCCCAATCTGAATGGGAGGTCCTCTTTGTACAGTAAACACCAGGTCGTAGAGCCAGGGAAAATAGTCATTCAGAGCACTGGTAAAATAAATAAAAAAGAATAACCCTTGCACGACACAGGGACTACGGGGACGGGATGTGTCCTGCCTGCGTAGTGTGGCAAGCGGCAGCGGTTACCCTCCATTCGCGATTGACCCGACACACCAGGGCTCGACAAATTTCAAGGCCCACGCGGTTTTCCGAGCCTGAAGGCTTTCAAGGTGTGAAAAAACCTACTAGCCCATCCCTCCTTCGAACCATCCCGTTGTGTTCGAGCCGGGGGCTTACCACCGCCTTGCAAACACCCAAGCACGGTGTCGAGACTCGGTCGGTCATCCGGTTGAGGCTTCCAACAATCTTCCAACATCCGCCACAGACCTTCTGTGAACCGTGTCCCTTCCCCTCCTTGAGGTCTCCCAGGGCGTTCGCCGTCCACGATCTTGGAAATAATTGCGGTGGCTTCTCGTGGGGCAAACGGCACCTGCTCGCTGAGAATCTCGTATATCACCATTCCCAGCGCATAACAATCAGATTTTTCTGTTGGGCGGCTCTCCTTCAAATCAAACTTTCCTGGATCGATGAGCTCTGGACTCGTCCACCGAATTGCATCACCCGCCACGACCAAGGGTATGGTGGTAGTTGGTTCATCCGAGGCTATTGCGAGTGAACTGAACCCTGCTAAACAGGCGTGACCGGTATTGTTGATCAGGATATTCGCCTTAGGGCCGGGTGAGCTATGCGTAGGACAGCGACAGTAGGACTCGGAAACGTACCCCTCTGAGATCACCATGGACGATGCCTTGGTCGTGCATATATATCAGCCCCTGAGTGGCGTCCCCAAGCTACAGTGATCATATCAGCGTCACTGAAGGGCGAGCTAGACCGCGGACAAAAAACTTACAAGTTTCAACCGATCCGCGTTGACATTCACCTTCACAAACTCCACGATGTTACCTCCCACCATCCACTCCGATACCACCACGAGTTGGTCCTCAGCGACCGTCACGCCTAACAGCGGGAGCACATTCGGGTGATTGAGGGCCCTCCATACTACGACTTCCCTGCAGAACCTCTGCGAGACGCGGTCAGTTATTAGTACACATAGCGTGCCAAGAACACCACTGGCAACCCACTCTTCTAATCTGCCCGTTGTCATTCTTTGACCGTACCTTCAGAACCTTGGCTGCCACATCCCGACCTTGGTATCGACCCTTCCACACATCCGCAAATCCACCGCGGTGCAGCGGTCTCACCGTGGGGTCGTAGCAGAGTGGAATCGTTGATAACTTCGGAAGCAGGGCGTGGTGACCGCAAATCCTGTACAAATAGTGTAGACACTCCCTGCGGATCTCTGGTGCAAGGCCGTCCAATGCCTGATTGACAAAGTGTGGAGGTTTGCATCAAACCCGATCGATTTGTCCTTTGAGCGTGAAATTATGTGGACATACCCCGGCTATCACATCAATAAAGGGTTGGGCATCGTCTTTGGAGAGTTGCACGACCGTCCCAACCTCATCGCGGTCGGAGAACATTTTCGCGATCAGAGAGATACGCTCGTCCGTGGCGAGGGCATGCGTGATCAACTGCTTCCAGGGTGGGTGTTTGCTGCATGCGAGAAAGCGGTCAGTTAACAAATGTACGATTGCCGGAATGAGTGAGAAGCGGACATGGTGAAAAGAACTTGCGAAACTTCCAAAGCCTCCGGCCGTTCGTGTGGGTCCTGATTCCAGCAGCGTTGCGCCAACGTCCACAAATTTTCTGTGAAGGTTGGATGGGTCGGCCGCGGCGGGCGGACAGCTTTTGTAATTGCCACGATAGCCATGATGGTCGAACGATCACTGAACGGGATTGCGCCAGTGAACACCTATATTGATACGAAATGACAATAGGCCAAACCTCTGCGCGCAGCAAGTCGGCCGTGACATACCTCGATCATAACCATCGCGAAGGAGAAAATGTCCGATTCTTTGTTAGGTGGATGCTCCTCTAGGACCTCTGGCGCAGCCCATCGCGGGGTGTTGCCATGCCGCGAGGCGCTCCGCATGGTATCCAGGCTTTGAGTGACCTTGGTCTGGCCAAAGTCCGTGATGCGCGCATGCCCAAAGTTGTCGACAAGGATGTTTGGCTGGCCAGGTGTCAATATGGTGGGGAATGAGATTTAGAACTACCACGCACTCCCTTGAGATCACCATGAACTATATTGCGGGAGTGGAGGTAGCAGAGACCCTTGGTAACGTCGGACAACTTGTGATCGGGGTAAGCGTGGGATAAACACAACGGGGGGGACACCCACGAGTCCAAGTAGATCTACACCTGGGTTCCTCATGATGTGGCTTGACAGGTCCCCGCCGGGCATCCACTCCGAAATCAATTGGAATGGGTCGGTAGTGACGCCCAGCAGGGGTACAATATTTGGATGCGTCAGGTGTTTCCACATTACAGCCTCTCGGCAGAATATCTGCGGGTTTTTGTCAGTGATGGTAGATAAGCAAGACGATGGTATCGATAACACACTTTGGTGGCCTTTTCTGGATCACTCTTATACGCCCGCACACGTTTGATACAAACTCCTGAACCGCCAAGAGTCCCCTCGTACACGTCACCATAACCTCCTGAAGCGAATGGATCTGGACCGATTCCTAGAGCGTTAGATGAGAGGGTGTACGATTTCGGGAGCATCCCCCTGGCGCCACATATTCTTCTGAGTTCGCGTAGACACTTTCGGAAGGCGGGACCGGAGGGGTCGAGTTCGTCAAGAATCTACGCTGGCTTGAGCGGAGAGTGAGGAACGGCGATGTGGTGATGTACCTCGTTCAGATACTCAACAAGCCACGCCGAATCATCGCCTTGGAGGTTCGGCACGCATTTCTGATACTCCTCTTCGTAAAGTATGTTGCAGACCTGATCGTGAAACCTGGACGAGGACTTGTCGAGGAGGCGGAGTCGTTGCAAGGCCGAGGGACTAATTGAGGACATGAGGGACACCCTTAACCAGCGTTGTGAGTAGCGGGAAGGTTTATGTACCAGAAACCTCACCCGATCCATGAGGCAGATGTATCATAAAAGCAGCACGAACCATCGCGAGTGAGGCACGCCAACCCGCGCCGTGGTCATGTGTCATGACCGGGTTCTATGGGACCATCTGTCCAATCCGCCACACACCAGGTCCAGCAGGATGTTTCCGTCGATGCGAGCCACAAAGGACTCGAGGCGGGTCGGTCGCCAAGGGTGGTGAGTAGTGCTGTTGTGAGCTGGTGCGGTTCAAAGACGGTGATCGTGGGCTTTGGGGAACTCGGCCGAACCACACCCGAACATGGCGAATAACGCACGTGACGCGAGCACTCTCAGACTCGATCGGAGAGGCTGGTCTAGCGCAGAAAGTCGCTCTGTGCGTCGTACGGTGGCGGAAAGGACACCTTGCTTACAGATTTCCTTGGCAGAGACTACGATGTTAAGCGTTACCTCTCTTCTAAGTCCCGGACTTCGTGCAACACTTCACCAATATCGACTTCTATACCGGTACCTCGGGCTCAGCCGACCTCGAGTGGCGAAAGCGGCCGTTTCCTCCTTCCAACGCCCCAACATACTGGTGTTCCTGCACCCTGTTAATTGGTTGCCTACCCGATGATCAATATTGTCATGGTCCATGTGAGCCAAAAAAAGAAAGAAAAAAAAAGCGATCTTTACGGGTCGGTTACAAGGGCAGTGAGTAACATCGTCGTAGACTAACAGTGTCGTCGAGTCGGTCGAAGGTAATTAGGTAGGACCAAGGTTTGATTATGTAAAGCCGAGTTTTGAGTAACCTGGCTGCACCCTTTTGAACTTGTCGAGTACTACGTTCGACTGGTTCGGAGAGTCTGTTTGGCGTTGAAAATAGCTCTTCGCATTGGCACTTGAGATTGACAGCACCGGATGCTCGCCCCCACTGTGTGCATTTCGGACGACAAACCCAAGATACTAACTAGTGGTACCCATCCCTGGGGCCTTATCCCCAAAGCCCCTCCTCGTCACCATCCTGTTCTCTACCTCGGGCGATCTCGGGTTGCGGGGTGGTTGTTCCTGGTTCCCGCCAATCCCTGACGTATTGGCGTTGCCCACTGCACGCCCGGGTGCGGGTGGTTGGACTTGGACTCCTTTTCCCGTTGTGCAATTGGGGGGGTGTCCAACAGTTCAGGGGCGTTGGTGGCTCAAAGGTTCCCATCATCTCATTCCACTGAATCTCCCAGGTTTAACCTTATCCATTCCTGGCTGCTCCTCAGGGATCCGACTTCGTTCCTTGTCGGGTCCAACAACGAACGGTCCGGAACCCCGACCTCCCCGAAGCAACAACACCCAATGGTGCTGTACTTTTCTGTAGACCGCCGGACGTTGCGCGGATCTGTATCGCACCCGTATCACTCGCAAAGCATGCACCCCCCTCCAATGCAACTCAACCGACGAATCAATGCAGAAGCGTCGGCGCTGGTAGCAATTGGCTCACGCGATGACTGTTTCGAAGACGGGCTCGGAGGCTCTGCCAACTGCAGGAGTTACGCTCCTGGCAGTGCCCCCGAACCTTTTTCCCCGTTCGAACCCTCCAGGACCGATCAAAATATCAAGAAACGTTGTGGCGACGCGACGAGGCGTAGTATTCTCTCGGCCATCCCTGGCATATGGTACTGACCACACCTTTCGTACTTGGTTCCCTGGAAAATAAACCTGATCCTCCTCGAACTCGATCCCAGCTTGCTGGAAATTGTTCAATTTGAGCCCGTTGGATGACGTTCATTGGTATCATACCTAGAACCTGGACCCGTGGCCCTGACCGCATGCTGCGCAATGACGTTCGCGAGCCTCGGATCGTCGTCACCCAGGAGGGTTTCCGCTTTCACCACGTCTCCCCATGAAGGGCGTGGATCGATCATGAGTAAGGTTGATGGTCATCCGCCCCCCATCTCTTTTGCTATGTAATGGAGCATACATAGATATTTATAAGATTCCCACTTTCATGTGCGGCTCACGAAAATGAGTGGCACGTCCCAATCGCTGTTGGTCATACCCTAGGGTTGCCCACAGACCGCGAACCGAACGGGGAAACCAGACAACCGACCTACTTGCGGTCAACGTACGAACCGCTCGAAAAGCGTTTTCCGTAGGTGACGAAGAGTGACTTGGTGCGCCCGTTACTGGCACGATATACTGAACGCCTCCGAAAATGCACCAATTTATCCGTTGACAAAATTATTGTGTTTTCGCCGAAAGGCAGGGATTTCACATCAGTCTGATCCGCACAATCTTTGTTTATGGAGAACGCAAGGCCTTCGAGCCTAGGGGACAACTATTAAGACGCGGATTAAAAACATACGATACAGGGACTACAGGGATGGGATGTACAATCTCCTGCGTGATGTAACAAGCCCCATCAGATACCCCCACGCCCGCCTGAATAACCCAACCCAATGCACCGGAGGCTGGCAGAGTTCAAGATCCATGGGACTTTCCGGTAGTGAAATTGAGAGCCTTGTGCAAAAACGTAACAGTCCGACTCCGTGGTCGAGCCGAGGGTTTGCCACCGTCTTGCAAACACCCAAGCACGATGTCGAGACTTGGTCGGTCATCCGGTTGGGCTTTCCAACATTCTTCCAACATCCGCCACAGACCTTCTGTGAACCGTGTACCTCCCCTTCCTTGGGGTTTCACGGGGCGTTCGCCACCCACGATCTTCGAAATAACGGCGGTGCCTTCGATTGGGGCGAACGGGACCTGCTCGCTGAGAACCTCATATATCACCATTCCCAGCGCATAGCAATCTGATCTTTTTGTTGGACGGCTTTCCGTCAAATTAACCTTTCGAGGGTCGATGAGCTCTGGACTCATCCACCGAATTGCATCTCCCGTCACAGCCGAAGGCGTGGCGGCTGTTTGCTCCGAGGCTACCGTCAGCTGACTGAAGCCTGCTAAACAGGCATTACCGCTGTGGTTTATCAAGATGTTCGCCTTGTGACTGGTGAGTTGCGCACAGGATAGCAACAACGGGTCTCGGGAACGTACCCCTCTGAGGCCCCCATGTATTATCCCCTGGTCGTGCGTGTAGATCAACCCCCGAGTGACGTCTCTAAGCTACGGTAGTCACGTCGTCGTCAGTGACGGCAAAGTTGGATTTTGAACGAAAGGCGTACAAGCCCCAACCGGTCCACGTTCGTATTCACCTTCACAAACTCCACGATGTCACCCTCCACCATCCACTCCGATATCATCACGAGCTGATCTTCGGTCATTATCACGCCCAACAGCGGTAGGACGTTCTCGTGACGGAGGGCGTTCCAGACTATAACCTCCCTGCAGAACCTCTGCGAGACGCGGTCGGTTATCAATAACGCATAACAGGGCGAGGCACCACCGGCAACTCACCCTCCTAATCTGCCCAGGGTCGCTCTTTGACCGCAACGTCAGACCCTTGACTGCTACATCCCGACCTCGGTATTGACCTTTCCACACATCCGCTAGTCCACCGCAGTACAGTGGGTCCCCCGTCACGTTGTAATCAAGACGGATTATCAGCGATGGCGGGAGTAGGGCTTGGAGGTCACAAATCATATATAAATAGTGTAGGCACTCCCTGCGGATCTCTGGTGCGAGGGTATCCAATGCCTAATTCGCAAAAGTAGAGGTTTGCGTTAAAGTCGATCGACCCGTTCTTTGGACTCGAGATCGGTAGACTCACCCCGGCTATCGTAACGATAAAAGCTTGAGCATCGTCTCCGGATAGCTGCATGACCATCCCAACCTCGCCGCGGTCAGAGAAAATTCTCGTGATCAGAGAGGTGCGTTCATCCGTAGCGAGAGTACGGCTGAGCAACCGCTTCCAGGGTGGATGCTTCCTGCACACAAGAAAGCGGTCGGCCGGCGAACACATGATTGCCGGAATGAATGAGAAACTGACATGGTGAGAAGGACTTGCGAAAGTTCTGAAGCTTCCGGGCGCAAGTTGGGCTTCTGATCCCAGCAGCGTTGCATCAACTTCCACAACTGTTCCGTGAAGGTTGGATGCGTCGGTCGAGGCGGGCGGTCGCCCTGCAACACGGCCAAGATCGACATGGGCGTAGAACGGGGACTGAATGGAACCGCGCCAGTGTACACCTGTTAAACGACAGTAGGCCAAACCCATATGTACAGTCAGTCATCCATGACATACCTCCACCGCGACCATCGCGAAAGAGAAAATGTCCGTTTCCTTGCTAGGTGGTTGCCCGTCTAACACCTCTGGCGCAGTCCATCGCGGGGTATTTCCATGCCGCGTGGCACTTTGTATGGTATCCAGACTTTGGGAGACCATGGTCTGGCCAAAGTCCGTGATGCGTGCACGACCGGCGTCGTCGACGAGGATGTTTGGCTAGCCAAGCGTCACTATGGTAATGAAGAGATTTAGAAGACCACGCACTCCCTTGAGGTCCCCATGAACCATATTGCGGACGTGGAGGTAGCAGAGACCCTCACCTACGTCAGACAGCTTGCGGCGGGAGTGAGCGTGAGATAAACACAAAAGCGGGAACACCTACAAGCCGAGGGCGATCTGCATTTGGGTTCCTCCTGATGTAGCTCGGTAGGTCCCCGCCAGACACCCAACCCGAAACGAGCTGGAAGGGATCGATGGTGACACCCAGTAGGGGTACGATGTTTCTGTGTGTCAAGTGCTTCCACATCACAGCCTCCCGGCAGAACATCTGCGTTTGTTGGTGATGGTGGACAGGGAAGGTGGCGGCGGCGATAACACACCTTAGCGGCATTCCCGGGACCATCCCTGCTATACATCCGTATACGTTTGACGCAAACCCTTGAGCCGTCGAGGGTGCCATCGTATACATCGCCGTAACCTCCCGACGCGAACGGTTCGGGACCCATGGCTAGAAGGTGGGACGAGAGGGTGTACGATGTTGGGAGGATCCCCCTTGCGCCGCATATTCTTCTGAGTTCACGCAGACACTTTCGGAAAGCGGGGCTGGAGGGATTGAGACCATCGAGAACCTGCGCTAGCCTGAGCGGGGCGGGGCGAGGGAGGATGATGCGACGACGTACCTCGTTCAAATACTCGACAAGCCACGCAGAATCGTCGCCTTGAAGGTCCGGCACACATTTCTGATACTCCTCCTCATAAAATACGCTGCAGACTTGATCGTGAAACCCGGGCGAGGACCTGTCGAGGCTACGGAGTCGTTGCATGGCCGGGAGGCTGGTCGAAGACATGAGGAGTGCCCTTGAATGGGGTTGTGAGCGGTGGGAAGGTATATGTACCAGAAACCTCACCCGATCCACGAGGCGGAAGCATCGATGAAAGTGGCACGAAATGTCACCCAGTCGATCCGCGCCGCGGCCATATGTCGTGACCGGCGTCGATGGGAACATACTGTTCAATCTACTCGGATGGCCATGGCTACCGGAAACCTGATTGCAATCAAAGTTACTTGAAAAACTAACTTGGGCCATACAAAATCAACTTAAGTAACTTAAGTCAACTTGTCGCTTACCAAGTTAACTTGTCAAGTTGGTTTCGTACGGTTCAAGTTAAAACGTCCACATTAACTTGCCCCTCCTGCCATAATCTAACTTGAGGGTCACCGTTGTGGGAGCTAAGTCCGCCCACCTCGAGCCCAAAGCCGATGTCGCACATCGCTTCGTGGGTCCATCCAACC
>Ga0307509_10003243_pt1 | contig 25114 bp, 17 predicted proteins | sample 10_EM_MG_FD_202245 | JGI IMG/M metagenome (GOLD analysis project Ga0307509, IMG submission 202245) | Populus trichocarpa ectomycorrhiza microbial communities from riparian zone in the Pacific Northwest, United States - 10_EM | ecosystem: Host-associated > Plants > Roots > Unclassified | place... | reverse complement strand
GTAGCTCATTTTCTACAATTAATTTAATTAATTAATTAATTATCTCTAGTGTCTTTTAATGATTTTTTCGCTAATAAAGCGAAATTGTTCCTTTATTCTTAACCATGTTGGGTAATTGGGAAACATTTACCGTGAATTTTGCTGTTGACACGGAGTGGCCGCTCGCGATGAGTGGGTCGGCGGAGGCCATATAGGCCGGCCTAGGCTATATAGGCCAGGCCGGCCTATCAGGCAGCCGGAAAAAAGCCTATATGGCCTATAGGCGGGCCCGGCCAGGGCAGGCCTAGGCTTAACCAGGCCTGCAGGCTCGGGCCAGGCTAGATCCGAGAGAATTTCAATAGGCCGGGCCCGGCTTCACTGAAGCCTGGCCGGCCTGGCCCGTTGGGAACACTGTTTTACCCCCAGTCAGAAAATGTGATTTTAGAACTAAGTGATATGAGAGACTTCTATTAAGGCAATGTTCGCCCACCAATGGACAATTCATTCATTCGCCGTTCTAGAGCAACCGTTTCTATCACGAAAGCCGTTTAGTTGACTTGAGTCGACCGTCCGACTGAGCATTCATTAGTCAGCCATTTGGTGGCGTGATTTCGTGGACAGAGTGGATGCTGGGTAGGTTAGTCAAGAATGACGAACGGCGGGTGAAAAGGAGGCCTAGAGGCGTTTTCACCATTGACTGGTCGCACCTTATTTTGACAAACAGAAGTGCCTTAACCAATCATCAAGTCTTCCTTATGAGCGATCCCGTTACTCGAGTAGAAGCGAACCGATGAACCTTATCAATTCTACTGTACTTGAACGGTCCGTTCTGTTAGTAACCGACATAACGGCACCCACAGAGAAAGCAACCAATGATACCAAGGCAACAGTGACCTCGACGCAATCCCTTCCGCGACCTGGCAGTCATGCGTCTCTAACCTCCCCGCCAGTAGCCCATCTGCCATGAATGCTCACTTTCGTAGCACATGGTGTTGTTGCTTCGCGTGAGCCCGGCGGCTTCAATTCATGCACCCCCGATACGGCAAACTTGGTGGAGCGCTCTGCCAGGCAGACCCGCCAATTACCAATCACACTGAAGCGAGCCGGTTCTCCTCCTTCCTTCCCATCTATGGTAAGTTATGCTATGCATAGCCATTCACCACCCCCACCATCCCACATTGTCCCTTCGTTTCTCTAACCTTCAGCTTAGGGTAGAGCCGTCTTCGTTTCTCCCCTCCCTCCCCTACCTAATTAACTACCGGAATAACACCCAGGGAGATAGACGGGGTGTCTACTGAACTCTGTCGGTAAGTTTTGGTTGGTAGTCTCCTCGCTTTCGGCTTGCGGGTTTGTAGCGCCGTCCTCCACTTCATTTCTCCCTTCGCCGCCGCTACCTTCGCCCTCGTTCGAGCTCCTGCCCTCCCGCATTCCCTCGCCGACCCCAACCACACTGTCGGGTACATCATCGCGCAAACTCTAAGCGCATATCGCCAGAGTTACTATCGCCACTAGGATGCTGTCCCCACCAGCAACAGCGGAACTTCCCACCTCCCCACCTATGCTTGCATTCGCCTTCGCCGCATCTGCAAGCTTCTTCGCACTAACACATCGTTCGCCTCCTTCCTCCTTCCCGCTCCGTAACCTCCCTCCTCTAGAGTAGAAGCGATAAACAAAACCAAAACTCACAGCCGATGCTTCCTCCTCCTCTCTGCCATTGTCTCTCCAGGGGCGTACTTTGACGGCCACCCAGTTCTCGGGCGCCCCCCCTTGATTCCTCAAACTCCTTCCAGCGCTGGATAATCCTCTGAGCCTCACTCCTTGATATACCGATTTCCTCCCCAATATCACGGTAGCACTTCCCTGCGGCGTGCTTTTCGATTATTCTAACACGCTCGACAAGCGTTGCCTCGTGACGTTTTCCGGCTGCGGGTTCTTTAGGCATCTTATTTTTTAAAAGAAAATAGTTCGGGTACGCGGGTTGATGGGAGTCGGGGGAAAGATAATCAGGAGGAAGGGTCAGGGCGTTCGGGAAGGAAGAGTGATGATGTCGTGCTGTTCTGCGCGTCCTGTTAGTTCTGACTGGGATTGGCGCTTGTTGCCAGGTTTGGGGGATAGGTTATGGTATAGGTAGATGGGGAGTAAGTTAAGTTACGGTACAAGATATCTAATGTGGGATGTTAATTGGGGGAGCTAGCCACCATCGCTACTCCCCCTGAGATTTCCTCACTAGCCCTGTCTGATTGGAGTGCCACTTTTTTCTTTCTACCTTTGGTGTGCTACCGTTAGGATCCGTGTTCTCCGGGAGAAGGTCCGGTTGTTAGCGGTGGGAGGAGTGGAGTGGAAGGCCCGGAGAATTGCCAGGATTTGGCCGGCTTTCCTGGTGGCTGTTTTGGATGTCGTCATTGGCTTGCAGTGCGCTGAGTTCCCTGGCTGCCATTGGCTTGGCTTAATGGGGACGACCCTAAGGTGGCCATGGAATATATGGACCATGGTGCAACAACACCTAAACCAAAACCTCGAAGGGGCCACCCCCGAAAGTCTATAGCGGTCAACAATAAGATAGTCCCAGGCTCTAGCCTTCTGAGATAGAGGGAGTAGGCATCCAAAATTCTAAAGTCACCGAGGTTTCGCAGAAACCTATCTTAGAGCAACAGTGCGAGAGTGAAACAACATGCTAAGGTCAAATTGTGTCTGAGCTCAACACCAATCCTTTTTAACTACAATGAGTGACGTCGCACGGCCGCCATAGCCTAGGTCGCATAAAAAATCGCCTCTTTTCCCCATATCAATTTGTCACTGTTAGTGATTCAACTTTATCTTGGTTCCTCCTCTTTTGTTTTTCAAGTCCCCTACTCATACAATCTCACTCGTACTCTTCCCCTCCAATCGTTACTTAAACCCATTTTCCCATGGTCGGAATCCCGAGATTCCCCGTTTCATTCCCTGGCCCCTCGATCGCGGACCTAGCTGTGCAGTGCCTGTTATGTAAGAAACTATTGAGTGACATAGAAACCCCACCCCCCATGCTTAAGTTCATAGAGCGGTAGGCTGGTAGGTGTCCACTAAGCAAGACAACATACTGTTCATTCATCCACCTCATTTACGGTAACCAGTCCGTATTCTAGGTATAATATTATTTTTATATTGTCGATGATGGCCCCGGCCATGGGAGACATACCCTGAAAGGAGAGGGCAGCGGCTATTTCCACGAGGAGGTGACTTAAATCGTACTGGGGATTGCCGCCCTGCCAGAGCGTAGCAGCGCTGCCATACTCTCATGGCCATTGTTGGTAGCTCACGAGACCGGTGTATGGCCCCAACGATCTGGGTTATCAGGATTGACCTCTTCCCGTTCGAGTAGTATTTTCACTACTCCCTCATGTCGAAACTCAGCGGCATACGAGAGCGGTGTCCGGCCGTCATTATCGGGCTTGTCGGGATCGACCTCTTTCCGTTCGAGAAGTATTTTCACCACTCCCTCATGTCCAGACCAAGCGGCATACCAGAGCGGTGTCCGGCAGTCCCCGTCTGGTTTGTCGGGATTAACCTCTTCCCGTTCGAGTAGTATTTTCACCACTCCCTCATGTCCAGACGAAGCGGCATAGGAGAGCGGCGTCCGGCCCCGTTTGTTTGGCTTGTCGGGATTGACCTCTTCCCGTGAGAGTAGTATTTTTACCATTCCCACATGTCCAGACGAAGAGGCATGCATGAGGGGTGTCTTGCCTCTGTTCCCGGGTTTGTCAGGGCTGACCTCTTCCCACCCGAGTAGAGTTTTCACCACTTCCTTATGCCCATTGTGAGCAGCCCATGCAAGTGGCGTGAAGCCAGAAAAATCTCCTCCGTCGATATCATAACATCCCATCTGTATCAAACCAGCTACAACTTCGGTAATTCCGAAGAACGATGCGCAATGTAGCCCGCTAAACGGAGAGCAAGGACGAAAGTCTGAAAGATATAAATTCTGTACTCGCGCTAAAAGCAATTTGGTCGATATCTCACTGTAATGCCCCTTTAAGAGCTCCAGGGCAAGTGAGTATGCGGAGTGGGGAAGCTCCCTTTTCGCATGGACACCCCAGTACACGGAGCAATATTCCAGGAAGGGTGTATTCCGGGTATCAGGAGAAGGATTGGTCGAAAGGGCTTTCACCTGTTGTGAACTCAGATATGTCAAACAGATTTCCGCCATTGCTGAATGAGGTCTACTGAGTGGGTCGGGGTGGGTGGGGGGGTACTCCTGGAGAGTAAAGTGAATCAATCGCACTGTTGATGCCTCCTTATTTACAGCAATAAGTCCTTGACAGCATCCAACCAATGTCGACACCGGAGGGATGTTGCGAATATTGAAGTCCGTGGAGCCTAGCTCGACTCCAAGGGCGTGGCAGAGCTCATCCGCCCTCAACGGCCGTTCCGCATGACTGACCGACTCTCGATTTATCCCCAACTTGTGCTTTTATCCGTGCTATTGTCGCACCATAAACATCTTCCAACCCCGACCCATCCGTCATTTTGCTTAGCCTTTCTTGTCTTCGGTGGATTGTTGATTCATGTAAGATTGCCTCGATATTTAAGGAAACCAATAGAAACCTAGATATCTATTAGCGGATGTTGTGAGGTCGGATTCTAAGTGTCATTGCCCTACATACATTTCTGATACGCTCTCGGGAATCTTCTCCAAAATATCTGCCACCAGACTCTCATCCATGGCATCCGGAGTTTCATCCTCACCCAGCCTTACACGAAGGTATCTGATGATATCCTCTTTGTTAGGACATAGAGATACACATATCACTTTCCCGCCAAGACGCGTTTCAACCTCACCCCGAATACGGGGCCTCCCAGTGATGAATATTCGTGTGCTCGGGGACTTCTCGAGAATTTGGTTCAGTGAATCAAGGGTCTTAACTCGATGCATTGCCGCGCATTCGTCCAAAGCAGTGTTCCCAACGGGGCAGTCCGTCCGTCTTGAGCTAGGACGAGGACGGACGACTTTTTGTCGTCCCGTCCCGTCCTCCAGCCAAATTGCCCGGGCATTCAGAGTGAAGGACGTCGGGCCCCGCAGTCCCCCGCAGTCCCCGCCGGGATGTTACCCCTGTAATGTCTCAGTTCGGCTTTTTTGATTCATTGAGCCAGAATATGAGCCCACCCTGTGCACCACTCAGAATACCGTACCCGTAGTTGGGTTGTTGCTGTGGCCGGGGGACTCCGCAATGCTCCGAATTGGACGGAGTTCTGGAGTGTTAAGTTGGGTATACCGGGAACCGTACTAACGTCAAAATCCCAAACGGTTTCTTGTGATGCGGAATCCTCCAGGGGAATTGACATACCGAATAGCTATTGTAAATAACATGGGGTTAAGATAGGAAAAATAGTTGAAGTCAAACTTTGTGCCAAATTGTTGTCCTCAGTGGAACTTGTGGTTTTTACCCGGTACCATCTTCTATTTTGACCAATTATTGACTTTCCTTCCCCTCGGGATTCGTTTCCGATATCTCATTAACTTATTCCCCCTTTTTGTAATTCAATGGGAGACACGAATACCATATGGCTGATTGGACCTTGCAGTCATCTAATACGCCAGTCCAGTTGATATCAGTGTTCCAACCGGCCAGTCCGTCCGGCTTTGGGTACGGCCGGACTGACCCAGGCTTTTTCAGAGACGGCCGGGCCGGACTATGGGAAACGGGCTTTCCAAAAAAAAAGCCGGGCCGGGCCTGGGTGACCTGCAGGCCTCAGGTTTTTAACCCTAACCTTAATCTGCAGAAAGCCATTTCTACAGATTAAGGTTAGGGTTGATACACGTGACTTCCAGTGTTTCAACATTTGAAATATGTGATCACTCGGCTAGAAACTTTACTTCCAGAGGCAAAACTTTTCGGAGGGCTATCGTGGGGTGTCCAAATAAATGCGCAACGGTCAAAGACGCGAACACAAGAACTAGATATTGGATATATGGATAAGCTGGCGACATTGATTGACTTTAAGATGATCTAAAAGCACACTCACCGTGTAGCATTTATTGTTCTAATTGGGATGGGAGCAGCCAGCAGCCTGACCGTGACGGCTTTCACAAATATCTATGAATGGCCGGGTAAGTTATCTGTCGGTTAATTTATGTAGTTCAATTTAAATGTCATAAGCGAACAGCTCAGCCAATCAGTGTTGAGTTTTTTCACGAGCAACACTCGTTGTCAAGGTATCTGGCGGCTTTACCCGGGATCTGCAGGCTTTGCCTGGGCATCTTGCGGCCGCCTATCCTCTCGACCCGGCGGTTGCCTGGGCGCCTGCAGGCTTTGGCGGCCGTTGATAATTTAAGCCAGACTGACCCAGGCTTCTCAAAACCATGGCCGGACTGACCGGACTGCCGACCCATGGTCCGGACTATGGTCCGGACTGGCCGCTTGGGAACACTGGTTGATATTATAATTCTGGGATCATTATCCTGCGCTCGAACCCACTAGCACCCACAGTTTCCTGTATTTCATCGCCGTTACCGGTATTCACCGACAGTCCCGCGCCGTCCCCCGCCGTCGCCTACTGTCCCCGGTCGTCATTCAAAGTCCACTGTCGTCCCCCGCCGTCCCCTGCCGTTTACTCTAATTCCAGCACTCCGCCCCCAGTCTCCATGCACCCCCACACATTATTGTCTCAGGTTGCCGGGCCCGTCGTCCCAGGTAATAATGGCCGTCTTTAGATTTTGCGGACGGGGACGGGACATTTTCCGCCGTCCCGTCCGGTCCAGGGGTCTTGGCAGTCCGTCCTCCGGGGCCTGTCGGGCCCCTGGACGGTTGGGAACACTGCTTCAGATATTTTCCTAGCAGCATGGGACCAATCACCCCACCCGAGGGGCGCTAAAATGCTATTAGAGATGCAGCTAAATATAATAAACCTTGCTGTAACGAGGCTCTGGTTCCGTTCAGGATAGTTTCGTTGTGAAAGGGCTTGACAGTCACGAGAAGCTATTCCAAAATGGCTTCCCATTTTCGGCGAAGAATTGAGAATAATGGTCCCAAGCAACCGGCCTTTCCCGCTTTGAGCACTGTTAGACTAACACAGGCTTTTTAGCAACGCCTGGATCGGAAAACTTCTAGGCAAATTTGACCCGGGGCTAGCGGCAGCTATCTCAGACTGGGGGGACTGGGGGGAGTGTAAAGACCACAGAGATTAGTGGTAATGTAGTACAACGTGGGTGGGGGAAAGAGTACTCATACTGTATTCACAATCACGAAGGGAAAGGGGGTCTAATTCCGATAAAACAACGGGTTTTTCTTTACGAGTGGGAGTGATATCGCTTCTCAGCAAGTCCCTCCAGCCCCTCTAACATCCCTAGTACGAGCCTACCTTTCAATTTCCTCATCAATCTTGCCCTCTGACTAACTATATCAAACAAAAATGCCTTATCGTCGTGAGAATCCCCTTTTGAAGTGATCCTCTTTTGATTACCAGCTGATAGAAGAATCCATTCAAGAGCTGTTCCGTGAGTTTGGTCCATCAGCACTAGCCGTTGTTTCTTCCGGGATGGTCGTCTGGTTGAACCGCAGTAACGGGTCTGATATCCCCAAATCAAGGGATAATTAAAAAAAAATACTAAAAGAGAAAATAGGAAAATTATCACCGCTCAAATTGAAACTTCCCAGAAGGAACTTGAGCAGGAGCTTCTTCAAACTAGGGAAACCCTTGGGCAAAGGATAGAACAAACCAAACAGGAACTTGGCAAAGGGATATACCAAGTCCAAGGAATCGCCGCTGGAGCCGCCTTGGTCATCCTAGATGACCTAGAGAAAGTCCCGCTCATGTAACAAAGACTTATAGCTTTCGCTGCCGGCATCAGGGGCAATGGCGGGGAGAGTTGCTTAAAAGGTAAGGAGTAGATCAATTCTCTATCATTTTCCTTCCCTTCTTGTCCGCCTTGACCTCTTTTATGGAAGGGTGTTGGGGGGATTTTTTAACCTTCTTGATGCGCAGGGGCCAGGGTCTAATGTCGTTGTCATTTTCAGTAGGCCGTCAACTGTAGGGGCTATTGTGTCCGAGCGACGGATGTCCAAGGGTGTGTACGTAATTGGAAGGGAGGGGAGATAAGGAATCGGAGAGGTCGAGGGCATAGGGTCGTAGTTGTACATTTTAAAAAAAAACTATCACCAAACTGGAGCAGGCAGTGTGGGTTTTGTGAGGGGTTCGGTGGGTGATTGGGAGTGATGAACTACCTTCATCGTATCGCGGAAGGGGCGATGGTCAACGGGGTCTAAGGTTGAGAAAAGAAAGTTTTAAGACGACGAGGCAATTGGGCGGGACTGTGAGGCTGGTGTTCAGGACTCGCGGAACCGCGCACAGGATGATATTCTATTATACTAAAAGATTTGTAATAATAAAAAATCATTCAATGGAATTCATCGTGCCCCTTGATATAGAGATTCCTGACAATGGCGATAAATCGAGAAAGTAAATGGAAAGGGGAAAAAAATGGAAACCCTCGATAATGGTAGATTAGCAATAGCCGGGAACTGACAATCAGTCCGCGACTCGCAGACAACCAGTGGGGGGGCATGACATATTAGGGAAAAACAGCAAATGACAGAACGTGGTATAATATCTCCTCTTTACGAAAAAAACTCATTCTATACGCTTGCACCCTAGTCAAAGCTGCAGATAAGAATCAACGATCATCCTCGGTCACAGCGATCTCCACTCATAAGACCTTTAACCCCTTCTCTCCGCACTCGTCCAACTCCACGAAACGAATCTAGAATACGCCCACCAGCGCCACCCTACACAGCGTTACAATAACCAAACCAGGACGCACAACCCCATCTCCCTTCTCCGCATGGCTCGCCAGAGCTACCCTCCGTACCTTTCCCTCCCAGCCTGCCTTCCAGCCCCAACCTCCTCCACGACAACTGCCCCACCACCAAAGCAGCCTTTGACAAACCCCAGCACCACCACGGTGCCTTGCCCCTCCCTACGCACCCACCAACTCCCCCACTAGAACAGCCCATCATGGGGCATTGGGGTGCCGGATATCCGGCAAAAGTTCGATCGGCAGGGGGCCCTCAGGGTGCCATTCCGGGAACTTGATCATGGACGGAGGAACGGTGGATGAGTAGGGTCCTCGACGGAGAAAAATCACACAGTGCCTGCCAGTTACGGTACGATGTTAAAGAGAGCGACAAGTACAGACCTGGGGGGAAGTGCGCCTTAGACTTACGCTGTGGGAGTTAGGGAGGGTGGGTTAAAGGAGAAGGAATGCGGGGGAACAATTCTGCGAGGAGGTTTGGCTTCCGTGCAGTAGAACTTGAGAGAAAGTTTGGCGGGGCATCTTGGTGATGGGTTGGGTTGGTTGTGCATTGGATTCAGGCACGCCGCACAATTGTGTGTTGAGGTAAGCTTTTGCGCACGGACCTTGTGGATGCTTGGCGAGGAGGGAGCCGCACAGGGATGCCTTGTGGAACCACGAGGGATCCACCGGACAAGATTCCACTTGTGTATTGTGATCAGAGTTGGAGCCCAATAGGATAAGTATCTATATTTCCATAAGGTTATTCGCTAAGATTCCAGCTTTTGTACGGTACTTGCCGTTTTAAATAGTATCCGGATGCTCAACACAGATTAGCTGTCACCAATGCCGGGTCGAATTTGCCCAGTAAATGCGGTATTGAATTAAACAGTGTTCACGGATTTTGCCCCTGCCCCGAGTGCACCCCCATTATCACAAGTTATCGCAAGACGCGGCCGTCCTATCCCCGCCGAAGGATTGCCCGAACTCCCAACACACCAATCGCAATGACAACACCAGTCACAATCTGCCCGACCGACCCCTCTAACAACCCCGTCTTCGGAACAACGGCCGAATTAGGTGCATGCGGATCCACAACATAAGGTCTCGCAAAGACTACAACCTCGTTAGCCGTTATGCTGATAAGAGCTGGAAAGGGGAACCGACAATCATTCTGTATCCAAATGGCTTTATCCAATGTCCTCAACCCGACAGTCTTCCTCTCGTTATCCAAGTTAGGATGAGCTGTGACCACCACAATTACGAGGTCGGCGATGTAGCCTAGGAGCAGTTCTACATGGTGTACTCAACGCGGAGGCCAGATTTCTTCGCACTGTAAATCAACCCTCTGGTTAGAGTGGAGTGTCAGTTGGGGAGTGGGGAATAAAAATTACTGATGAGCAAACCCCGCAACCCCAGTGCGCATAATGCCCACTTTATCGAAGTGCTTCTGTGAACTATAACCATCAGCGCACCTCCTCCAACACTATACTCCAGAGCGAGATGACATTACCAGGTCCGCAAATTGTCATAATTTACCACCACCAACTTTTGCAAACATCGCTTCATGAAGCCCATCCGGAACTTGACCATCGAATGTTCCAGGCCCAATTCCTCCAGCTTTGTTGGTGCAACGCCATCATAGCCCGTTTGTCGAGGTATAAGTGCTTTCGCAGTGATGCCGTAACCTAAGAGTTTCCTGTAGACTATGTTGGTAATGGTTGGGATGAGGGCTTCAACGATAGGCCTTGCGGAGTGGAGTGCCACAGCGTGGCTTCTGTGGAGTTTGCGAAGGCCTTTAGGTATGTGATGCGGGATTGCCGGGTGGCGAGGGATTTTGGATATACGAACTGTATTTTGGCTACCGGGGTGTAAAGGAGGAAGGGGTGAAAAATTCAGTACTGCAGCAACAAATCGCATCGGATACTGATCGTAGGGTAAATGTGGGGTTTAATATTATAATACCCTGCGTACTGTACATACACCATTTTTTTATACGCATTTTTTTTTTTGTTAAATCATAGAATTTATCTGTTTGAGGTACAGACCTCGCATGCAACCCTTTAAAGTTATGGCGTCAGAAACCTCCTTCACAGGCCTAGGGAAAAACAAGCCCCCTCACGTCCCTCTGGGATGGGACCAACCGCACATCCTTCCCCATAAAGCACCAACCCCTTATCCAAAAACAAGAAGTAGCACTAAACAAGACCAGCAGGAGGCAACAAGAAAACCCACACCGTATATCTTCCAAAAGGAAGGTATCCAAAACTATCCAAAACAAAAGAAATCCTTGACTGTCAAATCTTCCAAAAATATAACTGTCCCAGCCTCAAAAGAGCAGTCCGGGTCTCTTGGATAACCGAGGTTCTCCATCGTGTTGGTTAGAAGCCATTCTGAGAATGCAGATTCCTGAAGTGTTGTAACAACTGGCTGGACAGGTGGTGACCAGAGACAGTGCTATACCAGCAACATTGCCGGGGGAGCCCAGTTGGTTCGTGTAGGGCGACAGACAAGGCAGGAGGCAACGAGGTGCCCCAAGCCAGGGCTGAAGGGGGTATTTACTTCCTAACAGTAGAGCGAGATGCCACCGCGGAAGGGAGGAGGTGGATAGCAGGTAGGATGCCAGCCATAACTTTTTTCTTCATGAAGAGGTTTGTCCCACTGCCTATGAAGCCTGAAGTTTGGCTGCGGGGTAGGATCGCGAGGATGACTCTTGTTCTTGTTCCCTGCAACCACCTTCCCAATTAGGAAGGTGAAAAGCGGGGGAGGAAAATAGGGGGAGAGAAGCTTGCCTTTTTTTTTATATCTTTTTTTTTTTTATACACAGTCTCTCTTGGTATAATACTTGTGCCTCCAACCACCAATATACGCAGTTTCCCGTACCCATTACACCACATTCGTGACCATTGGAACAAACCTACCGGCCAACAAGGATTAGTCATCCCCGCCCCCTATGAAAGAACTTTCCATAGAAGAGGGATTTCTGCGGAACGGGGGAAAACTTTGATGGCTCTGGTTAGTTGATTGGTTTGTTGTTCGCAGGTTTTGGTAGCTGCCGCATGGCCACAACCGGAATTTTTGAACGTTCTCAAGTGTTTCTCTTAGGTGGCTTCGTTTCTCACATCATCTGTGGTTGGGGGGGAGACTCCTGGTGGATTTATTACGGACATAGTAATAGGTATTGAGTTATATAACCCATAGAAGGACTGCATTTGCTGGGAAAATTCGACCCGGGGCTAGTGACAGCTAATCTGTGATGGGTTGGCAGCTTCAGATGAGATCATACTTTGTAAAATCTTTTAACACATATGACAGGTTGCGGCGTCCCGGGTAGGCATTGGAGCGTAAGACCTGTGCAGCGACAAACAACTTAAATAGGGAGGTAACCCCCATCACGTGGTGTCGGTACAGGAATACCTACAGCGCTACATATATTATGTCACTAGATTCACACTAACTACGATTTGGGGAAACCCTCCCTTCACAATAGGATAGCATCCACTTGACATCACAACTAATCACTCGAACCGGAGCCTCACACCCTTTGTATAGTCCATCAATCTACCAATCGAACGTTTCATTTGGCGGCAGAAACAAAAACCCCTCCTCTTTCCCCCATCCCCACCATCCTCCGCCACGTGTCCTTCTTTATAGCCATACCCCCAGACTCCCTATCCCGGCCCACAGCCGAGTGCTCGATGCTGCGCCTCTCCGCGCGCAAGCCCAACACATCCAGTAACTACTTCATCTCACCCAGCGTGAACGGCCGCAGCAGGATTCCAGCGATGAATACCGCTTCGGTTGACTGGTAGACTGGTAAATCCCACCGTGCAGGATCCCCGATATCCAAGGCTGCAGCGTGCTGAAGGTACTTGTTTATCGGGAATAAATTAGTTACTGCTGGTGGGGAACAGACAGCCGAGAATGACTTTGTGAATTATGTTGATAATATGGTTTACTGTCAGGTTTGGATGCAGACCTTACATTTTTCCCACAGTTATGGGGCCGGTGTTTTGTCAGGTTGTGGTGCGCTTGGTCATCCGGGAGGAGCTCTGACAGGTTGAATTGGGCGTTTCGCTCGGGGTCTTTCTAGGTCGAACATCTGCCCGCGGGTGCGTCTGGTGAGGTTTCCTAAACTATCTGAACAGCCTCTCTTGTAGCTGGTGAATAACGTGCGCATGTTTCTTGTTGCCGTCGCCGGTGATGCCCCCTTCATGAATGAGGTGGAAGTGCATGGCATCCAGCCCCAATTCTGATGGCTTGAAGAAGGGATTGGCGGAGTTGCCTGTTCTTCAGCTCACCTTATGGCTGCTCATAATCCAGTGTGCTTGTAATAGGATGTGGCTAGTGATGGCCACGATCAGATCATGATCGAGTTTTGCTCGATTATACTCTGCTGGATCAGCCTCGATCATAGGGGTCCCTCGATCAGATCATGATTGAGCAGAGCATTCATGATCTGATCAATTTTCTCGATCATGGGTACTACTCGATCATGCTCGACAATCATCGAGTATAACTCGAGCATCTTGAACCATGACCAATCACGCTTGTAACCTGTTGGAAATATCGCGAACAAAAGAAGCGATTCGTATTGCAATTAAGTGTAAAGAACCGCAAAAGAAAGATAGGAAAGAGAGAAAACTATGGTGACTGAAGAGAGAAGCAAACATTACTGACTAACCTTAGTAAAGGTAGAATAGAACAAGTGCGGTGAGTTTTGTGGCCAATACGTAACTTGAAGTTAATCACTTTTCCAATACAACCTTATTAATTGGTGATGCGATGAACTTATATACCAATCACTCTAGATCAGCCACAAACTACCATGATACCTAAGTGAACGATAGGGTAGGGGTCTTCTGTTCCTGTTATAACACGGGTGTAAATACTGATAATCCATATTCAGTGAATATTTCCTGCTTAATAGATACAAAATCGATCATGCTCGAGCATAGTCGACGATAATCGACTATACTCGATGATGCTTGAGCAGTGGCCATGATCGATCAGTCGATCAGGACCTACCCATTTGATCGATCATTCGATCATGGGGTCCCCTCGATCAGATCATGATCGAGCATACCCTCCGTGATCGGCTCGATTATGATCGTGGCCATCACTAGATATGGCGTGGCGGAGGGGGTTGGGGATGAGGAGGAAGGGCAACTAGTATAGAGCATGGAAACTGAGGCTGCTCTTGGCTGTCATGTGTGTGTCTGCTGGCCAGAATGTGGTTGAGAGGGGGGAGGGGGCCTGGTCAGGCCTTCCAATGGGCCAACCCGGGTCCAAAAAGGGCCAGCCCGACCCGGCCCAAGAAACGAAAGCCCGGGTTAGCCCACTGGGCCCAGTGGGCCGGCCCATATAAGAAAAGAAATTAAATATTATATATTGACATTGGTGTGAAATTGGTATTTGAATACAAAATGGATAATAGGAAAAGTTAGATGGTAAAATAGAGATAATTCATGAAGAGAGAAAAGAGAGTGGAGACATGGACGTGGGGGGGTTTCAGTAGGAAAGCATGAGTTTAGTTAGGCAAGTGCCAACTTCGTAGCCATTGGGTTGCTTGAATTGTTGTGGGGTTGAGAGTGCCGTGAGTCGGATATTGTTTTCGTGGTTCCAGAGAATACTCATGCTGGCTCTGACGACATTGCCGGGATTGATAGGACAGTTATGGCCCAGGCTGAAAGGATTGGGTACTCCTTTTGTTGACGATCTTCAAGCCACCAGCTATTATCGAACTATTAGTACTAATAGGTATCAGAATTAAATAGAGAGAGGCTAGATGTACTCAATTTTCCTTCTCGCTTTTCACTATTCAATCGCAATTTGAACACGCATCTGCCAGGACCTAGCTGCTAAAGGCAAATCTATTCCGAAATTTTGTGTGCTCAGATTCTGGTTTCCGTGGTGACAATGACTTGAAGGATCGTCATGGTGAAAGTTAGGAAGGAGAGACAAAACATTCACTAGGCCCACCGGGCTACCGGGGCTTGGCACCTCCGGGTCTGACCTGGCCCAAGCCAATCTAAAGTTGAGCCCAGCCCAATGGGCCCAGCCCGGCCCAACCAAGAGCCCGAGCTGGCCCAACGAAGGCCGGACCGATTGGAAGGATTGGGCCTATTTGGATACAGGGTGTTTGTGAAGTAATTGCGGGCCCCTTGATCCTGATGTTGATCTTCTGTGAGGCGGTCTGTGGCCATTGGAGTGTCCCGGTCGAGGCCGAAGCTCGGGTGCAGGATGGATAGCCCCTCCAGGCGGTTTTTCACCACCAGACTACCAGCGTTCGCAAGCGGCCAGTCCGGTCAGGCTTTAGTTTAGGGCGGCCGGCCCGGGCTTTGTTCCGGCCCGCCGGGCCGGACTGTGGGCTACAGTCCGACTTTCATGTCCTCTCTGACCAGGCCTGGCCGGACTGCAGATATCGGCAGGCTTTCGAGTAATAAGATGTGATTGCGATAAGATAAGGCAATGAAACGCCAAGAGTTACGGCCGCAAAAGAGTGGATCAACGCGCAACCAAGGAGGAAACTCTCTTTCCATTCACCCTTGCTCTCATTATCGTGCTCATGGCTAACTACCATGAGAACAGCGCTTCCCCACCAGCCCCACTGGTATGAAAACCACAAAATAAAGTAAAAATGTAAATACATAGTAGAATACCTAGTAGAAATTAATATCCGACCTGGGGAAATTTCCCTGTGGTGTTGGAAGGGGAGGGTGATACGGACAGTTCCGTTGCCGTCCATCATGTGTGAATGGTTAAGGGCCTGTTTAGCGACCGTTTCTACTGTGAAAATGGCCTTCTCTCCGCTTTGAAATAGAAGGGAAAGGGCAATTTGTATGGGGGAACGGAACAGAACCGTTGCATCTATACAGGCCCTAATTTTGTCAAGGTGCTATAGCAAAAGATCGAGTGATAAGAGAAAGCAAGCAACTATCTCCTCTCTGTCTACCCGGATGTCTAAAACCTATCAGAATATTATTGAGCTTAAATGGTGTGGCTCAAGCCTGAAAACCTAACAGATATCTGCGGGCATTTTCAGATATCTGTGGGCATCTTCAGATATCTGGCGGTATCTTCAGATATCTGCAGATATCACCCACACATCAACGAAATATTGACTTTGTCACATGGAATATACCGAAAGCCTGCCGCCGCCGCCAGGCACCCATGAAGCCTGCAGGCTTCCCCAAAGCCTGGCCTACGAAGCCCAGGTCTGGCTCACACTGGCCTGGCCTGGCTGGACTGAAAGCCAGCCGGTTATCTGCAGGCCGATCTGGCCGCTTGCGAACACTGCCTACGACTTCTTTTGTAGCGTGTGCGGGGCAGTATCTAGTCTCGGTTCGCCTGGGAGAGCTCTAGGGGGCGTGGAGCGTGGGCTGAGAGGTCGAATTCGTAGTTTATTTCGTTTGTCTATTCCACAACTTCCTGCCTCTGGATGGAGGTTTGCTGCTAATTCCTGCCAATTATAAATCACTACTCGAGCTAGGTCGTTCCATGGATAGAAGGTCTCGTCCTGGAATGAGTGCCATCACTTATGGTTATTGGTATCGATGTAACCACTGTCCTCAGATTTGTGCCAGATGTATCTCCATTCGCCAGCATGTGCGGGGGAGAGGATGAGGATGAAGACCTTGGCAACATTTGCCTCTGCTTCTCGACTGTATTAATTTCGAGTGGTGGGTTGTGACGGGGAAAGGGAGGGTGAGGAGACCTTGAATATGTTAGAAATTGCGTCGTAATATTTCCTAGGTACGAGATTGCCATTTCGGCAGCTTTCTGGATTCCCATTGAGTGCTCGCCAGTACCCGCACTTAACGCTTTCTAGCCGAGGGGAAGTTGCAAGCCTTTAGAAATGCCTTCTGGAGATATTGTGTACAAATGCCCGATACGCTGATCTGGAATATTGGCTTAGCCAGCAGACTTTATAAAATTGTCATAAGATGGGGGGAGTATGTACTATGATTGAGGAAAATATTGGCGTTGTCACATAATACTGCTTCTCCGGCTTGTCTCTCGTATCAGAAGTGTACTCCCTGCATCACATACTCCTGCTACCCCCTGTAGGGGTAGCACTGAGAGTTTCTTTTCGTGGGGAATAACTAGCTCTGCTAGGTCCAATATCTCGTTGATAGTCGTTGCAGAGTGAGTTGCCGTAATGTAGTCTTCACAATTGGAATGATTAGCTAAGGGTGGCTATAAGATTGTTTTACGGGATCCCTGTAGGCTATTGATTTTAGTAGATACCAACATGAGGCACTGCCCTAGAAATTTAACGGGAGGTCAGGTGGAGGCAAGAGAGGAAATTAAGATTTTTGATATGGGCTACTTGTATCATACAACTCGGACAACATCAATTCGGGACGAGCAAACAAACAGAACAAATCAAGCAAGCGACAAAACAAGCGAGGTGCCGTCGCTCTTCAGTAAGGAGTCCAAATCTGGAACCGTCGTAGATGTTGAGAAAAAAACCCTCCCCCCCGGGAAACTCAACCCCGCGTGCCCTGTGCACCATCGCTGCCGTCTTGATCTGGGAGCGAACCCAATACCAGTGCTGGTGGGATGGACCTAAAAAAGGCCTCAAAAGCATCAGACTCGGGAGACAATGACCGCCTCCCATCCTCCTCAGCCATTCCCACAAATTTCGGAGATCACTCCGGCTCCAATGACAACCTCTCCGACCTCCTCATCTTCCCCCGGAAACTACCAAAAAGTGGAAGTGCAACGACTACGAAGTCATCCCAACGCGAATGCCTGGAATCCTGTCCCCGCACGTGGCCAGGACGGCACCCCGGGACCCAGTGCTAATCCCGTGCGAAGGATCTGCGATAGAGATCGACGAGACTAAGATTGGGGCGAAGGCTGGTACAGTGCTGTGTAAGGAGAGGACGACGACCGGGTGGCGGGGAAGTCATTGGAGCCTAAAACACCACTCCCCCTAGGTCTATACTCCTCGCTCTCTTTAACATTGCATAGGAGTACTTGACACTGCACCCTCTTCCCCGGTCGGGGATCCTGCCTATTTGTTGTTCTGCGTTCACGATCGGGTTCCCAGAATGATACCTTGACGACACCACCCCTGATCGAGTTCTCCCCCGATATCTGGCACCCAATGCTCAATAATGGAGTTTTCCAGTGGGGGAGTTGGTAGGCGCAGAGGGAGGGGCAGGGCACCATGGAGGTGCTGGAGTTTGTCAAGAGCTGCCTTGATGGTGAGGCTGTTGTCGTGAAGGAGGTTGAGGGTTTTAAGGCTGGCTGGGAGGGAAAGGTATGGGGGGTTGGAGGGTGGGCCATGCGGAGAAGGGAGATGGGGTGGTGGGTTCTAGTCTGGCTGTGATATTATAATGCTGTGTAGGGATGGGTGTGTTCTGGATTCGTTTCGAGGAGCTGGATGGCATGTAGAGAGGTTAAGTGTTTTACTAGTGGGGAGAGCGTGGTGCTAGTTTGACCCAGGTTTATCAAGAGGTTAATTCTTTTTAGGAGCTTCAATTGGGGTGAAGGGTATAGAACGTGTTTGTTGGTAAAGAAGAGCTATTATATCAGACCGTGCTTTGTCATTTACTGCTTCTCCCTAATGCGTCTTTCCCGCGCTGGTTTTCTTTGAGCCGCCGGCTGATCATCAGTTCCTGACTATTGCTAATCTACTATTATCGCGGGTTTCCTTTTTTTTCCTTCTATTTCACCTTTACTCTTTCGATTTATTGCGAGGGTCGGGAATTTCTATATCAAGGGGACCGATGAATCCCTTTGAAGTATTTTTATTATTATAGGTCTTTCAGTATAATAGCAATCATCCTTGCGCGATCCCTTTGTTGGTTCCCGAATTTCACTCACTTTTAGCGTTGCACTAAGAGGTTGATCAGCAATACTGTAAAAACATGAAGAATTGAACTGTGTGCTATGAACCAGAACTTCCTTCTCTGCAACGGGGGGCAAAAACAGAGTAAAAACACAGCCCCATTCCCCCTTCCCAGACAGAAAAAAAGCAAAAGTTTCATGACCTTACTGAGAGAGGAAAGTCTAACGACACAGTACATGGTTCAATCATTCAAGTTTCTACTATAGTTAGGATAGGAAAGGGAGTGATAGACAACACACTAAAATAAATCAAAACCAGCCGTGGTACCAAACAAAAATCTCAAGGTAGCCAGGAATATAGGAAAGAAATTCATATGAAATGAGTAAAATTAAAAAAGAAATCATGTGTCAGATTACCCGAATTCTTCATTTGTGCCAAGGTAGATACTTTTGTTGTCTGGTATGCGGTCCAAGACACTCTGGTTATGGTATTTTGGGCAAAGGAGTATTTATCCTTCCAGTTGTTGTGTTGTATGTAAATAAGCCTTGCCCTCAGGCTTTGATCATGAACTACCACTTTGTTGATGTTTTATTTTTGTATATATAGTTGTCCAGCTTTACTCCGAGAATGTACACCTTCTCCTCACTTCTTTCTTCCTCTGACTTCTTTCTTTCTCACACTTCTTTCTTACCCAGACTTCTTTTTCTCACACACTTCTTGCTTTGATTCGCTTTCATTTCAACTCTATCATGATTCCAAGTTTGAAAAAGTATTTATTATTTTCTATCCTTATACTACATCATTCTACTGGTAATCATTACAGCTCTTGTATGAAAATGGAAAATGGTGGTACTTGAGGTAGAAAATAAGGGAGAAAAATCAGCTTGTTTTGTAATAGTTCTGTCATAAAAAAAGGAATCAGTGATGAAGTAAGAGTGAAGTTAAGTGAGGGTAAAGCTGAGCGTGGAATAAATTTCAACATAGTTAAGAAGTTAATAATAATACAATACAGGAGAACAAAGAGGCAAGATAAGTGAAACAAGGTTCTTAACTAACAAAAATCACAATTGGGTTAGCTTTTAATAGAAAATCCTGTAGGTAAAATGTGAGGAAAAACATAATAAAGAAGAAACAGTTAACTGCAATTATGAAAAATATGAAAGCAAAAACCCTAACAAAGTGGAACCTTAATATTAGTAATTAAACAATAACTAATTACAAAGCTGGTGCTTCAAGTAGTTTCAAGTAGTCTATCAGGTTCAGATAAAAGTGATTCGTGATTTGGGCTTGGTGGATGGCACTCAGAGAAAAAGCAACAAAGAATACATAGTGGTGAAGGTTTTTTTGGCTTGTTTCTGACAAGTTGATGCAGAAGATGATGTATCTGATGTAAGGTGAAAGAGTATTTTTGATCAGATATCTTTTGGATCAGCCTTGTGAATTAACGTATTTCCATGTATAACCATCTATGGCTGCGTAACCGATTAAGTTAAAGGTAGGCAACAACCCGGCAGAGAATAAGCACGTATCCGGATGCTCAGCAATTATAGTGAAAAAAATGGCCAGTATGGGACGAATAAGCTAAACAGTCAACAGTTCAAGAGATGATTTGTTCGCTAGTACATTGAAGGACCTGCGAAGTCGCAAGATTCGCAGTATTCGGAGCGCAGCAGAGAGATATGGTTTGAAGTACAAGACTTTAAGAGATTAAAAGGGAGGCTCAGAAAATTGCATTGGAAGCCATGAGGACCAATAGCACTTAACCTGTGTTGAAGAAAAGGCAATAGTAGCATGGATAGGACGGGTTAATAACTATGGATGGCTACCAAAGATTGACTATGTGAAATAAATGGCATGTAGATTCATTAAAAGTAATGGAATGTAATGGAGAGAACCTGACCTGGGAAACAATTGGATCTCCTGATTTCTTAACCGCCATCCATCACTAACATTCAAATTTGCCACTCGTTTGGACATGAAGCAATTCTATGCTAGTAACCCGGTGGGTATTCGTCACTGTTTTAATAAGGTATGTTAGGGTTAGGAATTAAGTTGATTCATCTAGAGACAAAGTAGAGTACATGACCAGACCTACTGCCAGGGCGGGAACATTGAAGAGTCTGAGCAAGCAATACCACAAGTAAGAAGACAGCTGCTCTAAAGGCAGAGACATCTGAGATGAAGGGAAACAAACCAGCAGAACAACTAGAAGAGATGTGAATAAGGCCCACATGAGGCACAGTAGGGGGTACCACTTCTGGTGGAGTAGTACCCAGGGAGCCATCTAGAGGTGACAGGTTACCAAGCAAGCCTAGCAATGTGGATTCAACTCTGGAAAGGGCCAAACCGATAAGCGCATATGGAGCCCCCCTCAGAAGTGGGAGTACAAGGCCTTACCCACAGGCCGGTTAGGACAACAGCAAAAAAACCGTTTTTCTCCGGACGGACAGAGCCCGCTTCAGGACGAATAGCGTCCGCTCTTTGCGTCCTGTCCTCCCGGATCTCCTGTGTCTTCTTTGCCTTTCATCTCTTGCGTCTGGTGCACCCGGACGCCCCACTTTCCCTCCACAGCCTCCGACGTGCTTGTTGCGGCTCCACCCCCTCCTAGTGCCTCCCCCTTGTATCCGCCCCCTTAACCTCTCGTCTACTGGCCTCCTGCCTACTCCTTGCAGTTGCACGCGTCCGGCGGCCATCTCTGCTACTCTCTCACCTCTGGCAACCTAGATCTGTCCGCTTTCATCCGCTTCCGTCCGCTGCCATCCTACGTCGCTTTTTTCTTAGTCTGCACCCTAAGGTCACTTCCATAATTCCCTTACTGTTCACAAGATGCCCGGCGTGGCCGCCATGCAGACCCCCTACTTTGGTTGGCTTCCCTCCCCACAGGAGAGCATAGTTTCGCATCAATCATCCGCAGAACTGAGGCAGCCGAGTTGAAGCAGGACACTTTCTATGGGAATCTCTCCCTTAAGTTGCCGGCTTCAACTTGGCCGCCTATTGAATTCAATTTATTTAAAACATTCCTTTAAACGCCCAAGGATGATGTAGTACTCCTGCGGCCGAGTGGAAGCCGGACACGCAATATGGCCACTGCCACGATAAGTGTTCGGCTTCAACTTGGCCGTATATTCATGCGGAACAATTCATCCCATTGAAAACATTCTCTTAAATGTCCGCCAATCATGTATTACTCCCGCAGCCGAGTTGAAGCAGGACACTCAATATGGGAACTGCCACCTTAAGTGTCCAGCTTCAACCCGGCCGGATATTCGTATGGAACAATTCACCCTATTTAAAACATTGCCTTAAACGCCCACGGATCGTGTAGTACTCCCCCGGCAGAGTTGAAGCCGCACACTCAATATGGGCACTGCCACCCTAAGCGTACGGCTTCAACTTGGCGCTATATTCATGCAGAACAATTCAACCTATTTAAAACATTCTCTTAAATGCCCGCGGATCGTGTAGTACATCCGTGGCCAAGTTGAAGCAGGACACTCAATACGCGAACTGCCACCTTAAGTGCCCAGTTTCAACTCGGCCGAATAAATACTGTACATAATTCGATAGAATAATTTAATAGATTTCATTAAACGTCCTCAGATCAATCCTGTGATTCACTATCCATTGCTTCTCACCGCTAGGGATTACCTGCGCCTGTCCAATCACTGCCCCTATACTGACTATTCGCATATCTCGACCATTGATCCGGTTGCCGACTCGAATATGTCCGCTCGGAATGTGAAATCTGCCACCATTGATCGAATCAAGTATGCGAACTAATGCCAGGCGATGGACAGCTGCGGCCTCACTTAGAATATTTCGTATCTTGAAAAGTGCTAGCAACCGAGCCACCACGCATCCTTGTAAATCTCCATAGTTCGCTTCCCCACCAGTCTGGATCCAAACCCAATCGTTTCTAGAGCCACCGTTGCGGAATGCCTTTGTTCCAGTACAGCGAGCCCGGTGGATCTGGAACCTGTCAGTTTCCTGAAAGTGAGGCAAAGGGATTTCAAGCTGAGCAAATTCTTCTACCGGAAGTAACCCCACTTTGGCGGGGTCCGCAGGCAACCGTTGGTCATCCGCAGCAGTCTGCCTGATAAAACGGAGTATCTCCTCCATCATGTTGGAATAATGGATATCGAGGGCTGTGCATAATTCGGTCAGCGTGCTGGTGTTCTTCATACGGCCTTTAAGAACCCGGCAAGGTGTGCTGGCACTTGAAACAGTCGGCATTTCCATCCCACAATCTTCTACCACAATCACACCTTCAACTTTCGAAAGTGCTTCTCTTGTCTGCAACCTTATTCCTAGAGCGTGCTGGTGGCCATAGTGTGACAAGATGTGTCGGGCGGCTTCATTCTTGTGTGACCTGCGGTAGCCATCTTTAATCTGATCCTTATGTGCTAGTTCACCGATCTCGGTTGAATACATTGATATGGATCCAAAACGCCATATGTGGGAGGCAAAGTGGGTCAGATAGTGCATCTTGACAAAGTTGAAGTGGTTCTCACGCGGTATCAAATCTGCCTGCCGATCAGACCTTTCAACCCTCTCTTGATCAGCCAGCCGACGGCGATTAGCGACAGTTCTATGGTGGACATCTTTAGCACGCTGATCTGCCATTAGTTCCCTTAGCTCCCGATCCTGGCGATTTGCTTGAGCGATGGTAGCCTTCGAGGTACGGAACTCAAGAAATATGTCCTTTGTCCAGTGGAATGTCTGCAGGTAGCTTTCCATGTAGGAAAGTGTGTCTGGTGGATGACTGCGATATTGAGCCATGACAGTGAAGTCCACCAGCGCAGTAAAACACTTCAAACCGGACTTGAAATCCTGATACTGAGAACTGTCCGGATTTCGCCATGCGGATGACAATACGGCTGAAATACAACGGCCGAGATTGCTCACCTCCTTTCCTTGCCATTGTGTGATTTCGCAATAGGCGTTTTTCGGTACGCTAAATCCGGGGTAAGGAGGAATTTCTTTCCAAGCAACGTCGACCTCCTGCTGCCGTTTATGCTTTTTCAGGAATCCTTCCACCCATTTCATCATATGTTTGAATAAGCCAAGGTAGATGTTGTGCAAGAGGCCTAGCTTGTGTAGGTCCGCGGGGCTTACTCGGTCGAGTCCGGTGAATACATTGTTTCCTATTTTCACGCCCAACCGCTGAAAGTATTCTGCAATGCCGGCCAGTTCTGCCAGCTCATGCCTCAAGGCTTTCTCTCTATATAGCATGTAGTCGCAGGTCTCATACATCCGCCGCGGATCCCCACCGAGCTCCTCGCACGGAACCTCACACTTTGCGCATGACTTGCGGCCTATTCCTTGCAAGGCTGCATGCTCAGCATGATCCGCGATCCAGGCCGACAAAATGGGAGAACAAAGGCGTGTTTTGCCGTCTGCACAATCCATTACCGTTCCTTCACGGGCAACCTGCTGTAATGGTGCCAGGACAAGATCGAAGACAGGCCGCAGGACATCCGCGTTGGTCTGCCGCTGGGCTTCGTTGGCACGGGCTGATGCGCCAGTGAACTTTGGGGGTACTGGAAGCAATGCCAGAAGCAGGATTGGCCTCTTGGCAGGGCTGCTTCTTGTCCTCGAAAGGATATTGCCAATCGTCATGTATACCGGCCAGGCTTTCTTATCTCCGGAGAAATTGGTATGGTGCGTCTGGTCAGACAATCCGATAATGGGCACCACTGTGGACCCAGCGGGCAAAGGTTTCTACCAAGGAACGGAATGGGCTGTTAGCACTGGAAACACCACTCCAAGAACTTGTCAGGACCTATCTCATACCAGCATATCCCACCACCAGTCCACCGTATGCATCTCGGAATAAAATCACTCCCCACTTGAATGATATTCTCGAATAGGTGCGTAAACCATATCTGAGCTATACGCGACCTGACGGATCAGGTAGCTGTAACAATCCTATTGTTAGGTCGTTTAGGCAACAGGCAACGATAGTAGTTTCCTAAAGTGAGCACGTCTTCTCGTCTTCAATCAGGTATAGGGAAATACTATCTCTTCAGATAGTACGGAACTGGCTTGCTTGTCTGAACGATTCGTTGAAGGATACTATCTCGTCAGATAGTAAGATGGGTGGATTAACGTGCTTGATAGGACTATCACAATAGTCCTATGTTCGAGCAGCCCGTCGAGACTATCACAATAGTCTCCGGGTTCTTAGAGCATAGGATCTCGTATAGGAGAAGTATATGTAAAGAGAGTAAAGCGTAATTGTATTGCAATATCATCAGTATAGAAAAGTACTTAGATGGTTGCTTGAAGATCATATCTCTTGGTCGTTTTTTTTTTCTTTTTCTTTTTGTAATCAAATCGTTATGATGTTTAAAGGTACAAAAGACTCATGCAGCGCTAGCTATGGAGATAAAAAACCTATAAGCAAACGTCTTCCCGCCCGCTTCACCTCGTCAGAGGAAAAATCAAACCCCCCGAGACCATAGAAGAAACTTCCCCCGCCTAGCACCTAAGACTCGCACCTCAGACAGGTAGGGAAACAACTCATAGAAACGTACAGGAGAGAGACCCAAACCCTTCAGCAGGCC
>Ga0307509_10003242_pt1 | contig 25115 bp, 41 predicted proteins | sample 10_EM_MG_FD_202245 | JGI IMG/M metagenome (GOLD analysis project Ga0307509, IMG submission 202245) | Populus trichocarpa ectomycorrhiza microbial communities from riparian zone in the Pacific Northwest, United States - 10_EM | ecosystem: Host-associated > Plants > Roots > Unclassified | place... | reverse complement strand
CGAATGACAAGGTCACAGGCCTGAGGTTCTTAGAGCACGAAGGCAGTGACGTGGGGAAATTCTTACGGGAAAATCCAGCCCTTCCTCCGCAACAGATGTGGCTAGCACTACAGGGGGGTTAGCATGACGGTTGCAGAGTCCAATTGCCTGTTTACTCACGTACGTTGATTTCCCGTTTTCGGAACATCTGAACGACGTCCCCTTGAACCCTGGTAGGCATTCCTTTGATGGAGGCAATCGAATTATCGGTAGCTCCGTGTCCCAACAACACCGCGCATTTGAGACGACCGGTTGCGTTTGGAAGGCGGTTTATGAGTTCTGCTAGAGAGGTTGCGACATGACGTTGTTCCACGAAAACGATACTTTGAAACTTTTCGTGGTAATTGGCCAACAGGGTGCTGACCAGAGCCGTGACTTTCGGGGTATACCAACTCGGGTCCAGGAGCTTCCCCGTGTCATCCGCGAAGTGTTCGTCGTACTGAGCCAGCAGTTGCAATATCTGATCAAGTTTCTTGACAAGACCGGATTCATTGTTTCCCTCGTTGGCGCTGAGCTGGCGTGGTCCTAGCTCCGACACAACCCCCCCGTTTGGAACCGCGGTATCGAGCAAGTACCGCACTTGTTGTTTTAGCTCCGCGTGGAGGAACATCTCGGCGCTGTATGGCCCCAAAGATTCGTAAGCGACGCGGTAACGGGTTTGGATCTTCATCCAAGGTATCGTGATGTCCAGAGAGTGGGGAATCGCGTCGCATTGATTCCAAAGGGTGGGTACTGGGTAGGAGGGGTACTCCATCGGCGGCGGAGAATACTGTTTTATGATCTGTGCGGGGCGCCTCATTAGCATGAAGAACCCATCCATGAGCGAGAGAGTACCACCTCCTTCGGGCGTGGGGAATGATCAGATAACTCCGTCACGTAATCCCGTACAGCGACAACCGTGGCGTTCAGGTTCTTTTCGAGTACAGCCAAAGAATTAACCGCGTCCTTTGCGTTCCATATCGGAGAGGCAGTCATTCCAAAGATTTTGGGACGTTGGTCAAAAGGACATTGTTGACATTCACGCATTATCCCGTTGTATGCGTGGTTTTTACGCGTGTGGTGACATTCGTCGAATATCAACAAAGATACCTAGGCCCAAAATTCATGTGTGGCAAGTGCTTGGCTAAAACTACGAACCTTGTTAATGTTCCAGTGTGAATGCGTAATGACATTGAGGAATAACTGTGCTAGAGACGAGCAGTTGGTTGCCTGAGAACCGTATGAAGAAGTAAACTCACCAGTGAGCACAATAACGTCGACGTCACTCAATAGCTCTTGCCATCCGATGCGATCAGACATATCTGGGGCAGTCGCTCCGGTCGCCTGTTTCACTCGTAACGGTGAATGTTTCGCGATAAATGCGCTTTGCTGTTGGGCGAGGGCAACCTTTGGAACGAGAAATACTACAAGTTTCTTGTGTGCATCTCTTTGAGTGGAGACCCACTTTATGAGAAGGGTGCTGATGAGGGTTTTACCGCTGCCTGTGTCCAGCGCGGCAATCACATTTCCATGAACAGCCTTTTCGAAGATTTCCTCTTGATATCGACGCGGTATCAAGCCATCGTCGCTGAGAGTGGATGGCTGCGTGGCCATTAAGAAGCCCTTGAGAGGAGTTCTCGCGTGTGGCGGGAGGAAAGCGAGAAACAATTGGAATATCCGCGCCTCGATCACTCCGGCAACATCCAAGCGAATTGAACAACTCACTCCTGTGCCACGATCAGAATCGGACAATCCTGGGCGCTACACATGGGCAGACAACCAGCCAAAAGCCCTGTGGTCATTGACCTCGTAGACTCTGACTCTGACATTGAAATCATCCATCACACAATTGTGGTTTTGGACGATGATCCACCCCCTGAGCCAGGCCCCTCAAGGCTGACGACACGGCAGGTGTGTGCTCACACAATTAAATGGAAAGCAGGTCCTAACAACTGTAAAGAGAGGGCTTTCCTCACATTCACCCCTCCCCTCTGTCAAAGTGGAAGGCACCCATCTTCCAATTGTCAAAGTGGAAGTCCCCCCCTGTCGAACTGGCATAGGGAACCACCAGAGGGCGGGACATGGTCCCTTGTGTGGGCAGAGTGCTACTGGCCTTGACGAAACAGACAGTGATGCACTCTCAGAGGTGGATGACCAATATGCCCATGTGAAGGTGCACAATAGAATTAAATGTTACCCTTGACCTCATTGACTATTTTCAGGTGTTGGATGAGATGCCTTGGCTAAGTGAAAGTGACATTAAGGATATTCCTCCTGTAATATTCTCCATCCATTACCCTGCCCTGCCACACTCACTGTGTTTGCCTGCCAGACAAGAAGTCACCTTTACCATATGGCTATCCATCACAAGGTTACAAAAGTGTGCCAATATTTCACTGATGCCTTCCCCCATTAATGCATCTATTCTGGACACAGGATACACAAAGGCTCAACATGAGTGAAAAACAGAGTACCTTGCAGCAGCTATTCCCACAGCCTTCACCATGGTTCTGCATTCCAGACCCACTCTCAGTGGTATGTGCCCCAAACTGTAGAGCAAATCTCTGGCTTAATGGTCAAAAGAAACTGCAAAGTGTGGCAATCACCAGGGTCAAACATGGCTATCACACTTCCCATGCAGGCACTCCAAATTGGAGGAAGCCTTACCACCTTGAAACTTCAAAAGGTTTTGATGACTGGAGAGAACTTCAATTGCTCAAATCACAGAGGGTGGCTCCTGGAAGTAAGTGCATTGTGACAGTTTCAGACTCCAAATGGCTGTTTTATCAGGGTGCACAGGTGTGAATCAGGTTGCTCAAAGTGGAGGAACCATTGCTATTGCATCATCAACTGTCCAAGGGGGGGATGACAGCTTCCCAACTGTGGATAATATGGGCCCATCTCTAATATTCTGGGAGAGGAATTCTGGTATAGACCCACTCCTTCCATGGCTCAGAGGATATGGTGATGATTGACCTCTTGGTTAGGATTCCACCCAATGTACACTCACATAAAATTCTATGGCACAGATATAGTTCCCCCAGATGAAATTAGAGGTGGGCTGCATATTTACTGGCTCAGGGGGGTTGCCAAGGCTCATTTTAGCCTCCTAGGCCAAGTTATTGAGGGCCTCAAACATTTTACAGTCAGTGATGTCAAGTTTCATCCCAAAATGTATGTTGTGGATGTTTGGTGTTTTTCACTCTCTAATGCACCCTAGTCCCCAGCATGCTGCATCATGTGGATATGACAAGCATGTTTTCTTCTGGACCCTTGACACAGATCATGATCAACTATATCCCCAAATTTCTGGAAGGAGTAATTGGCCTTATTTCTCCATTTGCATTTTTGACCAACTCCCTCTTTGACATTGTAGTTGACATGGACAATGTGCCATCTGAGCTCCATTACAGAGGGGATGACCAGGGTACTCTTGCAGTTGTGGCTGATGGGTAAGAACCCTACTGTTCTACACCAAAGCTGGACTCAAGGGCATTCAGGTCTATCCATGTCTGCAAGCACACCCAAGGGTTACCTGCTGTATTGGGATCAGGCCAACAGTTTGAACCAGCCAGGAACTGTTGTGTTTCTGGTCTGGAATGGGGGCGAAACAGATCATCAGATCTCCTGTTTGTTACTTGGCAACCCCATGGAAACAGAAAGTCCAACAAACACAACTATCACCAGTCACTAGGTGTTCAGGATGGCAACCTGGTTTATAATTTCAGCACTTCAACCTATCCTGGGAGTGCACTTGACCTCAGTCCTGATGGTTTGTTATCCCCCTGGCTCCACTGAGCAGAGCTCATAAACCCAACAGGATCCCGAGTGGCACTTGCAACCCATACCACCACATTTCATAAACTCTCAATTTTTGATGTGAGGGTAGAGGCATCAAAATTAGCCACAGAACTCATCATTTCTGGAATTCCGCACGGGAATGATATCGAGCACCTCAAGTTTGATCCCAGTGGGGAATACCTCGCAATTGGGCGCTCTGACAACATTGTGCAGATTGTTGACACCCGCATGGGTGCAATTCTGCATACCCTCCACCATGGTGAATCAATCTCCACGAAACCCCCAAACGAGCAATATGGAATAACAGCAGTGGAATGGGTTGTTGGCTGGCATGGATATGGGGTAAGGCTACTCACCGGGGGTGAAGATGGTAAGTGGCTTATGATTAACTCCCCGTAGTACACTACTGAATGGATTGTTTGGAAGGGTGTGTGCGAATGTGGGACATCGCACGGCCGGCGAATGACTACCGAGCAAACACCACATTCCTGGGCGACCACCTAGATCCGGTGAACGGACATGCAATCGCAAGAGAAAAGGATCCCATCGGACATTTTTCCGTCGGAAACACGGGAATTTACGACGACCACGAGATGGAACTCGTCGTGTAGGTGCCCTCAGACAGTGGAGGTGTAACATTGCTTACACCATTCTAGCGGCGACGAGTCTGGTTACGTCTCGATCTACGACAGAAGGGGGATTCTCCGTCGATGACATCTCCAGTCCATGCCGAGTTGTCCTCGCTCCCGGGCTGGGGTAATCGAGTAGATGTGTTGTCTACACTCAGGTTTTGATGCCCGGGTCTGCCTCTGGGTCCTACAACCATATGAAGGAAAATCTCTGACAATAAGACGGAGGCCGCCGAGGGCTACATACGCAAACCGAGGGAAGTAGAACAAAAATAAATTTCTTTACCCGTAATTAAAAGATTTGATCGGTAGGAGTGAGAAATGGAATGCGAAACATGTTTATCATCACCATAGACCATAAAAGATGGAGGCAACGGAGTAGATGACACAACACTGATTGCCAAATATACTGTTACCTCTTGGGGGTTGGACATGCGCGGTCAGATTTCCAACGGTTCATGAGATCGCGCATCAACGCCATGGACCACTTGGCTTTCGCTGGCGGTCATCCTCTCCCTACGGGACTCGAATCCACCGACTCCAGGGCCACGGGGTTGGCGCATGATTGTTGGACTCTCGGCCATACCGTTCTGGACACTCGAGGGAAGACTCGGCACAGGAGGGATAGACCCACTTCCAAAACCATTGCTACTAAAGAGGGACCCGAATCCGCCTGGAGAGCGGCGGGAAGGGGAGGCGATAGTGGCGTAACCCTCGCGGATGTTTCCGTTGGACGAACGAGTATTCAATCGTGGGACAGGATTCTGCAGCGATTTCATGTCAGGCATGGACTTCTTCCCCCGCAGTAGGTTGGTTGAAGGTGTGGGACCAGTCGGCGTTAGGTATGCTGAAGGGGCACGGGAAAGCGTATGGCGGGGTTGCTGCCGCTGCGAGTGGACAATCATCAACACCGTGCACTGTCGGGGAGCTCGTCTGAAGAGGCTTACCGTAGCTGGATCTATTCTTGTAACGACCGCATAACGTTCGTCGCCCTCACCAACAGAGTAGTGATAAACGCCGAGTTTCTGAGCAATCAAGTGCACAACCCGCCGCTGTTTCGGAGATAGCGTCCGAGAGAATGCAAGCTCGTCGCGCATATGGTCATCCTTGAACAACAGGATTCGGGAGTAGATGTCCAGGGTAGATGGATCGTTAAGATCCAATTCATTGCTCGGGGATTTTACTCCGGGACTTGCGGCGAGGGGCGAAATCAAGCTTTGCAATTGCTGAACGTTGGTGTTGAGGAATGGCGGGGAAAGCCCGGAGATTGCTGCGAGTTGTGGAGGGGAATACTGTTGTTGCTGGGAAACGTATTGGGCGGAGAAGGATCGCTGAGGTGGGAAGGTAGGCGGCATGACCGGGCCAAAATCGTCGTACGGGGGCATAGAAGAAACAGTATGTTGCTGCTGCTGCTCCTTCTCGAGTTGCATAGATCGCATGCGCCGAATTGCTTTCTCCCTTTCAATACGTTCCTTTTCGCCCGCCTGGAGCACCTTTTTGTATTCAACTCGCAACTTGCGGCCCTGAACGTCGAAGCCATTCAAGGCCGCCACCACTGCATCGGCATCGCTCGCGGCCCTGAAATTTGCGAAAGCAAGGCCACGGAACTGACCGGATTGGTCGAGGTGATAATTGAACGCATACGGAGTTGGGATCGACAACGAAGCCTACATTCAAGGTCAGGCGGGTTGGAATGAAAATGAAAGGGAATAAACTGACGATGATGTCCAGCAGGGTTTCCCTTTTGACGTTGAAGGGGATATTCTTGATGACAATGGCGGTGGGGATAACTTCATCGTCATTTCCTTGAATTGGAGTGGTAGGCGCGTTGATCTGCGACGCTGGTGGAGAACCTCCAGTGGAGGAAAGGTCGGAGTTGTTGTGAGGGGAGAGCGACCGGCTATCGGGGATGGGGTTGTCCAGCCATTGCTTCGATGTTCGGTCAGTCCGGTGTTTAACAGCGTCAAGAACGGGCGGAGAAAAAAACGCACTGAGGGCAGCCCACCCCTCATCGTCTTGTTCTTGAGGGGAGACTGGTTCAGAGTGAGCGGGTTGTATTGGGACTGGGCGGGGATTGGAGGTGAGGTAGAATAGTGGTACTGGGATCTTGCACCACCATTGCCACCATTGCCTTCGTAATCGTAAGAATCATGAATGCGTTGCCGGGATGGCTTTGAAGAGAGCGAGAGAGAAGCGATATCCGGCGTTGGTGAAGGGCTGCTGCTCATGACGAATTCCGTTTCGTTTTTGCTGTCGCTGGGTTGAGAAATCAATAACCTGGTCGTAAATCGTAAGGAAAGGAACGAGGAGAGAAAATCGCCGCCTCAGTCGTTGACACCGATGTTGGCAATGGGATATGATGGCGGATTTAGCCAAAAAAGCTGCATGGCTCGATTCCTTATTCTCACACACCACGAGGTTGATCTCATCACCCGTCTGCGCTCGGTGGGCTGGGAGCAAAATTCGAATTTTTACTCGTACAATCGATACAGGGCCAGATACGAAACGAGAAGCAAGGATCCAAAGAGGTAGAACACTCGACCTTCATACTCAACCTCCCCACCGGACAAAAAGTTGCGGAGCGGCAGGAACGAGAGCCCGACGATAAAATTGAAGATCCCTTTGTCATGTTCAGCAATCATAACGGCAACACGAAGCGAGATGTCCACGTACAGTTCATTGATAAGGCGATTGAAGTCAATGCAGACACAGCCTGTAAATCGCGTCGGGACAATGGCGAGGAAGTAAACCGAACACGAGACTTACATGCGGTGGCGAGACCTCTGGAAGCATGACAAACGGAATAGGTCCGAGCCCGGAAGCGAATGCCCTGATCACCTTGGGTGAAAATGAATCCAACTTAGCGGACAGAGAGACGTACATAATGAATATCAAGATCGCGACACTGCACATCGTCACGAATCCATTGTTTAGCCCAAAACCGACAAACCCGTGCGCCACTACCGCAATCAATACCGAAGTCGTAAGGAGTTTCTTTCTTCCAACGCGCTACACGTTGTGGGTGTCAGTAAACCGACAGAAAGCGAGGTGGGTATTAGGATTAACCTCGATCAGGAAAATCGGGGGGAAGGTCATGACGACGTTCACAACGGTGACGAGAATCGAAATATAGGGACCCAGCCCAGGAATCACGTTGGAAAGGATATCGTTGCTGTAGTATAAGACTGGCGAAAGTCGGTCACCCTCAATGTATTGAGGATCGAACGGCCAAACATACCAGCATTTACACCTTTACCACGCCACCGTAAATTCAGTAGCGTGACTTTGGACGAAAGGTTTATGCACTGTACCAGAGATTTGTTGGGAAACCATAGCGAGGGACACGACCATGAGCGGCACTCTCAGCTCCTTCGCCTTAAGAGCGTACGGGATGCTGACGGCGCGTTCTCGCCCATCGTCGGGGTCTTTGGCGAGCAACGGGTCCTCATCTGGAGCTGCATAATGCTGGTCAAGTCAAGTTCATTCCGAGGACGTGGTTGCTTACAGTGGGAATCACCATCATTCCAGAGCCTCTGGCGGTACACTTTTCCAGACTGGGGGTCGCCATTGCGGATTACCCACACTGGCGACTCTACCATTGCAGGACTGACGAGGAATTGCGCAACAGCGGCCAAACCTGATAGGAAGAGAACGTAACGCCAGGCAGTTGGAGTCGCGAGCTTAAACCCGATGAGTTGCGTGATCATGATCCCAACCACGACAGAGAGTTGGGTAAGAACCCCTGCGACCAGATATGAATGGGGACTGTAATTTGCGTTTTGGCGAAATCCACTGACCAACTTTGCCTCGAATCCTCGCTGGGGATACTTCTGCGATGAAGATTGGGGTCAGGCAGCTTCCAACGCCGGCAGCAATGCCGACCAACAATCTGGGGTAATTGGTTCGGTCGGGTGATGGTTTGTAGGATGGGCGGTACACACCTTCCAATGAAGAGTAGAACATACCCAGGGGCAATGGTCATCGACAAAGCGCCGAGTGTAGTGAGCACAGCGCTGATACGGAGCGCGCCACGCCTTCCGCGACTATCCATGACCACGTTCGCCCCAGCACTGCCGACCAACCCTCCGATACAGAAGACAGAGGTGAGAGCGGCGAACTGAGCATCAGTCATAGGGATGCAATTTGGGAGCCCTAGGGGGGAGCCGTCGTCGGAGGTCGTTTTGCAGGTTAAGACGGCTTGGATCTGGTTGAGGGCGGAAATGTGATAACCATACTACGGGGGGAGTTAATGACCCAACAAGGAAATGGATGGACGGTCGCTGACCTGGAAAGTGCTCGCGAGTATCCAGGCGCAAGCTGCGACGCCGAAGGAGGTGAATGACTTTTGCTCTCTTGGAACCACCATCTGGTTACGATACTACTTTGGACCTTGGCGCCTTACGTTGGTGGTCCAAATCGTGATGTGGGGGGTCAAACGCTCAGCTGTCCAGGCTGTCCCTCTCTATTCCCCGCTCGCCCATGGACGACTCCCTCTCTATCCAGCACCTGGCGGAGGTGGGGCATGAACTGTAAGTTGCAAAAGTATTTCGCCTTGGATACAACGCTGACGGTGCCAACCACCAGGATGTTGACAAAGGTCGTGATTTTCCCGCTCATTTCAACCGAAACCCGCCAACGCGACTACAGTATTTCTCCGTGGCGATTACTGCCCTTGTGTTGTATGAGTATTTGTTGACCCTCTCAGATGAGGTCAGCCGATGATTCCTCCCGGGCCCGCCCTCCCTGATCGCGCGCTCACGCCCACGCCAGATTCGGTATGCCTGGGGTGGAAGGAAAAGTTGGAGTGTGTATCTCCTCTCCGGTTGCCGTGGGCCGCAGAGTATTGACATGAAACTCAGTTTTCTATCTCTTCCTCTACGTGAGTACTCAGTCATGCAAGATGAACGCGCGCCGACAGTATCCGATCCGATCTCAGAACAGGTACGCACCCATAGCCGTCAAGATCTGCAGCAGGTTTTGTAAGGTACTCCACCCACGCTCATGGGGATGCATTTTAAAAACCATTGCAGCTGGCTATGATTCCGGATTCATACAAGAGGTCCGTGTCTGTTCAATCTTTGTCGAGTGTTCGTTAACAAACTGTTTCCCCCTGAAAGAAGTACGCCTTGATCCACCCCTCTTGAATCTGGTTTTCCAACCCTCCCCCCAGATGCAATAAGAGCGCCTTTCTTGCCCTGATTTTCATCGTCACGTCTACGCTCGTTACCCAGGTATTTCTAACCCTGAGGTCCGCATTCACATTTGAAGGCCTAAAGGCACCGTGTCTCATGAGAACCCGTCAGGTTGTACGCATTATCGCAGAGATCCAAGCGCTCTCTTGCTTTCTTCTCGACCTTGTCGTTTGCTCAATTAATTTTCGGGCTCGTGATGATTACTTCACCATCGAACTCGGGTAAGACTGGCGCAAACCCTTGCCGGCTACACATCACAAGTGCTAATTACTGCCCAAAGGAATGGAGTTCCCCGACATACCTCTGGATGCATTCCGCCTGTGCGTGCTAAAGGCTGAGGCGGCCTACGAAGTCGGCTATGCCGGCTCTTCGCTCGTGTTTGGTTAGTCCATGCCGTGCCCAAACCCAGCTCGTCCGATCCTAATAAACGTAGACCTCGCGACATTCGCCATGATTGTCTACTATGCCATGCGCTCAAAGTCCCAATATGGAATGCCACACATAATCAAGGCGGTCCTTAAAGACACGACTGTTTATTTCTTCGTGATGGCCATGTGTCACTCGGTTCTGGCTCTGTTCGTCATCTTTGCAAAGGTCGTGACGCTCCCATTTCCGAAGGCGTGTGCGTAACTCACCCTCCACAATAGACGACCATTAAACTCTTACCCGCAACGTGAGTTTGTTTCGATTTTCCCTCGCAGGCAACCATAGGCCAACCCCTTATTTCGTGTGTCGAAGTGGAAGTATAATGTGAGTCCCATAATGAGGATTGATCTCCCTGGCCTGAGACCCTTTCCTCAGACTCTTGCCCATGCTCGTAACGCGTCTGGTGCTTTCTCTCAAGAAAGCTGCCGATCCAGAATTTGGCGTCGAATGGGGGGTTGACCACTTTACAACACAGCCGTCTGCCCCGCTGTCGTTTGAGTTAGTAGGGTCCATTGCGGGGTCATCTGTCAGTTCCAGAACCGGATGATCGTAACACTCGATTTTACGTCGTTCCTCAACGAGCTGTTCCACTGGCTCTGCGCTGATATTGTATCACTCCATGTAATATACGAGGATCGTTTGTGGGTGCCTTGATACATCGACGTGACGAAGTTACTGGTGTGACCAGACGGATATACAATCGATCGAAGATACGCGGCCCTCGCGCACCCTCTCACCACACTCCCCAATCGCAATGGTGAGCTGCAGGCGGGTGCCCACAAGCACACGTTTTGATATCCCATTGGGTTATAGGAAACTTCTCTTCGTGTCGTGCCCGCTCAGGGTCCCAAGACGACTAACACGGAGGCGACGAACAGCCTCGGGCTGCATGACACCTTACGGTACGGACCGCGCAGCATGGCCAACGATCTCAAGTCCCATAGTGCGATCAAGGATCGCCTTGAGAACGTGAGCTACCCCAACTTACCCGATCCCCAAGCTAACACCTTGAAGTGGGAAGAGACACAAGACACCATGAAACTTACACTCATGCGTAACCTGTACGGTGTTTCCTTGCCGCTACAGATAATGATGGAGAGGAAGATTGTTACAAAGGCACGCAAACGACGTCTGTAGTTCGGCCCTGCTGACCTGACTGTTTACAGAATGCCCACATGCCCGCTCTGCCCCAAAGTAATATCCACTTGGACATACTGATGGGTAGGGACGAGACTCTCGATGTTTCCAATTTATTCGGAGGTACGTGATTCACAAACCGTCCGAATTCACGCAATGCCCACGACTCTCCTTGAAGGTACGGAGAACAAGCCATCGATGGACATCCACGGTGATATGGAGAAGGAGTTACGGATGTAACAGCGCGCTGCAAATTACCACTGGGGAGTCTGCCGAACACGCGGATACCGGTCGTATGACTGTAGTATGTGGAGGGTGGCTGGGACTATGTACGTTTTGAGAGAGGTCATTGGTCGTTCGAAACGGGTCTCCTCCAGTGCATACTACATAGCATGTGTTTCGATGCGTTTGAACCGCAGAGTCCGATCGAACGAATAATTTGCACAGATGGCCAGATCCAAGAGACACAAAACGCCAGTCACGGGCACTGGTACGAAAGCCCGGCCGTCGTCGGCGAAAACGAGAACCGTGATTCGAAAGTTTCACTTGTTACTCAAGTCGAGGAGGAAGTTAGAAGGACAGCCAGGCAATGGAAAAGAATTAGATGTGATAGACGAACAGATAAGGAGCCTCGGTGGGTTGGACGCATACCAAGGGATGTCAAAACAGGGTCAAAGTGCAGAGAGAGGAGGGGGTACGGAAACCGTCCTCGTCGATTGGTTGAAGGACATCTTGAAAGATAGCCCGTTGGGGGACGGCCAAAAGTTGAGGTGCGCGAGGGTCGTAGGATTGTCTCCTGTCTCCGCTGACGGTGCGACTTAGGCTGCTGGAGGTGGGGGCACTGAAAGCGGACAATTATCGAGGGTGTTCCTCCTGGATAGAGAGTACACCCATCGACCTCAATGCGCAAGACCCCGGTATCAGGAAGCAAGATTTCTTACAGATGGCGGAGGATGAGAACGACTGCAAGTGGGACGTCCTCAGTCTCAGTCTTGTTCTCAATTTTGTCCCTGATCCGAGAGAGAGAGGTACGGGAATCTTACTCGCAAGGACTTCGCTTATCCTTCATGTTTTCAGGGAGGATGTTGCGGCTGGCTCACCCGTTTCTTGGCACTTCGCGTGTACATTCGGGCCTCTTGTTCGTAACGGTTGGTATCGTCCAGACCTCCGCCAGAGAATTGGTGGCTGGCGCTGATCACTTGGTGTAGCTCCCCTTGCCGTGTGTGCAAAATTCGCGCTACCTCACGCTCAGCCATTTTGAAGGTCTGATGAAATGTGTGGGGTTTGAGAAGATAAAGGAACGGTGGAGAGCTGGTGGAAAAATGGTCTACTGGTTATTCCGCAAGGTGAACTCGACAAGTTCGGAGGTGTTGGCCTATGAGCACAAATCCATTCTCCGGTCAGGCAAGACGAGGAACAATTTCGCAATCCTCCTATGATCCACGCGGTCGCGCATCAGACAGGCTGTTGTCATGTTATGCTGATTCGAGAGCAATACAACACCCCTCACAGGTTTTTTAACCTTCACTACCAACAGCGGCGTCTATATCCATCGCCCACCTGCTTTGAACCTTGAACATGTTCCGACCCACCTTAAGGGCCTTGAAACCCGCAAGGTTTGTCGGGAGGCGTCCCGCATCTTCAAACGCCCGCAGCGTTTCTTCCGCTCTCCCTATATCAACCACCCTCGTTGGTCTCGTTGGTCTCGGTTCTGCAGCATACGCGTACGGTCTGGGTCTCCGGACCGGGAGGACAGCAACGTCTACTCGTGACGCTCCCCCATCCAAGTCCAAGTACGGTGGCCCGGAGGAAGTCCAGCAAGCTATAAGGGAACTCCAGGCGGCTCTTCCTAGTCAAGTTCGCATAGACCCTCTAACGGTCGGGGCCTATGGCTCCTCCCCACACACTTATCACCCAGATTCACCACATGCTGTATATGTGGCCGCTACATCTACCGACGATGTCGTCAAAGTTGTCAACATCTCTCGAATGTATAAGGTTCCGATCATTCCCTTCGGAGTGGGGAACAGTCTGGAGGGGCAGTTTGCCGGTGTGAGTCCCTCTCCTCCCATCTACCTAGGAACTGGATTTGAAATCTATAAATTAGCATCCAGCAGGAAGCATCTGTATCGATCTGTCCGGCATGGATAAAATTCTCGCGATTCACGGTAAATCATCGCCGTGGAACAACTTTTGTAGTGCTGAGGATGCCCCTAGAGGAGGATGGAGATCTGGTCTGCCAGGCTGGAGCGCGCTGGGACGAAATTAATAGGACCCTTGAGGAGAAGGGCATTCCGCTTTTCTTCCCGGTATGTGACAATAATTGGGCAATCGATGGTAACGTTGACCAATCGCTGGTGAACGCAGCTGGACCCCGGGCCGGGTTCCGTATGTATAGAATTTATCATTGTTGTGGACTGTTCTTGAATTTCACCTCCAGACAATCGGTGGGATGATAGGGACCGGGTGCAGCGGTAGTAAGTTTGAAACGCAATCACCCCCTTCCGCCTTTAGTCAACATTCAACGTAGCAAACGCTGTTAGGTACGGAACTGCCAGGGCTGAATGGTTCCTGAATGCTGTGAGTCTCGTTTCCGCCCTGCGACAATCGACTGATAGGGCGATTGTGCAGACGGTTGTTCTCCCATCTGGTGAAGTTATTCAGACGCGCAGGCGAGCACGAAAATCATCTGCCGGATTCGATACTACAAAATTGTTCATTGGTGCTGAGGGGACACTCGGCATCGTCACAGAAGGTGCCCTAGTTCGCTCAATCGGCGTACATCCTCGCCAACAACTTTCAAAGCGACTCTCCGTTTGACACCTATCGTACCGAACAAAGTCGCAATGGCCCAGTTCCCCAACGTTGGGCGAGCCGTCGACGCTGTCCAGGAAATCTTAAGGACGCCGTACGGCCCAAACATCCGTTCGTGTATCTCTTTTCTTGCTGCTACCTCCACCCATCGCCGGCCCAGAATGTGTCGAGTTGTTAGATGATAACAGTGAGCGCAGCGTTGATCTCCCTATTTTTCCCTTGGGCTAAGGTACCCCCAGTGATGAATGCGATCAACAAGGCGGGAACAACGCAGAAACCATATCCCACACAAGATTCGCTGTTCTTCAAAATTCAAGGGGCACCAGAGGTGATCTCAAAAGCAGCGGAGGTACTGGAGGAGATCGTGAAGCAACACTCTAGCAGTCGGTTTGAGTTCGCCTCGACTGAGGAACATGCGAGAGAAATGTGGGAGAATCGAAAGATGGCTCTATTCTCGTCGATGCAGCTCGAGCCGGGGCTGCGATGCTGGACTACAGACGTTTGGTTCGTTCCTGCCTCGTACGCACCATTAAGATCCGTGTTGACCGTGAGCCAGCGTTCCGGTATCTCGACTCCCAGAGTTGGTTTACGAAACCAAGAAGGACCTCGCTGACCACGAGATAAAGTCGACGATCGTCGGACACGTCGGGGACGGTGGAGTGGTCCGTTTGAGGTATAACCTCCAGCGACTGACGCCGTTTGATAGGAAATTTCCACGCATTGTTATTGTTCAAGGGAGACGATGAACTGCCGAAGGTGAAGGGTGCCGTTCACCGGATTGTCGATCGAGCGATCGCGATGGATGGAACGTGTAAGTTTATGTGTCGTTGACAAACAGGCGACACATCGCTTATGCTCTCACTCCTCTCAGGCACGGGTGAGCATGGGGTGGGGCTTGGAAAGAAGGAATTTTTGGTGCACGAGCTTGGGGTGGGAACGGTGCGGCTGATGAGGACGATAAAGCAAGCTATAGACCCGGATAACCTATTTAACCCCGGCAAGGTGAGTTTGTAGTCTGTAACTGCGCGTTGATCTCTCCCTGACCACTGGGCCATACAGCTGTACGCCGAGGTGGGTGACGCCGAGGTGGCTGAACTCGATTAACCCTGGCTGCCTGTAGTGCTACCACCTGTATCTTTCTTTCTCCCTGCTGGGCACCGTGTGAATTGGGCAAATGTTGCCATATGAGGCAATAGGTGGCGGATTGCTTATGTGTTCCCGCCCTCCTTCTGGCCCTCAACGCCGCCGCCGCCTCCCCGCCGTCAGAGACGACGACCGACGATAATCTGTCCTCGACGCGGCTGGATCACCCGACTGTCGAACGATCACCCCTCACGCGCACGCGCGGCTCATCGTGGAATCTTCCCTTCTCCTAACCCCCATTGCTCGTCCTCCACCCCGCCGCGTCGACAATGCCTGGAAAATTCGACCCAGTTAGAGACGCCGTTTTAAACTCTCCAGTCACCCAGTCACCACCCCAATCCCTATCCCGCATCGAACTCCCTAATACCTCGCCAACTCCTCAGGCGAGCGCGTCGGCGTCCGCATCCTTCGAACGGAGAACCGTCAGCCCTATCAGCAGGAGAGCTACAAATCTGGCGACCCTTTTGAACGGTCCATCTCCATCGGAATCTCCTCCGTTCATTCCCACCGCACCACGACCCCCCCGTTCGTTGTCAGATCTACTACAGCCCTCTGAGAAGTTATCCGACGTCCAACCAATTCACCGTCCCCTTCTCCGCACCACAACCACAAGCACCAGCGACGATTCATACCAGACACACCCAACTCCTTCGATATCTAATGGCCATTTCACGTTTAGTGTTCCACAGGACTTTCCGTCACGCTCCCAGTTCTCGCATCCGCCACCTCCATCAACCGCATCTCCCTCCCGGTCGCCCATATTTTCCATCCCTTCCAGACCCTCTACCTCGTCGTCAGTAACTCCAGCAACCCCTGGCAATTCAACCGCAAGGCCCTCCCCGACGGTCTCCGTTAGGTCCCTGAGCATTGCAGAGGACTCACCTCTACTCCTCCCCCCACCGCCAGCAGTGACCATGCCCCCTCCCCCTGTGCCCCAGAAATCTGCAACCGTCTCGTACAAACCCCGACAATCTTCACGGCTTGTGCCACTTACCCTCCAAGAAATTCAGTTTTATGACGACCCAGAGAAGAGCAGGAGGGGTTGGTTCAGCTTGTCGAAGAAACGGAAACGCTCTCTCGCCGACGAAGGAGACAGCAGGAGGTCCAGAGATGCTGGCACCATTATGCACCATTGTGTGTGTTTTTCAACGATTTTCTGGAGTGGTTGGATCTCACCCCCGCCGTAGACGACGCCCGCCCAGAGACAGGAAGGGCCATGCGCCAAGAGTCCCCGATAATTGGCCTCAAAAACTTCAACAACTGGATCAAATCCGTCTTATTCGCCAACTTTTGTCACCCCGCATTGGCGTCGAGCCCCGTTATCCAACGTCCGTGTCCCGGCCCCAAAAAGGTCCCCATTACTAGAGGGAAGGTATTGGATATGGGATGTGGGAAAGGAGGCGACCTCAACAAGTGGGCGAAGGCACGCATAAGCGAATACATTGGACTCGGTTAGTCGCATCGCCATCGGTACCCAATTCGTCGGGGTGACGTGTCAAACGTACCTTTCAACAGATGTTGCCTCCGTATCTGTCGAGCAAGCTCGACGGCGGTACGAGAGCTTCAGAGGACCTCGTTTTGACGCAACCTTTGCCGCTTGTGACTGTTACGGCGTCTCGATATCGACTGCTTTGGATCCCGATAAACTCTCCACACCTTTCGATGTCGTGTCAATGCAATTCTGTATGCACTACGCGTTTGAGACGGAAGAGAGAGCGCGATGTATGCTGGACAACGTTAGCAGATGGTTGAGGTCTGGTGGTGTCCTTGTGGGTACGATACCAAACTCGGGGCAGCTCCTGTGCGATTATTTGATAATCCAAAGCCAATCAAGTTTCCTAACGAGTGTGGTTATCGACACAGATCTAGGTTGCGGGGTTCCCAAAACCATTCCTTCGGCAACAACATTTACAACATCCACACCGACATGCCAATTCCTAGTGACGACAAAATGCCTCGGTTCGGTTTCCGTTACGTGTTCTGGCTCAAGGATGCCGTGGAGAACGTGCCCGAATTCCTTGTGCTTTGGGATGACTTCGTTCGGTAAATTCAACACCCCCTTTTCCCCTGATGTTTCGGGATTGATTGCCTTCCTAGGCTAGCGGCCGAGTACCAGCTGGTGCTTAAATATCGCAAAGAGTTCCATGACATGTTTACGGAGTTCAGCGACCATTCTGAATTTGGACCTCTCATGACAAGGATGCATGTCGTTGACGGCCAGGGGGACAGCAAAATGGATGAAGAGCAGTGGGAGGCCGCAAGTGAGTCCAATACGGTGTACCATCCAGCATTAGCTGACATCGCGCCCAGACATTTACATTGGGTTCATCTTCGAAAAACGATAGCCATCAGCTGTGATTCCTACTCATTTCGCTTTGCTTTTTGATCTCGCTGTCTTCTGCATCCCCTTTTGTACATCTTATCACCTTCGCATTACCGGACACCAGCCTCCCTCACCAGGGGCGTTATGACAATCTGCACCCATGCGTATGTAGTGGGTCTTAGACATTTTGATGGAGCCACGAGGATGAAAATTTGGGCATATGGGCAGGGCCTACATAAGTAGATAGAGACAACGGGAAGGCAAGGATACACAGAACGGAAAGCGCTAGAGTGATGGACCTCGGGAATATTGCGTTTACTCTTGACCAAAACCGACTGTCTCCCTGTAGAATGGATGAGTGGACGCATGGAGCCATTGAATGATGATGTTACGTACTCGACTGCCAGTGTTAGCTTGTTCTCCAGCGTCGCGTAGTCCTTGTAAGGCGGTAGGTCGATCCTGTTGAAGCACGTGTGGCTCTTTGGAAGTTGTGAGGGATCACCTGACTTCTCAATAGTGAATCGGCGAGGGCCATCAGAACCTTGCAAATCCTTGAACCCGTTGACAGGGATTCTGGAGGTCCCGGTGGCGAACTGGAGCAGACGGGATTTGCGTTCAGCTGGCCAGCTTCGGACACACTGCCAGAACCACTGGATGACCTCGTCGGTCATCTCATACCCTCGATAGTCCGTAAACTTGCTCCAGTCGTCGCTGATAGACGCCAGGAATTAGCTTGGAAGGGAACAAAGAGAGGGAGTAGGTCGCGTACACATCGATCTCGGACATTCCGCCGATCAAAAGCTCAAGTTCTCGTTCGTCAAACACATTGACGAGGTCCTGAGGAATGAGTTCGCCAAAGCCAGCCATGAACGCCTCAAACTGGTCGTTGACACGTTTGGAGATACGATACTCCACGATTGCATCCACGTAGTCCTTCTTGTTCTCTTGAGTCACTGGGATATCCGCTCCTCCGGGCTTCAGTTCGATGGTAACCATTTCGCCAAAACGTTCTTCGGTGGTGGTGAACGTCTCATCAATGACGTCGGTGATGTCATTGTCCCTGCAATGGAAGTCAGGCTGAGAGCACGGAATATAACCGCTGAGGACCACGTACAACATCCACGTTAAGCCACGGTATAGCTCAGCATCTACGCTCTCCAGGTCTGCGATCACGACCTTCTTCTTCAAGATCATCTTGTAGAACGCGACAATGAAGTATGCGTCCAAGAATCGACGATGGAAGATGCCCAAACCGAGGCACCTCCCGATGAACTTGAAGTAGTTCAAGTGCTCGGGGTTGACACCAGAAGCAGGGTTGATCTGGAGGGTATAGTTGTCGTGGGCGGAGTATTCAAATAAGCAGTAGAAGGGATTAAACATCTCGTGGGACAGCAGGAAGAAAAATTCTCTACAACCCAAGTCAGCGCACGATCTCCAAAGCACAATGACGTGTGATCCACCTTGATAAACCACCGTAATCCAGGCCGTCTTCCCCATCGAACTTGATCATCAATCGTTTCTTGAGGTCGTTAGGAGTTTGCCTCATGATTTCCGCGTAACTGTCCTCGAAAATGTGGTTACGTCTGACTTTGATCTGACAGTTACCAGGTTGGGTACGCATCGCGGGCTGACTTCTGAAGTAGATGAGTTTCCTCCTGAAGTCACGCTTGTATTGCGGTACGTTAGCGTCAAGCGACGAGGGCATGCGGGGATCGTCCCATGTGGTCGTCTTGGTGTTGTGATCAACGAAGTAAACACGCGCAGTCGATGTGAGGCGCATCTCCCAACCGGACGGCAAGGGGCCGAGTTGTGCCATTGTTTGTGGTTGTAAGGATGTGTTCTGCCCGTTTGGTCCCATGACACGGATCACTGTCTGGCGCCGGGGGTCCACCCAGGTCGTGGTCCTCGTGTTATGGTCAACGTAGTAAGCCCTTCCCTCGGGAGTGTATCGCTCTTCCCATCCAGCCGGTAGTGGTCCAGCTCCTGCGGTAGTGGAGTTGGTACTTGCCGTAAGGGCACCAGCGGCGGTATTGGCAGTCGCGGTCGTATTCCTGGCGACCTGAGCAGGAGTTGAGGTTTCCAACATATCATCGGCAAGAATACGGCGGTTGTGATTGTCACGAGCAGCATTTGTTTCGCCGTTTTGGGTGCTGTTGTTGATCGCTTGATTCGTCGAGGGCCGATTCCACGTCGTACTCCTCGTGTTATGGTCGACATAGTAGGTCCTGCCGAGAGGATCGATCCTACGCTCCCAGCCGGGGGGTAGGGGCCCGAATTGGTCCTCGTGAGGGTTGAAGTTTCGTTGAGGTCCTGCCGACTGCGAGGGGTTCGTGGGTCCGTGATTTTGTTGAACCGGGTTGGTGGCTTGACCGGGGTTCGATCCTGACAGTGGCCTCGGCTGGGGGTTCGGCTGATGAGGCTGCGGCTGGGGTGGTACGTCGTGTAACTCGGGGTTTGTAACGTGAGGGACGCTAGGGGACGGCATTTGGATAGTCGGAGTCGTTGTGACGTTGGAGGTGGCCTGTGCACTGGTTTGGCGTGACAAGGATGGGTTTCCACCGCTACCGCCGCCGGGGTTGTTGACGGATACGGAAGATTCATTGAGATTCATACGTGAGAAAGGGTCGGTAACCCCGGGGACTTGGGAGGGCCCGGGGTTGCTGATCGGTTGACTGACGTTGGTCGAGAGGTAAATGATAAGCTTGCCGTGAACGACGAGGTTGTCGTTGGACTTCTTGAGATCCAGTGTGAGCATTTCTGAATTACGTCCGTCGGGTCAGGCATATCTGTGTCAGCGTATCAGAACATGGTGCAGGACGCACCATGACCGCCCAGTTCCAAATCAATAACGTCTGCGACTCTGATGTTCACAACGCCGAGAAAGCCTTGATCACGCTTCTTGAATTTGCGCTGGTCGAAAATCTGAACGGCGACAATGGACGACTCCTTGACGTTGCTGAAGTGAGGGGGGAGAGGATGAAAATGAATGAATTTGAAGGGGTTGGAAGGGCTTACATATCAAAGCTCTCATTCCAATAAGGATTCAAAGTCTTCCTGATGACGCTGGTCGTGTGGGTTTGTTCTGCATCCACCGTAATGACCGCGAACGGGTCCGGGAGACGAAAGACCTCGCGTTTGGATAGACCATCTGCGGCGACGACTACGAAGAGAGATATAAGGAGCACAGCCTTGGGGACGAGAGCGGATGATTGGGGGCACCTGTGATCCTGAGCGGCTTCCTGGGGAGGGCGGAAGGAGAATGAGCAAGAGTATAGGGCACAGACAACGGCGAGGCGACACTTACAGCGCATTCTGGGAGGACGACATCGGATGACGATGGGACCGACTGGTCTGAGGATGAGAAAGGCAGGCGGGAACCCTGGACGGGACCGGTCAGACCTCGCGGGAAACGCCGGCCGAGCTCCGGCATCTAATTATAGTTTATTATTCCCGTAAATATTATATTTATAATTTCCATCACAGGCCAGCTATCGCAAACGAGTCATCCTTGGCTACAACGTCCCCAAGCGTTCGCTTTCCACCGGGAAACCCCGCAAGGTTCTGTAGGGTACGTCCGACCGGCGATGCTTCAGGCCGTCCACCAAACACAAAGGTCGTGGTCCTCCAACAGCGGGCACTCCAGGAGCAGGTGGGAGTCGAAGGGACGGCCGGACAGTGACCGTAAGATGTTCTCCAAACGTAGGGATGCGGGCCCACGAGGGGCGTCTTCGTCGTTTCAAAGTGTGCGTTGGGTCGTACTCTGGGGTCTTGTAACGGACCAGTCCGTCTTCCCCGGAAAAGTCTTGCACGATAATCTTCGGGATAACCAAGAAATGGTCGCCCTCTTGTGTGTTCGGCGCTTGGGGCTGTCCCTTGACGAAGCGGGGGTGAAGATGTGCTTGGAAAGGGGCATCGGACCCGCCGTAGGGTGTTTCCGAAGTGGCCGGTGACATCTCTTCGGCGGTCGAGGGAGATGAGGATCCAACAGATTCCTTCCCGAGTGACACTTGTAGATGTGAAGATGGTGCAGTTTGAGCCGTGCGATTGCCAGAGCAAAGAGCGAGCAGGCGCACAGCCCTCGAGCGAGGAGAACGAGGGACCTCCGCGAGGTATACACCAAATCCCAGGCGGCCATAGTGTCGATAGTGTCGATATCAGGAGCCACGAAAGGAGTGTGGAGACGTTACCGGAAGGGACGTCTCCGTCTCGATCGATCGTTGGAAACAAGGAATGTCATTTGTTTGGTGGAGGCAGGTCGATTTTCAGCACTGGACAACCACCTCGTTTTAAGAACAGGCCGAGGGAGGGATGAAGAGTTCTACATTGTCGCCGACGCCGTAATCGGGGTGAGTGCAGGAACACTACAAGCATCAAGCCGCAGAAGGCAGTAAATCAAGACAGGTAGAAATGTCCGAACGAGAAATGAGGAGGCCTAGACGCATTATCATTGCACTCTATGCAATCGACCATAACGGCGAGTTCCCCAATAAAAACAGTGGAAGAAAGAACGATAAAAAACGGGAATAGAGTGGACAGGAGAAAATTGTTGTCGGAGAGGAAGATAACGGGGAAACGAGAAACGGTGGAGATGGAGTGAGATGACGCGCATATATGGAAACAGATGCAGGGGGTGATGGGATGAAATTGGATTACAATAGTCGTCTACGCCAAGGGAATTCCAGGAGAATGAACTGCTCGTCAGCGTAGCTGTTTAGCAAAGCTGATCACCAGAATGGGGGACGGCTGGGGGGATGCTATTTACAACCGTCCTTCCACGAAAGGAGGTGGGAACGAGTAAAAACTCTGAGCGTGTAAGGGAGCGTAGAACAGTCAGGTGCAAACGAGTGACATGAGAACCATGATGGAAATCCCTTGATGAACTTCCGGGTCGTAGGTCAGAGGGGGTAGTGAAACAACATTGGAGTTTTGAAACAATTATCGGGGTTGGAGCCTCGTCGACAACGCCAACGCAGAGGGTGGAGAGAGGCCTGGCTTGGAGGTGACTTGTCCCCCTCGGATCGTCGCTGGGGACCTACGTGAAAAGCGTAGAGATACTGGCGTATCTTCTAGTGATCCAAACGCATCGGACCGTAGGTCTCCGCTCTGGTTAACGGTAAACGTCCGATTTTCTTGCCCTTGAACATCATACTAGGTCCGGAAGTTCGATTTGGGGGTGGGCAGGGGCTATCTCCAATATCGGTCTCCTCATCTTCACTATGTGCGGTGGTGTTTCCGTCTTCAGTAAGGGTAGCTAAACCGGTGTTACCGCCGCGACGCGTGCGTGCGGCTGTTGCTGCTGCGAATAATGGGTGTTTAGTGGTTCCGTTGGAGGGGGCGGTGTTGCGCTTCTGCTGGGCGGCCAATGTCATTTTCACACACCCAGAAAGGGTATCCCCGTATGCGTAGCTCTTCGTGCGTCCGAACTTGGCCTTGCGGAACTGGTCTAAATCCTCCCGTCTCGAGGTTGCGTGGTTGGGATCGTCCATCTGGACATAGCCGTGAGGGGGATCACAACGGTGAGCATTGTCCTTGAAATATCCGGAGTAACCGCCTTCCAAGATGTAGACCTCGGGGTAGTGAATTTTGGGGTATACGTGGTTGTTCATAGCCCTGTCTTTGGAGCGGAGGTGCTTGGCACTGGGTGGATGTTATAATGGAGGTATTCGGAACGGGTGAGTGAGACATACAAGGTAGGGGCACGTTTGGCGCTAAATTCACAATGGAAAATGAGAACTGTCTTCCCGGAAACATCTCCGCTGCTGGATGGTTTAGGCTTGAGCGCGTTGGCACCCAGGAGAAACTCTTCAACAGCAGCGGTCGTGTTGATGTTGAGGGCTCCGGGGATATGCCCACCGTTGTACTCGTAATCAAACCTACAGTCGATGATGTGGTATGATGTAAGCTTGCTGTCAAACACTCCATCAAGGAGGTCGTTTAGCTGGTTAAAAAATCAGGCGAAAGTACGGAACAAGAGGACAGGAGTAATTCGTACAGTCTGTTGGTTGACTCTCATCAACCCATCCTCCTTAACGCGGTGGCAGGGTAAGATCTTTCCGTTGGCTTCATTATCGCCAAACCCTGGGGCAAGCCATCTGGACCGAGGGCTGGGTTCGCTGAGGTCGCGTGGGCTTTCTGTCCGCCTGGAGGGTGTGAGGCGGGCGACGGGGTTGGGACGAAGATTATCGGAGCCATCACAACGCCTCAGTGTCTTGTTTTGCTGGCGTTTGATGTACGCCTGAGCCGGCGAGGCTTCCACAGAATCAAAACTCTCCTCGTCAAGGGGCGAAGAGGGGATATTAACAGTATTGGGGGGAAGCATGGCGGAAAATGCACGTCGAGTAGGGAACAGTGAATCCGCCCTCTCTAGGTCGGGGTACGCGGACTTAGTTTGGGAGACGACATTAAAGGGTCCAATTGCGGAGAGAACTGGCCGTCTTGGACGCTTGCTGGGGGGGACGCCCAGGCTATCGAGGCCTGGCTTGGTGTCTCTGCCTGGAACGCCTGCGCTGACGATGCGTTCCAACTTACGCATCGATGGTGAGGACGGTGGTGGTGAAGATAGCCTCTCGATGCGAGAACGCGTGACGGATTCTGGGGAATGAGAGCGCCGCTTTCCGATGAACTCTGGTACTGGTGGAGAGGTGGTCGTAGTTGAACGAGGGGGGGATTGAGCTTCGTAAAACAACGCGTTGAAGTTGGTAATAGTAGGAGCGGCGGAAGTTGGAGGAGGCGCATCCCAATCCTTTACGGAGATACTGATCTCCTGGGGGTTGGTATTATAGGACGAATCGACGTCCATGGGGTCACTGTGATCCTGTGTCGAAAGGTCAAGCCGGCACTACTTGGGAGGGAAGGAGGTAGAACAAACCATCTGGGATGAATCAGTGGTATCGAGAGTTTGTTCCGTACGAGAGGGGGCCATCCACTCGAAGGGGAGTGCGGCTCGCTGAAGTTTCTTTCCAGAGGTAGTACCTGTTCCTGAGCTGATAGAGGAGGGTGGCCGGAGGTTCTCGTTACTAACGTCTCGTCCAAAGAGACGAGCTGAGCTCGTGAACGCGCGAGGTCTTGCGGTGAACTTTAAAGGGGCGATACGGGTGGGTGGGGCGGGGGAGATATCCATTGGGACTGGGGATGCGACGTGATTGTCGCGTTCCTCGGTGGCGGTAGGGTTTAGGGACATGTTGGAGGCGAAGGAGAGCTCGAGGTCATCGGAGATGTCATCGAAGCTTTCGTTAGGGACGGGGCTGGAGGCTTTTCTGGTGGGGAGACTTGGAACCTGGAGAAAGCGGCTTGTTGGATGGATTGGGAAGAGGGAAGGCATCACGCTGGGTAGAAGGTGGAATGGTTGGTCTCTCTTCGGTCGCCTGGTGGGTAGTTGTTGAACTGGAGGGACGTATCGCATGTCGAGGAGGAGGAGGGGGAGAAGGTACAAGTTGAAGAATGAACCAGAGATCAACGTGACATCCGGCTACGAGTGAAAACCACGTACCGATAATTACAAGGTGACCCCGGAGGGTGGGAAAACGTGATGTATGGGTTCGGCCTGAGAGGTTGATCAGTATCCGTCGGATCAGATTATGGCCCAGTGAGGAGAAACAATGGGAGAGAGGCGCAGGGCGACTTGCAGTCACG